>Ga0326512_10003651_pt1 | contig 11260 bp, 8 predicted proteins | sample 1_2617_0518_D_FD_203652 | JGI IMG/M metagenome (GOLD analysis project Ga0326512, IMG submission 203652) | Bovine rumen microbial communities from UC Davis, California, United States - 1_2617_0518 | ecosystem: Host-associated > Mammals > Digestive system > Stomach > Rumen | place: USA: California...
AAGCCTCAAAGGCTACAAGGAGTTGTTCCTAAGCGGTCCTTGGCCTGACACCATTACTCTCCATGCAGTCAAGGGCAAAAGCACTATCGTCATCACCGTTATGTAACATCTTCAACCAATGTACAAAAGCAGCGTGTTGTATGCACTATCAGGCCCGGTTGACGCTACCCGAGGGTCGTTATCACGGACCAGCTGTTTATCCTATAGCCAGGCAGAACGGCGAGTGCAAGTCCTTCCGCGAGAAACGGTTCATTCAGAAAGCATGGGGCTTTACCCATCTCTACGACAATATCCCTCAAAGAGATAAAGCAGAGGCCCGCTATCGTGTCCGCTCACTCTTCAGTCGTGGCAACGGTCCCTACTATCGCGTTCACCACGGTGAGAATATGATCATGCCAGAGGAACAGGAAGAGATTATGAAGATACTTGCCCAGTATGGCAGCACCGAGGGCGTCCGTTTCGATCATTACGTCGGGGGTTGGGACTTCGGGTATTAATTAGGCAACTATATACAATTAGACCCTAATAAATGATATGTCATAGATTCAAATGATCATTATTCAGATATAATCATTCCAGCTCAAACCACCAAGGATTTGAGTTGGAATGATTAATTTTTAGTAGAGGAGTCCAACGTAACCAGGACTTTTGGTGAGGTTGTGCTCCTGTCTGATAAGGTCAGCGTCAGCGAGTGCTTCGTCCATCGTTAGTACGAAAGGATCGGAAAACATAGGTGCTTCACCATCGCAGACCCATCGCATGGAATCGCGCATAATCGTCTTGCAGAGTCCTTCGTCGCGATAGAAGAGAGAATTGATTACAAGGTGACTGTCGTAAAGATGCCAAGCCAATAGCTTACTGTACTCCTCGTCGGAAAGCTCAATCAGGATTTGACGAGACGATACTTCTTCTCCATGAACGGCACGAATATTGAAAACATACTGGTGGTGGATGTGGTCAAGGTCGATGCCGACAGCGTCGCCGCAGAACATGTCGTGAACGACATCAGGGTCGTTGATGACTTCGTCAAGGTGGTTCACAAAATCCTCCCCATAGCGATTCTTGAGGTCTCTGATTTTAAGAACCTCCTCGTCGGAAAGCTCAGCTAGGGTAGTGACATTGTCGGGATAAGGTTCGCAGATAGCTTTAGTCTCATAATAGTTTGTACGCTTCTTGTTAGCAAGGAATGCTGTTGCCATAGTCAGGCACTGATCAAAAGAAATGTTTGTCATAATCATAATGTGTTTATTAGAAAATTGTTACTGAGTGCAAATATATGAAAAAAATAAGGATGTTAGGTTGAAATCATACATATGAAAAGATATGGTTGTTAATCAGATTTTTTATATCTTTGTGGCAGATACTAAATCAAACATTAGATTATGGATAAAGAAAAGTACATCGAAGTAGAAGTTCCTGTAAGTCAGGACGCACAATGGTTCAAACAACTCAGAGCCAAGATGGCAGAGCAAGGTGTGAATGTGAAGTGGCAGAATGGTCATTTCCACATTACGGTAGCATTCATTACCGATCACCCTCAGTTTGCGAACCTGTTTCTTCCCATGACCCATAGCGTAGCTTGGAAGGTAGGTCCATTCCTGACTTTCGACAAAGTAGATGCCTTCACCACACGTTCTGGCCAACTCATCGTTTACTTGACATCCTCCAATCCCACTCCCGAATTCATGGACATGGTACATCGCATCAGAGAGGAATTCAAGGCTGTTGGCTGCGAGTTCAGTTCCGATTTCAAGCTCCATGTCACGTTAGGGCGTGTTGAGGCTAAACAGATTAGTCTTGACGTACTGCAACGTCTCCTTACCGAGGTCCCCATTCCAGCCTTCACCCTCCAGCTGTTCAATGTCAATACCTTGTATTACCCTTCACATGATGTATACAACATCGTGTCTATGTATTCAGACGAGAAGACCGCCCAAAATGCCTATGAAGAAAGAAAACGCGAAGCATTCAGGAATGCAGGTAGCAATTTCCAGCTTTTTGCTGATTCAGATATGTAAACAGTAAGAATACAGTCATTTTTTGACAGCATTCCTTAATTATTGTGGTTCATTTGTTATTTTTTGCTTATTTCTTTCCACGTTATAGATTTTTTACTATCTTTGTAATCTATCAGGTAGCCATACTCTACCCATACTCTAGGCTGCTTCTAGGCTGCTTCTAAGCTTACTCAAGAGTATGGCTAATGCCTGCCTGAATCTTGGGTACACTTAGAGTAATGCCTCTGGAGATGGTTCGGAGATGGTTTGTAGTAGCAAGGTAGTAGGAAGGGCATAGCGTAAGGTTGCAACCTCGGATGAAAAGGTTGCAAGTTTGGAACCAAAGGATGCAACCTCCGAAGAAAAAGTCGCAAGCCCGAAGAAGAAAATCTCTTCCGAAGAAATGGCCATCTACATTTTGGAATATTGTTCCACATGGCGGACAATGGACGAAATTGCGCAATTCGCAAACAGAGACAAGAACTACATAAGGAACAAAGTCTTGCCGAGATTGGCTGAGAAACTGGAAAAAGAGCATCCAGACACCCCCAACCATCCCTGGCAGAGATACAGAACCATAGCAAAGGAGTATGGTTGTTCCGAGGTCGTGTGCAAGGGTTTTAAAGGACATAGCCAAAGGTCAGTCCGTCAGGTTGGCTATTTAGGCTTTCTACTTACGACATTAGAAAAAGAAGCTATACTGTGGCACATGGGAGGTGAGCGTATATGTCCAGACAAGCAGCAGCGAGCATCGTACTTTGCGTCTCACCTTCTAAGTGATATCATCCGCAGAGCTGATGGTAAATCTATTGGAGAATCAAAGAGTAGACATTACCCTGAAAAGTAAAGTGACCTCATTCTATGGTAGCCAGAGGACTGGTACCTGACATCCCAATTCTCAATTGTTAATTCTCATGCAGGGCTGATTTCGTCAAATAATCTTATAAAATTTTGTTAGAATCATATTTTTTCGTATCTTTGTGGGCAAGTAACTAAAAACAACGAAGATGAATTCCTTGACATACAAGACATGTACAGCGACGACATCGACCTCGAGCACTTCAGTTGCTGCATTTGCAAGATTCCTGAGGAGTGGAAGAAATAACTGTGTCACTCATTTGTCCCTACACACCCCAAATGCTAAGATTTCTTTCTAATAATAAAGGTTTCAAAACAGACTTGATAGTTCAACAAAATGAAATCCTGCGAGTCGGCATAATTGATGCGGACTTACTAGATCATGGGACTAGACATCCAAATCTTGCGCTTCTCAAAATATCGGCATTTTGTAAACAATATGGGCATCAAGTAAGGCTTATTACGGCTTACGAGGAATTAATGACTGACGGAAATCCTATCATAACTGATAGTGATTATGACATCCTGATAATGTCGAGGGTTTTTAAGTTTACTAAAATTCCTGATTTTATCTATCTTATGATAAAACAGCATCTTATTTTCTATGGAGGAACGGGATTCTTCGAGGTAAATGGTCCCAATCTACCAGAGGAGGTTGAACATCATGCTCCAGACTATACTCTTTACTCTGATTATATAGAAAAAGTTACTGGTGGTAACGAGAAACTAAAAAAACGCGATTGGGATGACTATCTTAGCTATTCTATTGGTTTTACCACTCGTGGTTGCATAAGACATTGCGGGTTTTGTGTTAATCGTCTTTTAAATAGAGTTGTTGAATGGTCACCAGTTTCAGAGTTTCTTGATGAAAACAGGAAAAACATCTATTTATGGGATGATAATATTATGGCTGCCCCTCCTAAGGTTTTTACAAAGGTAATGGAAGATCTAAAGAATACTGGAAAACCTTTCCAGTTTCGTCAAGGAATGGATATCCGGCTAATGACCCATCAAAAGGCTCAATTATTAAATGAAGTAAAGTATCACGGTGATTATATCTTTGCTTTTGACCATTACCGGCTGGATGACCCCAATGAGAAGCGACAAGTAGAACAGACGATCAAGGGTTTGAAGATATGGCGCGAGCATTGCAAGAAATCCACAAAGCTTTATGTGCTTGTCGCATATGATAGCCAAGACGAGAAGGATATTGAAGGTACTTTCTTTCGGATTAAGATTTTGATGGAACATGGTTGTCTGCCATACATTATGAGGTTTGAGGAGTATAACAACTCACGCTTCAAGAGCCTTTATACACAACTTGCCCGTTGGTGCAATCAGCCTGGATTTTTAAAAAAAATGAGCTTCCGTCAGTATTGTGTTAGAAACGAGGAATACCATCAAGGTATTCAACACCTAATTCCAAAGGGGATCTATAACAAGGTTCTGAAAATCCCCATAGGTATTCAGCCCAAAGAAAATTATTGCTCTTGTTACCAGACAATGCTTGACTTTGAGGCTGAGTTCCCTGAGATTGCAATGAAATACTTTGATTTAAGATATGAAGAACTTAATCAATATCAAGTTGTATGAAGATTACGATAGATAGTTTTTTCAGCAGACGTTTTGAGGAGGAATCTGACAAGATCTTGTTAGAATTTCCACAATTCTTTTCAAAAAAGGTAATGAAGAAATATGTGGAGCTAATTGCAGGAATAGGGTTAGAAGAATACATTACGTATGCAGAAACTCATCCGAATGCGAATAGTATAACAACAAAAGATATTACTCAATTAAGTAGCATCACTGATTGCACTTTTGACATGTGTAGTATTTGGGGCGAAGGGAATGATGGAAAAACATTGATACAAATAGCAGAAGCACTTCATGGAGATAGACACTATAAAGATAACACTGTGGCTTTGACAAAATATGGAGAGAATCAGGTAAAGACCGCGTGTCAGCTGGGACTTACTGTCTTTCGCAACAATTTATGGTATCTTTCATCTGTTGGGACTGTCTTTCTCTCTTTAGCAGATGATGTCAAATATAAATTCTTTTCTATATGCCTGCTCCGAGACCCTTTTTATAGCAGAGTCTTTTGTAATATGTATAGAAGAGAAACAAATATTCTTGATTATATGTCAATTCTCTCAGAGTCTACTCAGAGGAGGAGAATTTCAAGTTGCATGAAATTGATAAACATGTTCATTCAACAATGTAAGACAGAATCTATTAATATATATCCAATAACAGCTAATTTTAAATAATATGGCAGTTTTTTTTAAATCTTCACGAATTGGGACAATAGAGCAAGAAATCGGAAGACACGAAGACGGCTCTATTTTAAGGGGAGAACATGATATATATAAAAGAATTAAAGAAGATTGTGGAAAAAGCGACCTTAACTGGTATGTCTGGTATGATCTCAACCTTCCCATTCCTTACAGAAGCAAGTCAGAACTTCAAATTGACTTCCTTCTAATTTGCGAAAAGGGAGCGATTATTTTAGAAGTTAAAGGAGGGAAAATCAATATTCTTGATGGGAGGTACTATTGGGAGGACAAAGGGAAGTTGACCCCAATGAAAGAATCCCCATTTAGACAAGCCCATGACTACCAGTTTGCACTACTTCAGCACAGGGTCTTGAATGGTGATCAATTATTTGTTAATTATGCAGTGGCTTTCCCTCATTATGAGATGAAAAAAACAAACCTCCATGATGATTTAGATCAAAGTTTTTGGTTGTGGGACAAGACTCTCCAAGACGACCCTAATGAATCTATTGCAGATTTTTTTGTGGACATCCTAGAAGAAACTAGAAGTAGTTCTACTAAGCAATATTATATCAAAGATTTGTCAGAAAATGACTTGAAATTGATTATTGACACGCTTTCACCAACATTAGAAGACAAAGGGCGATATGCAGAGTCATCGCTTAGTGAAGTATTGAACTGGCTCCATATAGGTAATTTAGATATTCTCGAAGGATTAGCTAAGAACAAGAGAATCCTAATTGAGGGTGGGCCTGGAACTGGAAAAACGACAATGGCGAAGGCTTTTGTGAAAAAACATAAAGGTGCGAAAGGTCTATACTTATGCCACAATATTCTTCTTGCGAAGAAAATGGAAAGAGATCTTTTTCTGGAAAAATTAACTAATTGTGAGGTGTTTACTTATGGTAGGTTCTTGGACTCATTAGGCTTTTCCGGTAAACAATCCATAACACATGAGGACTTGAGTGGCATAAATAATCATAAAATATATGATTTCATTATTATTGATGAGGCTCAAGATATTATAGATAAAGGTATAGACATCATACTTAATTCATTTACGACAGGATTTGGGAATGGATTGGAGACTGGAGCATATCTTGTTTTCTACGATATTGAACAAGGTTATAACAGTAATTATAGAAGGTTGGAATCAGTTGTTGACGATCTCCAGCGATATGCCGCCCACTATAAATTGAATGAAAATAAAAGAATTATTACGAATAGGCAGTTGGTTAAAATCGCTAATGATTTCCTCCAACTAGAATCAAATAATGAGTATATAAAATATATTAAGGAGTTAAGTGCAAAGAACATTCCGAACTTAATGGTGCAGCTAACAGACAGTACCAAAACTCTCTCTATGGCATTTCGTAATGCCATAAGCAAAAGTGATGACAAAAAGAATACTGTTGTTTTAGTCCACTCCGATTTCAAACATAAGCCTGCTTCGAAAGATGATCATTCCATGACGTTATATGATGCATTATCTTGTAAACCCGGAACACACATTTTAGATGAAAAGGATGTTGAGAATCCAGATCTTTCTTCTATTCCATTTACGAGTATATTAAAATATAAAGGCCTAGAAACGAATAAGGTGATTCTTGTCATACCATATGAATTAATCACCAATAATATTAGAAACTTCTTATTCGAAGTCTATGTAGGTTTCACTCGTGCAATGATGGAACTTCATGTAATTGTACATAAAACAGATTATTAATCAAACTTTTCCGCAGCATATGAGTAAGACATTTAAACAAGCTATAGAAGCTAGTGGTCCTATCTTAGAAAGTATTCTCAACATTATGAAGATTGGACGCGGAGACGATCGATTTGACATAGAGAAAGAACGTAGTTTTTTGTCTGTCGTTAATCAGATTATAGATTATTACGTTCAAAGAGATGATCAATCTCTTAGAATACCCGTTGTATACTTCCCCATTTGCAATGAAAATTCTCAAGAGTTATGTGAAGAGTTTATTACTATTAAATTAGGCTTATTCTCTAATGAGAACTGGAGAATGACAGTATGCTATCTTTTGAACCTTTCTACGAGAAATGGATGGGTGTTGAAAAATGATGAGAATACTCCTCAATTAAAGATTTTATCTAAGGCTAATTATAATTATGAAAAGGATTTGATGCAAATTTTGAATAATTGTTCATGCCCACAAGATTGTACATCATTGATATATAGTAATTATTTGTTAACTTCTTTTAATCAATATAAAGAAGCTCAAAGGGAATCTAACAGAAGACTTGTAAACAAATATTGGTATTTGGCAAAGGCTATTAATGGGAATTACTCATCAAAAAATGAGTGTCCATTATCGTTTATTTCTGGAGAAGCAGAGACATTCTATAATTATCTGATTAAAACTAACGAAGAAACAGACATAAAAATTGAGAATCTTATATTCTTCCCTTGCAATTCTCCAGATGGTGACTATTCTGAATTTTGTACAGACATTGTCCAAAAAGCGTATTTTGATGACTTTGTTAATGCTCGTTCCGGTCTACGTAATGTTTTTATTTTCCGATTCTCTCGTAAACCTTATAGATTACGTAGAATTATAGATGTTAATAATCTGATGAAGAAGGATAAAATTGGTATCCATGCCGATGATGATAGTTATGATTTTATATCTTTTAGCTATGATGAGGCCGCCCTTTTGTTTAATCATAATAGACCTGCAATTTTTGAGATTACAATAGGAGAAAACGTTGATGAACATAAAGAATTTGAGGAAACATTTGATTCGATATTAGAATGTTTAGATAGCAAATACATTTTACGATGTAATGAGGTCGCTATGTGTGTAAACGATGAAATGTCTCGGAGATGTTCTGAAATTCTGTCTTCTGAAGCAGAAATAGACGAAACTATCCTCTCGCAGATTTTAACAATTAACCAAGAATTATGGTATCAACACTCAACCATATTAACCCACTTCTTGGATGAACCTGACGTCTGTGTGGTGGTTGGTAACGGTATTGATGAAGAACTAAAAAGACTATTTATGTATTGGCTAATTCAAAAATTCGATGTCGAAAACGTCCATTTTACAACATTTGGTGACTTAAAAGGAAAATTAGTCAACGGTAAATATCAAAATGGAATTCAATTCAAACGCATCATAGTATTGTCATTTAGAAATGACTATACAAAAGAGATCTTCCATAAATATCCCAACTCTTTTGATCCTATATGCATAAATGAAGATCAGAAAGTAATTGTCATTTCCAATTTGTTTGCACTTAGAAGATATTACGGCTGGGGAAACTATAATTATACTATGACTCTTAAGAAAGCCTTAAAATCTAAATTCAGAAGCGATATGATGAAGACTATGATAAAAGATGTTTCTGAGCCCCAAAATCTCCGTTATATTGAAGATCATTACGATGAGGATAACGACCAAAATTATAGGCAAATTCCTACCATTACTGTTAATTATACTGATTCTACTAGCAGGAGTCTGATTCGAAGTGAATGGATGTTATACCAGTGGAAAAAAGAAGATCGTGCTATCTTACCACTATCAGATTTGGCAGATCTGTACTCTGATTCTGCAGAAGGATTATTTGTACAACCTATTTCATTTCTAGTTAATGTTATTACAAATGACTATTTGGAGAAAAAAAAGGCTGATGACACAAAAAGTGAAAAGTTGTTTAAGGAGCAACCTATCTATGCTCTAACAGATGACCAGAAAACTAGTAACGTTCAACTTTGGAAAATATTGTTGCAACGTAAGATAGATGAACAAACTATTGAAGTCGTTTACCATGAAATAAGTTCTCAGTTTAGAATCAGTTTTGGATCTTTCTCTAAATGGCCTAATGAAGATTATGGTCTTCCTCGCGAAAATAAAATGCAAGAATATCTGATTAAGAACTATCTTGGTATTAAAGACCCATATTTAAAAATTGTGAGAAAACTAAAGGAAAAAATGCGCAACAACACAGAATCCATTAATGCCAACATCAGACATTTTCTTAGCATTAGTCTTTTGTCTAATGACTATAAGGGCATATACAATTCTCTTAACGACGAAATACGAGATCTTCTATCATTGGAATCTGCAGATGATGTAAAAGCATTAATAGAGTTAGTGAATGAGAAAATTAATTTAGAACCTATTAAATCTTTTAAATTATGATACAAGATAAAAGAAAATCTTTAGAAGAATTCCTACAAAAACAGTTAATTGGTCCAGGTGGTTGCAATGATCAGTTCAGAGTGTTCAATGAAAATGAAGATGAGAATTTGCAAGAATTCTCTGCTGGAGAGGTCGTAAATACCACCCCAGGATCAATTTATAGTTCTGCAATTCTTTTCCCTCGACAAGATGAAAAGGTAAATGGCGTTTTCTCTGGACCGGAAGACGAAGGCACTCCAAATGACCCACATGATGATGACGATCCAGACACAACAGAGGATGAAGAAGCTGAAGACGAGAAGAATTTAGATTTTGGAGATGATATCGATGCTTTAGGCAGACGATTCCCTAATCGCTTTGGCATTTCATGCTGCCTGCAGGGAGAGAATATCAACAAAGACTTACATATTAGAATCACAGGAAGATTCTATAAGAAAGTAAAAAAAGCTCTTTCCGTCCGTATTAAAGTAACTAATGTTGAAGACCTAACTAATTTCATCAATAGCGATGAGTTTAAAAAGAAAATTGGCACTCTTATTTCTATCGACGATGGCTATATAATAATTTTAAAAGCCATAAAAGATAGTGATCTAAGAGATTATAATGACAGTTTGCGAGAGCTGAACAAGATCTGTTGTCAAAAAGTAGCAACGAATCCAGATGGCTCTCTATGCCCAATCTTTAATGATACAAATTTTAAACCTGAACATCGATTCCTGAGTGCCTATAAAGAACGCTTATTTGCCTTTTTGACCAAGGTTGATGAAAACGGGAACTATGCATGTGCTGGACAGGAAGATTCCATAAAAAAAAGAATAGCTGAGGTAGAAAGATATGAAACCTGCATTTCATATATTGAGGACGTTTTTTCGGTATTTAATTCAAGAGATTTTGGCTTCTGGCAAGCATTTGAATTTGACAAGGAACTAGATCTTACCGACATTGACCTTACTTCAAAAAGAGTGTTTAAGGCAGATGAATACCCCGCCTTAAAAGAAATAGTAAAATATAAAATTCGGCAGGATGTAAATCTGTCTTTGAATGCGTGGTTGCAAGTCTTGCAATATGATGATAAGTACTATCTAAAAGTATTGCTCGAGAATAATTCCACTGCTGTAAAGACAAATGAAGTCAAGTATTTCTCCATTGTTACTGAAAAAGTAAATGAGCGTTGTTTCTTTGGTGTCAAGGTCGACATATCGAGTCCAAACTTGATTCCTTATCATCGTGAGAATAAATATGAAGCAAATGATGCTGAAGCCAATATGCTTCGCTTCTTATATCGTGATATTAAGGATTATGGCGTAGGTCATTTGTGTTCGGTTGATTGGAAGAAAGATGAGAACGGAACCTTGCATGTTTTCTCTGAGTTTATGCCTACCATAGAATCACCAGACGTAGAACCAGAGCCAAGGAATAAAAAGCAGGAAATCACGAAAGAAGATGGAACAATAGAGGCTAAAAAGTATTTGGATGATACACAATTTTTACAATTCAAAAAACTTTCTGTTTTTTCTGATTTGACAAACGAACAGATAAAGAATGGATTACTTGAATTTGTTGAAAAATATCATCAATGGATTGATGGGCTACCTGTAGAAAACGAATTAGCACAAAGTAATATCAAAAAATGCAAAGATGACTATGAACGAATCAAGAGGAACATCAGTGATTTCCTCAGTGATGATTCGAAAATGTTGTCATTTAGGTTGATGAATGCAGCCATGTTTATGCAGTTATGGCATAATACTGACAAGAACAAAGAGATAGTAAGGACTCAGCATCTCGAACTTACATTTGCCTTCTATCGTGACAAAGCAGATGACAGATCAATTTTCAAAGATTCTTCAGGCAATGGCATTCCTGCCGCTTGGCGTCCCTTCCAGTTGGCTTTCATTTTGTTAAATCTCGATGGTATTTTTCAAAGAGACTTAAATGGTGAATGGAAGGAGAGAAATGA
>Ga0326512_10003652_pt1 | contig 11255 bp, 8 predicted proteins | sample 1_2617_0518_D_FD_203652 | JGI IMG/M metagenome (GOLD analysis project Ga0326512, IMG submission 203652) | Bovine rumen microbial communities from UC Davis, California, United States - 1_2617_0518 | ecosystem: Host-associated > Mammals > Digestive system > Stomach > Rumen | place: USA: California...
TGGAAAAATCGGTATTCCTGACCGCATACTCAACAAGCCGGCCCGCCTTGATGATGAAGAATACAAGGTGATGAAGTCTCACGTAACCCGGGGTGCGGAGATTCTGAAAGACTTTACGATGATTGATCACGTGCATGAGGGAACCCTTTATCATCACGAAAAATATGACGGAACAGGTTATCCTTACGGACTTAAGGGAGAGAACATTCCTCTCTACGGAAGAATTATCGGTGTTGCAGACGCATTTGACGCCATGACGGCAAACCGTGTCTACCGTAAGCAGCTTGATTTTGATTTTGTTCTGGGAGAGCTTAAGCGCTGTCGTGGCAGTCAGTTTGATCCTCGGATTACTGATATTATGCTTAAGTTAATTGCAGACGGAAAGATAGACGTAGATTCTCTCTATGAAGGCGTAAAAAAGGAGGATGAGGAAAAATGAAAAGAGAAGTACTCCTTACGCTGATAACCGGAGCCATTTTTGTCGGTCTCTTTCTGATTGCCCAGGTCTTTTTTCATCAAAAAAATAGTCATGATGAAGTTTTGACCATCGGCTTTTTGTATGACGGCGATGAAAGTATTCCCTCCACAAACAATTTTATTCGTGCCCAGCATGCGGTGGAAGAAAAATTCGGTGACCGGGTGCGGACTGTGGTGAGGGCAAATGTATCCAGCGACCAGATTGATACGGCCCTTGAAGATCTTGTGGGCGAAGGCTGTAATATTATTTTTACTTCAAGTTACAGTCATGCTCTGATTGCAAAGGAATATGCCCAGAAATATCCCCATGTTCATTTTTGCCAGGCAACGGGTGACAATGCCCATGAAGCCCCGGTACTAAAAAACTATCATACTTTTATGGGTGAAATTTATCAGGGACGCTATGTTGCAGGGCTTGTGGCCGGCATGAAGCTGAAAGAACTCATTCAAAAAGAGATTATAACTGAAGCAGAGGCAAAAATCGGTTATGTGGCGGCCTATCCCTATGCAGAAGTAATTTCCGGCTACACTGCATTTTTGCTGGGAGTGAGGGCAATTGTACCCTCTGCCACAATGACAGTGGCATACACCTATACCTGGGCAAGTTTTTCCCTGGAGAAAGCCTGCGCCGAACATCTGATTGCAGAAGACTGTGTGATTATTTCCCAGCATTCCGACACCTATGGTCCAGCCGTTGCCTGTGAGGAACACTTTGGTAAGAATGTCTTTGGCGTTGGCTACAATCAGAGTATGATTGACATTGCCCCCATGACATCCCTTATCAGTACCCGCATAAACTGGATTCCCTATGTGACGGGAGCCGTGAATGCTTTGCTTGAAAAAAGGCCAATTGAAAAATCAATCAGGGGAAATGTCCACGGAAATGACATCGGGGCCGGCTTTGAGCTGAACTGGGTGCAGATGCTGGATTTGAATGAGATTATTGCGGCGGAAGGTACTGCAGAAAAAATCGCAGAAACAGTACAGGCTTTTAAAAAGGGCAGGGTGCATGTCTTTTTGGGAGATTATGTGGGTGTAAATCCCTATGATGAAACAGATACCTATGACTTGCGAAAAGAATACAGGGAAAATGCAAAAAGTTCTGCACCTTCTTTTTGTTATGTGCTGCAGGATGTAATTACGGTGGAGGAATAAAAAAGTGATTGCAGTATTTGTAAATTGCGCTACCATTTTAGCCGGCTGTCTGGTCGGCCTCTTTTTTTCTAAAAAGATACCTCAAAAGGTAACGGATGCAATTCAACTGGCATGCGGACTTGTTTCTTTTGTGATGGGCGTGCAGATGTCATTTAAGTATCAGAATGTGGTTTACCTGGCTCTTGCCCTGATTTTGGGCGGCATTGTGGGAACCCTGCTTGATATAGACGGAAAAATTCTTGCATTTGGAAAGTGGCTGGAAAAAATCTTTATAAAGAAAAAAGATGTCACTGTACAGAATGAGGGGGATTTTAAGGGGGAGTCCCCCTTAGGAGAAGGGGAAGCGGAAAAGCAGGGCTTTGAAGCGGGGGGAAGGCTTTCCCCGTCATTTAGTCAGGGTAAGCCCCAGAAAAATTTTGCCTATGCTTTTTTGAATGCTTCGGTGCTTTTTTGTGTTGGTGCCATGGCAATTGTGGGAAGTTTTAAGGCTGGCATTGAGCATGACTATTCGATTATACTCCTCAAATCCATTCTGGACGGATTTATTTCAATTGGTTTTGCGGTGGCGATGGGAGTTGGAACGGCTTTCAGTGTGATTTCCATTTTTGTCTATCAGGGGGCACTGACTCTTTTTTCCGTGCTGATTGCACCTTATGTGAGCGAACAGATGATTGCGGAACTGACGGGAAGCGGGGGAGCGATGATTATTCTGATAGGCTTAAATCTGATGGGCATAAAGAAAATCAAGACTGCAAATTATCTGCCTGCGGTGCTTTTTAGCGTTCTTTTTGTGCTTGCTGAACCTCTGGTCAAGGGAATACTGCATCTTTAAAGTTTTTTTCTTGAGGAATTTTCAAAATTTGCAGAAAAGCCTTATGAATTCGTTTGACTTCCGGGGCAAGCTGCCATATAATAAGTATATACTATAATCCCTTGGAGGCCAAAATGGCAAAGGTAGAATTGAAGCATGTTGGAAAAATCTACGACGGCAATGTACACGCTGTTAAAGATTCTAACATCACTATTGAAGACCGCGAATTCTGTGTTTTCGTAGGTCCGTCTGGATGCGGTAAGTCAACAACACTCCGCATGATTGCAGGTTTGGAAGACATTTCTGAAGGTGAACTGTGGATTGACGGCGAATTGATGAACGATGTTCCGCCGAAAGACCGCAATATCGCTATGGTTTTCCAGAACTACGCTCTGTATCCCCATATGTCTGTTTTTGACAACATGGCATTTGGTCTTAAAATCCGTAAAATTGACAAGGCAGAAATTCAGCGCCGCGTAGATGAGGCTGCTCGTATTCTTGACCTTACCCAGTATCTTGACCGCAAGCCTAAGGCTCTGTCTGGTGGTCAGCGTCAGCGTGTTGCTGTTGGACGTGCTATCGTCCGCAACCCCAAGGTATTCTTGTTCGACGAACCTCTGTCTAACCTGGATGCTAAACTCCGCGTTTCAATGCGCGCAGAAATCTCTGACCTGCATCATCGCCTGCAGTCTACGATGATTTACGTTACTCACGATCAGATTGAAGCTATGACCATGGGTACAAAGATTGTCGTTATGCGCGGAACTGATGCCGGTGAAGAAATGGCAGGACGCATCCAGCAGATTGGTGCTCCTCTCTATCTCTACAATCACCCGATCAACAAGTTCGTTGCAGGCTTTATCGGTACACCGCCGATGAACTTTATGAACGTAAAAATCATCGAAAAGGACGGAAAGGTTCTGGCTGATGAAGGTTCATTCGTTCTGACACCGACTGCAGAACAGCAGAAGGCTCTTAAGGCTCATGTTGGTAAGGAAGTTTCTTTCGGTATTCGTCCGGAAGACCTGCGGTACCTTCAGGCACCCGCTGCAGAAAACAATATGCAGCTTAAAGTTACTAACAAGGAACCCCTGGGTGCTGATACCCACGTATTCCTGCAGTCAAAGGGACAGACAATCGTTGCACGCGTTCCGCCGGAGTATGACTTCCAGTTGGGCGATGCCGTAAACTTTGCACCGGATATGGATAAGGCAAAGTTCTTTGGCAAAGACGGCGATGAACCCAACCTCTGCGAAAACATCGAAAAGAAATGGTAATTTCTTAACTCGCAATATGTGAGTTTTTGAAAAAGAGATTCTTTTTAGACACCCGTCAACTTCTGGCGGGTGTTTTTTTTGTTGATGAAGACTGTTTTTTCGGGTAGAATAAAAGACGGTGGGGTTTATGAAGAAAAATTCCCTTGTATTGTATAAAAATTCTCCTGCTCTTGTTGCAGAGATTGCCGACAGTGATAAATTTGTCGTAGGCTGGTGTGTAAGCCGGCAGACTGAAAGCGGGAAAAAAGCCGTCTTTGGCAGTCAGAAAGTTCGCGAAAAAGATGTCATTCTTCTCTCTGAGGATGCGGCTTCCAGTCTGGACAATGTTCTTGCTTTTGCTGATGAGGCACTGGCCGGAAAAAATGAAGTAAAAGCCCAGATTGCGGAGACGCATGAACTTTTATTGAGTGATGATGCTACGGCGACAGAAGCCATGGCTTTTGCAGATTTGTGTGCACTTGTCCGGGGAGACCTTAAGGCGGATGAAGCCTGGGGGCTTTATGCTGCCATAAAGGCAAGCCTTTGCTTTGAAGAAAAATTTGCTGACGGTAAGATACTCTTTTTGCCGCGCAGTCCAGAGGTAATTGCGGCCCTGCAGGCAAAACAGAATGAAAAAGACCATGCGGAAGAATATCGCGCGGCTTTTATTCAAAGGCTTAAGGCGGGAAAACTGAATCTGCCTGAAGATGCAAAATATATGGGCGATGTAGAAGCCTTTGCCCTGGGGAAAACAGATAAAAGCCGCACTCTGCATGATGCTCATGTAAAGGAAACTCCGGAGCGGGCCCATAAACTTCTTCTGGACACCGGCATGTGGGCGATTACAAGAAATCCCTATCCCTCCCGTCTTGGCTTAAGCATGAAAAGTGCCAGCGAAGGGCTTGCTTCGCCACCGGAAGAAGAAAGGCTTGAGGTAGAGGGTATTTCCTATGCAATAGACAGCGAATGGTCCCATGACCCGGATGATGCGATTGCTTTTGACGGAACCTATCTCTGGGTACATATTGCTGACCCTGCAAGCACTGTTCTGCCGGATTCTTCAATTGACAAGGCGGCACGGGGGCGGGGAGCAACACTGTATATCCCTGAAGGGGCAAGCCGCATGCTCTGTGAAGACAGCCTTGAAGATTATGCCCTGGGTCTAACGCCAAAAAGCCGTGCCCTCAGTTTTAGAATTCAGCTTGACCCAAACGGTGACATTGCAGACTGCTCTGTATTTCGCACGATTGTAAAAGTTGAGCGCCTTACCTATGAAAAGGCTGATGAGTTAAAAGAGTCTCCCCAGCTTGCACCGCTTTTTGCCATTGCAAAACGCAATGCGGAGCGCAGGCAGAAGGCAGGGGCGGTGCAGATTACCATGCCGGAAGTTCACATTTCCGTAGATATGGAAACAAAAAAAGTTTCTATTGAGCCGCGCAAAGATACACAGTCTGCAGACCTTGTGCGTGAAGCCATGATTCTGGCGGGCGAGGGTGCTGCACGTTTTGCCTTTAAGAACGGCATTCCCTTTCCCTATGTGAGCCAGGAAGAACCGGACATTCCAAAAGATATTCCCCAGGGGCTTGCGGGACAATTCCGCCTGCGTAAGTGCATGAGGAGGAGGACTGTTTCTGTAACGCCCAGTCAGCATGCGGGAATGGGGCTGGGAATGTACAGCCAGGTAACAAGTCCGCTCAGGCGCTATGGAGATTTAATTGCTCACGAACAGCTCAGAGCCTTTTTGTGTGGCCGCCCTTTGATTGACAAGGAGTCAATGCTTATGCGCATGAGCGAGGGAGATGCCGCCGCCATTGCCACCCGCAAGGCAGAAAGGTCTAGCAACACTCACTGGACTCTGGTTTATCTGCTGCAAAATCCTGACTGGACTGGGCAGGCTGTCTGCGTAGAAAAGCAGGCAAAACAGTCTCTTTTCTGCATTCCTTCCCTTGGAATGGAGACGGCCATTGCCGGTGTAACAGATGTGGATTTGAATGATACGATTACCGTCAAGCCCGGCAAAATTGATTTACCGCTGCTTGAGGTAACTTTTGTCCGCTGCTAGTAGCTGCTTTTAGTTGAGGACTTTTGCAAATTCCTTGCAGATTGCAGGAATGAGTGTTTCTATTTTGCCTTCAATGCTTCCGCCGGCCGCATTTTTGTGACCGCCGCCACCGAATTTTGCTGCAATGGCGCTCACATCTACTGCGTCGCGGGAACGGAAGCCTGCCGTACAGTTATGCTCTGTTTCCTGCCTTAAAAAGAGTACCGCTTCTACACCATCGCATGCCAGCAGCAGGGAGTAGAGGGCGTCGCTGTCCCGTCCTTCCTGACCGTATTTGCGGGTGTCTTCCATTGTTTCGTAGGTGACTATCAGTTTGTTGTTGTAGTAGCGCTCTGCGCGGTTGAGCATGATGCCCAGAAGTTTGCGGGTAGAGTAGGCCTTGCCGCCTGTCATCTTGTCGTAAATCTGGCGGGGATTTGCACCTGCTTCTACAAGGCGGGCTGCAGCCTTAAATACCTCGGCGGAATCATCTTTAAGAAAACGGAAAAAGCCTGTGTCAGTGGAGAGTCCGAAGAAAAGAGTTTCTGCAACATCTTTTGAAGGCTGGCCGATAATTCTCTCGTACAGCTGCTGAACAAGTGTGGCAGTTGCAGGAGATGAAGGATCAATTATGCAGTTTTCGCTTACACTGGCTGTCTTGTGGTGGTCGATTATAAAGGTATCGAGCCCGCTCAGGTCGCCGTCAATTTCCCCCAGTCGGGAAAGTTCCGAGCAGTCAAGAATGATGAGACCGGTCTTTTTGCGCTCGGGTTCAGAAAGAAATGAAGGAACGTTAGAAAATAAATCTGCCTTGTCCCGGATTTCCGTGCGTTTAAAGGGGCCTGCACTCAAAAGCTGGTAGGATATTTTTTTTGCATCCAGAAGGGAAGCCATGCCCAGACAGGAACTGATACAGTCTCCGTCAGGCTCCTTGTGGCCGATAACATAAAAAAAATCATGACTGGAAAGAAATTGAGAAAAACTTGCAATCTGTTCGTCTGTGATAATCTGCATAATGGTTCCTTATAGTATAAAAATAAGAGCCGTCGAAACCGGCAGCTCTTGTATTTGCGCAAATAGTGCTTTGTATAGACTTAGTAAACGATGTCTAAAGAATCCTTGTCGGCATCGTTTACCGTTACGCTTGAATCTGCAACGCCCCAAGCAAGGTTTGATCTGTCCACCGGCATGGTCAGGATGACATGGTCAAAACTGCCTTCTTTTTTGATGACTGTCATGTAGGGTGTCATTCCTTTGGGAAGCTGACGGAAGGAAAGTTTTGAAGGATTTTCGTTGTACCATTTTTTGGGAATGGTGATGTTTCCTACATCGCGGTGTCCCTTTGCGTACATAACGATATATGCCTGCTTGTGGTCAAGAACCTTGTAGACGATTACATTGTGGTAACTGATTTTTGATTCAGGAAAGTCATATCTGTATGTCTGTTCTACGGCAGAAAGTGCGCACAGTGTGACGGCAAGAAAAATTACTGAAATAATACCAAATTTCTTCATAATAAAACTCCTTACGCCCAGATTTTCCTGGAGGTTAAATCAGTGCCAGCATTATTGCTTTTATAGTATGCTTGCGGTTTTCTGCCTCGTCCCAGACTTTGCTGGCGGGGCTTTCAAATACGTCTTCGGTAACTTCTTCACCCAGAACGGCCGGCAGACAATGCATGAAAATCGTTTCCTTTTTGCCTGTGGCAGCCATGAGTTCTGCGTTTACCTGGTACGGTGCAAGCAGTTTAGTTCTCTCTTTTTTGAGTGCTTCCTCACCCATTGAGACCCATACATCAGTATAAAGGCAATCTGCTCCTTTTACAACTGATTTTTCATCAGAAATCGTAATTTTTGCACCGCTTTTTTCTGCCCAGCCCATGCAGGAGTCCACGATATCCTTGGGAGGAAAGAGTTCCTTGGGGCTGAAAATAGAAAAGTTGATGCCGAGTTTTGCGCTGATAAGCATGAGTGAGCGGGCCACATTGTTGCGTCCGTCTCCGCAGAATACCCAGTTGAGTCCTTTAAGCTTTCCAAAGTTTTCCTGCAGGGTCATGATGTCTGCAAGAGCCTGTGTCGGATGAAAGTCATCGGTAAGACCGTTGATGACCGGAATGCCGGAATATTCTGCAAGCTGCTTTACGTGATCCTGCTTAAAACCCCTAAATTCAATTGCGCTGAACATTCTTCCGAGAACACGGGCTGTGTCCTTGACGCTTTCTTTTCCGCCAAGCTGAATGTCTGCAGTAGACATAAATACAGGATGACCGCCTTCCTCGCCGAAAGCTGTTTCAAAGGAAGAACGTGTGCGGGTAGAGCGTTTTTCAAAAATAAGTGCTATGGTTTTACCTAAAAAGCGCTGGTGAATTTCGCCGGCGTGAGCCTGTTTTTTTACCAGAACCGCATAATCCAAAAAAGTAAGGATTTCTTCGGGCGTGTAGTCTGCCCATGTAAGCAGTGACCGTCCTTTAAACGGAGACTCAAAAGTTTCTGCCTGAATCATACACTATTTTACAGCGTAGCAGAAAAATGGTCAAGAATTGAAAATTGCAGGGCTCTCCCTGTGATGTTTCATCAAAGAGAATTAAAATAAATATAGTTGTGTTTTCACTTCCCCTATGGTATAATCCTTTCAGCAATTTTTATGGGAATTCGGGGACTGTTTATGTGCAATAAGGGTCTGACAAAATCTCCTCTGCTGTATACTATACACAATGGGGGGGGTGCTTCTTAAAAGCAGAAAATTTTCTCTTCTCTCCGTTAAGTCTTCCTTTAGAACTCATTTCTTTCTATATATTAATCTCAAATCTATTGCCCGCGGCTGCATGCTTTTTTTTTGTGCGCCTTGCGGGCTTTTTGTTTTTTCTAGGGAGGTAAATCTATGAAAACGACAAAACTTATTCTGGCACTCATTGCTTTTTCCCTGTCATTTTCTCTTGTGTTGACGGGCTGTAAGAACGATGATGACGACAAGAAGTCAGAAATTTCTGATGCAGACCTGGAGCGTGAGGCTGCGGCTTTTAATGTTTTCCGTGGACTTCTTTCTCTTACCACTGATGACGATGCCACAAATTCCGCAGATGAAAAGGGTAACGGAATTGAACAGCTTCCTTCAAACTGGAGGACTGCAACTTTTGACAATCTTGACCAGTCTCTTATTCCTGTAGAAGGTTCAGCGGGTGTCTATAAGATTGGCTGTGAGACTCTTGATATGGCAAGGGAATTTGTCTCTTCCCTCACTGACGAGGAATTTGACAGCGATACCTATTCATGGAGCCTTCCGGGCTTTGGCTCTGTCTTTTTCTCCACGATTTCGGGCGATGTTTCCTGCTTTGCAACCCTGGATGTAAGCATTCCCCAGATTCCATCTCTTTCCCAGATTAAATTCGTGCCGTCAGGAACCATTACTGATGCCGAAAACAAATTCAGCGGAAAGTCATATTACTCAGCCGGAGATATTATCAGGCGCAAAAAGGATAATTCAATCTGGTTCTGTGTTCGTCCTTCCAGCGGTGAATATAAAAAAGACTACAGCTACTGGATCTGTCTGAACCCTGATACCCCCGGTATCCTGAAAGGCGAAGTAAAAACTGCAAAGAACGTCAAGGATCAAAATGTCCAGTGGAAATTTGCAAAGAATCTTGTCTCCTTAAAAATCGCTAAGGCTGCCATTCACACATTGAATTCGCTGGCTTATGGCTGGCTGGATCATACAGCCGTTACAGATGCAGGGAGTAATCAGAAGGCCAGCAATTATAAGAATGCAGATACAGTTTATGCTGCCCTTAAAAATGCAGGTTACGATATTAGAAAACTTGCGGCAGATACAACCGAGGCAAACTTCACGACTGCGCCAAGTCATTCAAAGATGAATTCCTTCTTTATGGCCTATGGTTCTGCAAAGACTGACGGAAAGCGCTCTACGGGCAACAATGGTAATGCCCGCAATAAACTTGTTCAGCCTATTATTATATGCAGGGTCAAAAGTGCTAATGAAAGTAATACCAGGAAACTGAGTGAGTTTATGTTTACCCATGTTACGACAATACACAATAAAACTGAGACTATGCTTTCCCTGACGGACTCTCATGATGACAAGTACATCGAGTCTTTTAAGAATAAGGATGCAAACAAGTACTACAACATTGATGAAGTGAAGCAGTCTGAATTCCATGGCGTTGCTTATACTCCTGAGCTCTATCTTCATACAAAAGGCAGTGACTTGGGCTTCAATAGGCAGGGAGCGTATCTTCCGAAGGATTCGGACGGAACTGAGGGCCTGAATGTCATCGTTACTCCTGAGCTCAAGATTAAAGACCATGGAACTGCGGCAACCGGATATACTGAAGTGTACAGACAGAGAACAGGTTCTGGCAATGAAATAAACAGCGATTCTGCATTTGACTACTGGGCTTCTCTTACCAGGGAAAGTACGCTTAGAAATATCAACGGTAAGAATGTTGTTATTGATAAAGAAGCAAAAGACTAGTCTTTGCACTGACCAGGAGGTAAACCTATGAAGACGACAAAAATCATTTGGGCGCTCACTGCGCTTTTGGTTTCATTCCCGCTTGTGATGACGGGCTGTAAGAATGATGATGACGACAAGAAGTCAGAAATTTCTGATGCAGAGCTTGAGCTTGAGTCTGCGGCCTTTAATCTCTTCCGCGGACTTCTTTCGCTCACCACTGATGACGATGCCACAAATTCCGCGGAAAACAAGGGCAACGGAATTGAGCTGCTTCCCGAAAACTGGAAGACCCAGACTTTCTCCAATCTTGACCAGGCACTTGTAGCCGTAGAGGGCGAAGAGGGCTCGTACATGCTGGCCTGCGAAACTTTGGACGAGGCAAAGGACTATGTTTCTTCCCTTGCGGGAGAAGAAGTGTTCAGCGACAGCTATTCATTGATTGTTCCGGGACTTGGAAGCCTTTCTTTTGCAAAGGTTACCGGGGAAGTAAACTGCCTTGCCACTCTGGATGTGAGCATCCCCCAGATTCCTTCTCTTTCCCGGATAAAATTTGTTCCTCCTGAGGTTATTCCTGTAAGCGCAAATAAATACAGCGGCCAGTCATATTACTCAGCCGGAGACATAATCAAGCGCAAGCGGGACAATTCTATCTGGATGTGTGTGCGGCCGTCTTCTGGTCCTGCAAAAAAGGACTACAGCTACTGGATTTGTCTTACCCCTGAAATACAAGGAATAATCAAGACCGAAAATAAAAACCTGACGAACAGGGAGGGTGCTGGCACCCCGTGTGTTTTTGCGAAAAAGCTCATTTCCTTAAAAATTGCAAAAGCCGCAATCCACACCTTGAATTCATTGTCTTATAACTGGATAACGAGTGATAAGGGCGGATTTAAAAATAACAAAACTGTTTTCACTGCCTTGAAAAGTGAGGGCTATGATGTTCGTAACCTTGTGTCAAATTTCAGCACTGAAAATCAGTTTACAACGGCACCTGGAGAAAACAAGTTTTATAAATCTTTCTTTGTAGCTTATGGTTCTCCAAAAA
>Ga0326512_10003653_pt1 | contig 11253 bp, 10 predicted proteins | sample 1_2617_0518_D_FD_203652 | JGI IMG/M metagenome (GOLD analysis project Ga0326512, IMG submission 203652) | Bovine rumen microbial communities from UC Davis, California, United States - 1_2617_0518 | ecosystem: Host-associated > Mammals > Digestive system > Stomach > Rumen | place: USA...
AGGAGTCGAAAAAGCAGGTCTACATCGTGCGTCCGAGCGACCACATGAAGGTCTATCCGATAATCGACTCAGCATTCGCGAATCAATCGATCGTCTGGGGCGAGTCTCCGCTCATGCGCTGGTGCGCGAACAACGTCAAGGTCGAGCCCGCACCGAACAACAATTCAAAGTACGGCAAAATCGCGCCGCACTCGCGCAAGACCGACGTCTTCATGGCGTTCGTAGCTGCCTTCGCGGCGCGCGAGTACATCCCGCAGGCGACAAAGCTCATATTCGCACGTCCCGTTTCATTGAAACGTTAGGAGGTGAGGTTGTGGCCAGTACAATCATCGACTTTTTGGGCAATGTCCTATTTAGCGACAATAATGCCGAACCAAATGTGTCACCTCAGCGCATGAGCATATCCGAGTACGCCGCCCAACATGCCTATGCCAAGGCGTACCAGTACCGTTGGATTGAGGTTGCGCGACATGTGGCCGTTGGTTACATCATCGCAGGTTTGCAGATGTGCCCCATTCGCGTTACCGAGGCACCTGGTGTGCATCAGCCCGAAGCGGAGTACCTTTGGAACGTGCGACCGAACCCGAACCAATCTCGATCCGAATTCCTCGCGCGGTTGATTGATGCCATGTACTTTGGTCGAAACAACGCGGCCTTGGTGGTGCCAGTCAAACGACGCGGGCGCTACGAATTGTGGCTTGCGGACGGTTGGACGGAAAACAACCTTAACCGTGGAGTGCCCCGCCGATACGAGAACATATCGATTGACGGTTCTACCGAGGTCGTACGCAGACCGCTCACCGCCGATGAGGTTTACATTTTCAAAGTGTCCGAGACCTCGCGCTGGCGTGCGCTGCTTTCCGCGCTTGGTGCCGTATACGACGAAATGGCAAAGTCCGCCGTGGAAGCGTTCGGGGACAAGAACGCCCGCCGTTGGCTGCTTGAGCTAGACGCCAGCATGAGCGGCACCACCGACGAACAAAACGCAATCAACGACTATCTGCGCGATGACGTGTCCTCTTTCGTCAACGGCAATGACTTAGCCCTGCCCATCTACAAGGGAATGCAGATTCGCCGCGCGGAAGCTGAGAACAAAGACGCGGGCTCAATGCTCGACGTTCTGCAAATCCGCCAAGACGCTTTCAGAGTCGTGACAAGCTGCATGCGAATCCCCTACAGCTTCTTGGAGGGCAACGTCAACAACTTCGAGACGGTGTTCAACGAGTTTTTGACGTTTTGCCTAGACCCGCCAGCGCAGACGATAGCCGACGAGATTGCCGCCAAGTCGCTCACCTACGACCAATGGGCGCGGGGTGGCCGTGTGATGGTCGATACCACGCACGTTCGTCATGTTGACCTCTTCGCCGTCGCTGACAAGGTGGAGAAGCTTGTGGGCGCTTCCATCGACACACCGAACGAAATTCGCGAGTTCACTGGGCAGGAGCGTGTCACAGGCGTTCCGCACATGGACGAATACCAGATGACCAAAAACCACGAGCAAGCCGGGGAGGTGAAAAACGATGCCGATACCACAAGTGCCAATGCAGCTGATAACAAGCAATGACGCCACAAGCGCCGACCTGCACATCATGGGCAACATCACGCGCGGTCACTGGCTGTTCGGCAAGAAAGACAGCGACACCGAGGCCGAGGACGTTGTGCAGGCGCTTGCAGACCTCCCCGCCACGGTGGGCGAGATTACCGTCCATATCAACAGCTTTGGCGGCGAGGTTGCCGAGGGAATCGCGATTTACAACGTGCTACGGGCGCACAGAGCCAACGTAACGACCGTTTGCGAGGGCTTTGCGTGTTCCATCGCTTCCGTAATCTTCATGGCTGGAAATCGCCGTGTGATGCGCCCAGCGTCGATGCTGATGCTCCACAATGCGAGCATGGGCGCGACAGGTGACGCCAACGCGCTCCACAAGGCCGCGCAGGATTTGGAGACGATTACCGAGCTTTCCAAAACCGCATACCTCGCGCACGCCACCGACGCCCTCACGCCCGAGAAGCTTACGCAAATCATGGACGCTGAGACGTGGGTCAAGCCCGAAACTGCCGTTGAGTGGGGGCTTGCGACCGAGATTGACGAGCCCGAACAGTCGGACGAGCCGAGCCAAAGCGCCGCCGCCTCCATCATGGAGCGTCTTGCCACACCCACACGCGAGGTCATTGCAAACGTCACCATCACACGCGAGCAGATGGCCGAGATTGCCGACCGCGTGACCGAAAACCTGCGCGAGCATTTGGCGCAATCCAACGCGCCGACACAGACGCAACAGGTGGGTGTGTCCACTACGCCCACGCCTGCCGTTCCAGACACCGCAAGTGCTTACGAGCGCATTGCACAGCTCTTTGAAAAACTATCCAGCAGATAGGAGACGATATGGCTATCCAACTTAGCGCCCCTGCCCACCAAGCAGCGCACAATCTTGCCATTGCCTTTAGTGGCGATGATGCCAAGGCTGTCGAGCAGGGATTCGTAGAGCTCCAGACCGCGATTTACGAGTCGGTCAAGCAGGAGTATGAGGAGGCTATCGCGTCGAACGACCGCGCCATCCTCGCACAGCGCGGCTTCCGCGTGCTCACGTCCGAGGAAACCGAGTACTATCAGACCATCATCGATGCGCTCAAGTCGCGCAATCCCAAGCAGGCGTTCGCCGACATCACCGGCGATGATGCGCAGACCGTCCCCGAGAAGATGCTTCCTGAGACCATCTTTAACGAGGTTCTCAAGAATCTCACCGAGCGTCATCCACTGCTTGAGATCATCCGTCCCAAGAACGTGGGATACATCACCACGTGGCTCCGCAACAAGCACACACGCCAGCTTGCTCGGTGGGGCGAGATTGAGGGCGATATCACCGGCGAGATCACCTCTGCATTCGAGGTCGTGTCGGTGCGCCAAGGCCGACTGACCTGCTTCATGCTCATCCATCGCGATACGCTTGAGCTTGGTCCCACATTCCTCGACGGCTACATTCGCACCGTGCTCGCCGAGGCCATGGCATGTGGCATGGAGGCCGGCAGCTGCTCCGGCAAGGGCATCGACGGTGAGCCAGTCGGTCTCGACCGCGACATTCACGAAGGCGTCACCGTTTCGACCACCGACGGCTACCCGCGCAAGACAGCCGTCGCAGTGACCAGCTTCGAGCCCGCTGAGTATGGCCCGCTCGTGGCTCGGCTTGCCAAGGACGAGAGGGGCAACGTCAAGCAGTCGGTCGCCGGTCTCACGCTTGTTTGCAACTTGGTCGACTACCTGACCAAGGTCATGCCTGCGACCACCGTTCTCAATGCCGAAGGCCGCTACGTCAACGACTTGTTCCCGGTTCCCACCCGCGTGGTTACTGCCGAGGTAATCGCCGAGGGCGAGGCGCTGCTCTTCCTGCCTGATGAGTACGACCTGCTCGTGGCAGGCAATCGCGGAATCGAGTTTTCCGACGAAGTCAAGTTCTTCGAGGACAAGCGCGCCGCGAAGATGGTCACCTACGCATTCGGTAAGGCGTACGACAACACCTCCGCCCTGCTGCTCGACATTTCCGACCTCGAGCCCGGATACGTCAACGTCAAGGTTAGGGGCACCGTCAAGACCAAGGAGCAGGAGTAACGACCCTCTAGGGAGGTTGAGCCATGGCAAGCGTTGATGCGGCTGTCATGGCCGCAGTTCGCCGCAAATGCAACGTAACTTGGGACGATGACCCCACGACCGATGCAAGGTTGCAAGACGTGGTGGACACGGTTTCGCCGCGTCTTGCTTCCCTGCTCGGATACCAGCAGGAGCACGCATTTACGAACGCCGATGGCAGTGCGTGGGGGCTGTTCCTCAACGGTTGTTTGTACGAGTTCTCCGACGCTTGGGACGATTTCACGCAAAACTACGCGCAAGATATTCTATCCGTGCGAATTTTCTTGTTAGGGCGTGGCAGCGATGCTTAAACGCAAGGCTGAGGTATTCGCGCCCACGGACGGCATGGTGAGTCTCTCGCATGACGTGCCGGCACGTGGACAGGACTTTGCGGACTCGACGCTCTATCCAGCGTTCCTGACGCTTGCCTACCGTCGCGTTCGCGTCAGCTCGCGCGACGTCGAGCTCGCGGAGTCGACCGGCTGCGAGATCACTGCCAAGGTCGAGACCCGTGCCGCACCCTTACTGTCGGCCGACTCGGACGCAATCGTGCATGGCTCCGTCTTCGAGGTCACGCGCGTAGAGAGTCGCGGCCGCACGTGCTGGTTGTGGCTCTCCGAGGTCGCGACCGATGGCACGTGCGACCTCTTGCACGAGACGTACGAGGCAGATGCCGTCGGCATCCCACAACCGCGCGAGTCTACGCCCACGCGCGTCTACATCCGCAGGGTAGCCCAATCGGCCAAGCGTTCGAGCAGCGCGGGCGTAGACGCCCTCACTCCCTCGCTAACTTTGCGCGTCCGTGCCGTCGACTACGACGGCGAGCGACGCCTAAAGCGCGGTGGGCGGACGTACGCCATCGTCGCCGTCGAGCCACACGGCAGGTGGCTCGACTTGACATGTAAGGAAAGGGGTGCAGACCGTGGATGACTTCGTCGTTAGCGCCAGTGCCGATACCGGTAGGGGGCTGGCCGACATCTCGCTGAGGGCTTTGGCCGACGTCAACAGCGAGCTGGACGACGAGCTCAAGAGCGCAATCCATGGCGGGTCGAACAAGGCACGCGCGTGGTTGCGTGGCAACGCGCCCAAGGACTCGGGCGACTACGCCAAGGACTTTCGCACGTCCTTCTCGGATGAGGACGGTCACCACGAGGGCACCGTCTACAGCGACAAGCACTGGCAGCTAACACATCTAATCGAAGACGGTCATGACGCGTACAACCAGTACGGCGGGCCGTACGGGCACGTCGACCCCGCAGAGCCACAGCATCACATGCAAAAGGCACAGGAGGTCGGCACGTCCGAAATCGAGCGCAGATTGGGGCTGTGATGCAGCTGCTATCAGACGTCGTAAAGGCCTTTACCGACAACGGGGTGCAGGTCGCGCACGTGCGCTTTCACGACACGCCCGCACCGCCGTATGCGCGCACCTATCTTAGCGGGTCACACTACAACAGCTCTGACAATCGCTCCCGCAGGACGCTATGCGAGTACGATGTCGTTCTATACGTTACCGACCGCGACCTTGTGCTTGAGGGGGCGATTGAGGTGGCTTTGGACGCCGCCCGCGTGCCCTATCAGAAGATCGGTGGCTACGTTGCCGATGACGACTTGGTCACCACCACATTTTCCGTCGAAGTCTATGAAAGATAGATTGGAGTAAAGAAATGGCAGGCGTAATTCCTCCTTCTCCCAACACCAACGAAGACGCGATGCCCAACTACAGGCATGGAGTATCCAACGTTACCATCGCCCTCCGCACGAGCAAAGGCACTCTTGGTAGCCCGTGCTCGTACGGCACACCCTACAAGGAGGTAGGCATCGAGTCGATCACCCCGCAGCGCGGAGAGTCGAGCGCGACCAACGTCTACTCCGACAATGGGAAGCCCGCTCGCCTGCGCGGCGCGAAGGGCAACGACACTTATACCGCGCAGTTTGCGTCGCTATCTCCGTACTTCCAAGTTCACGCGCTCGGTCACAAGCAAAACCAGAACACCGGTGGCATCGTGAAGTCCGCCGACGACGAGGGCGAGGTCTTCGCGATCGGATGGCAGAACGAGGGCAGCGAGAAGGCTTCGCGGACGTGGGCATACGGCTGCACGTCCTCTGAGGCCGCAGCCGCCGCCATGCAGACGCATGGCGAAAACGTATCCGAGAGCCCGGACACGATCTCGATCGATGTTGCCGGCGACATCTTCGCCGACGGTAGCCATCACTACGAGGAGACTGTATATGAGGGCGATCCCGGATATGAAACCTTCCTCGATGCCGTTCCGACCTATGCCACGGCATAAGGCACGTGTCCATGGTTGACAGGTATAACAACCACGCGACGGTCGTCATCGGCGACACGTCGCTAGAGATCGTCGCATCGAAGCTCGCGGAAAAGTTCTACGGCGAGCGCTTCCGGCAGGACGTGGAGGCGCTCGGCGAGTCGAATTCGGTCCGCGCCTTTAAGGTCCCCACCTACGACGACGAGGGCAAGCCGGTCGTAGACGAGGAGGGAAAGGCCGTCTGCAAGGTCGAGCACCTCCCTCTTACCTACACCGGCAGGCTCAAGATGGACATCGCCGTATCGGCAAACTCGCGCATCGGCTCGACGGCCGAGATTCCCGACCAGGTCGTCGCGGCCACGTGGGCGATGGCGAGGGCCGCAGGCTCCACAGACAAGAGTTATGACGATTTCTACACATGGTGGCTCACTCAGCCGTCGAGCGCAAAGCAGGACCTGGCGCTCTGGGAGGCGGTGTGCGTAGACCTGGCAGAACGCGCCTTCTTTCGGGACTACGGCCGACCAGACGACGCTCATGAATCCGACGAGGTCGAAGAACCCGAGCAAACCCGTTCCGACGGCTGAGGCGGAAGCGTGGCCCGAGCTGAGGGACATCAGCGCCCTCGTGCGCGCGGAGGTGCCGTACGAGTCGGCGCTTGAAATGTCGCCGCTTGAGGCGGACAAGATGCTGGCCATCTTTGCCGCCTGGGCCATACCGCCGTCCGAGCGCATCGGCGGCCTGCTAGAGCCACCTCGTCAAGCAAAGACCCCACCCAAATCTTCGTAAAGGAGCGCGGATGGCGACAAAGAATTATTACAAAGGCGTCACCATCCAGTACAAGGGCGACGCAACGCAGCTGTCCAAGGTGCTTTCGCAGATGGATGGGCAGATGCGACAATCACAAGCCGCCGCCCGCGCGCTCGACGCTGCGCTCAAGCTCGACCCAAGCAGCCTTGTGCTGATAAAGGACCGCGCGGCGCAGACTGAGAGGCAGATAAAGCTCACATCCGACCGCGTCGACGCCCTCAAGTCGGCTTTGTCGGAGACGACGGACCCCGAGGTAATCGAGCGCATCAGCCGCAACGCGGACATCGCGGAGGCGCGTCTCAAGTCGCTCAACGAGCAGCTCGTCAAGCTGCGGGCCGCCGAGGCGATGGGCTCAGATTCCGGCATCGGCAAGATCGCCACCGACGCGCAGAACCTTGGCGGAGCCCTCAAAAGCGCGGGAGACTCCATCGCGAGCACCGGTGACAAGCTCAGTGTGGGACTGACCGCACCCATCGCGGCCTTTGCCGTAGCGACCGTGGGCGCCGCGACTACGGTCGACTCCGCGCTCACGGACGTACGAAAGACCGTCGACGCGACGGAACAGGAGTATCAGGCCCTGCATGACGCCGCCGTCGACTACAGCAAGACCAATGCCGTCACGGCTGAGCAGGTCCTTAGCGTGCAGGCGCTTGGCGCTCAGCTCGGCTATGCGAAATCAGAGCTCGAAATGATAGGCCGTGTCGGCAGCGGGCTTGACATCGCCACCGACATGAACGCCGAGCAAGCCACCACCGACATGGCCCAATTCGCCAATATTACGGAGATGGCACACGACAAGGCCGAAAACTACGCTTCGACGATTGTCGCTTTGGGCAACAATACAGCCACAACCGAGAGCAAGATATCGGGCATGGCCCAGCGTATCGCGGCAGCGGGGACGCAGGTCGGGATGTCCCAGGCCGACATCCTCGGACTCTCTGCGGCGCTGTCGTCCGTCGGCTTGGAGGCAGACGCGGGCGGAAGCGCGATATCCACCATCTTGTCGAATATCGACAAGGCCGTCGCTACCAACTCAGAGAGCTTGCAGACCTGGGCTGCGGCAGCATCCATGAGCGCCGCTGACTTCGCGGAGGCCTGGCGCACATCTCCGGTCGAGGCCCTTGGTGCCGTGCTCTCCGGCATGGGTGCGGTTTCCGATTCGGGCGGCAACTTGTCGCTCGTGCTCGAAAGCCTCGGCGTCACGTCGCTTCGTCAGACCGACGCCATGAAGCGTCTCGCTAATGACGCATCGATCCTCACCGATACCGTCGCCCTCGCCAACGACGCTTGGCGCGAAAACACGGCACTGGCGCAGGAGGTCGAGAACCGCAACAACTCTCTCGACGCGAAGCTGCAAATGCTACAGAATCGCGTCACCGCACTCATGGAACAGGTCGGCAAGCCCGTCGCCGACGCATTGCTGTCCGCAGCGGACGCCGCTCAGCCGCTTTTCGACGCCATCGAGAGCGGAGCGACGGCATTCTCGGAGATGAGCGAGGCGGAGCAACAGACCGTGGTCTCCACGGTCGCCGCCGTCGCGGCCTTCGGACCCATGCTCTCCATCACCGGGCGTCTCGCGTCAGGCTTGGGCGGGCTGCTCGTGGGATTCGGCGATGCCGCAAAGGGATCCATCACTTTCGTCCAGGCGATGCGAGCGGGCTTTACTGCTACCGAGGCCTTGGAGCTTGCGAGCGAGGGGCTCAGCGCCGCGCTCACGACGGGACTTGTGGGTGTGGGTATCGCCGGGGTCGTGGTCGCGATAGGTGCCGTGGTCGACGGCTTCCGCAGATGGCACGAGCACGAGCAGGAAGTCGCTGACGCGACAACCGGTCTCGTCGGCGCCATGGACTCCATGAGCGCCGCCAGCGAAAAGTACGTCGCGGGCATCGACGGCGCGATCAGTCGCACGGAGACGCTCAAGGAGCGCATCGACGGCGTGGTTGAGTCTCAAGCAGAGCTCGCACGTCTGATGCAGGAAGATTGGGCGGATCTTGGCGAAAGCACCGCCTCCGTCGAGGTGTATGCGTCGCAAATCGACGATCTATTGGGCAAGGGCAAGCTTACCGAGCAAGAGATGGGCGTGCTCAAGAATGCCATTGACCAAGTCAGCCAAGCTACCGGCATAAGCATCCCGTCCTTGCAGGACCAGGGTAGCGCCCTTGCGCTCAACGCCGACCAAATACGTGAGGTCGTGAGCGCCTGGAAGGAGCAGCAGGTCGCTGCGCAGCACACCGAGGACTACAATCGCCTGCTTGAGCAAAGCAGACAAGCGCACGAGGCGCTCGAAGCGGCGCAGAAGGCGCAGGCGAGTGCGACAAGCTCGGTTGACAGCTCTATGCGGCAATACGTAGGCACGCTAGCGAACGCAAGCGGGACCGCCAGCGCATTCGCGCAAAACATCGGAGAATTGCAGAGCGTGGCCGACGCCGCCGACGCGGCGCTCGCACAGGCCGAGCAGAGCATGTCCGTGACGGAGCATCGCTTTTCGGACCTGCAAACCGCGCTCGTCGCAGCCGGAGTCACGGGCGAGCAATACGAGTCGCTCACCAAAAAGCAGCTCAAGGAGATTGCTGCTGCTTTCGATGGCACGATATCCAGCATCACCGGCAAGCTCGGCGAGTTCGGCGTCAGCGTCGGCGGTGCGGGATCCGCCGCCGTAAGGCAGGCCCAGGATGCCGCGGACAAGGCTCTGGACGGCGCCAACGGCTTCGCGAGCACTTTGCTCGATACGCAAAAGGAGACCGACGACACCGCGTATCGGGAGCAGCAGCGCGCTTACCAGCGCGAGGAGCGTGAGCGCAGCCGCGCGAACTCCAAGGCCGTGTCCGCCATGCGCGACGCCCACCAGCGGTCACAGAGGGAGCTAAGGGCGCAGCTCGACGCCGAATACGACATCAGGTCGGACGCGCTCAACGACGCGATCAAACTTGAACAAGATCTCAACAGCAAAATCGTGGAGGAACGCCGCAAGCAACACAAAAGGGCAACGGACGAGCTTAAAGACAGCCTCGACGCCGAATACGACCTTCGGGCCGACGCCCTTGCCAAAGAGGTGCGCGAGCAGGAGAAGGCAAACGACAAGCTTATCGCCAGCGTGAAAAAAGCGCAGCAAAAAGCGACCGACGCATATCGGGCAGAGACAAAAAAGCGCCTCAAGGAAATCGACGCAGAGTATCGCGCGAAGCTCAAGCTCGTGGACGAAAACGACGGCACCGCCGAGGTTGACGCACAGATCAAGGCGCTCAATGACCAGACCAAGCGCGAGCACGCCGAGCAGACCAAGCGCGAACAGCAGGAAAAGCTGAGCGAGCTCAGGAAGGGCGTCGAGCAGGCGAAGAGCCGACGATCGCGCGCCGAGGCGGAGAAGGAGCTTGCCGACTACATCGCAGAAATCGAGCAGGCCCAACGAGAGGAAGACCGCGAGCAGCGCATCGAGGAGCTCGAGCAGCGCAAGGAAGAGCTGAAGGAGCGCGCGAAGAGCGCAAAGGAAGCCCTGGAGACTCAGTATGACGAAGAAAAGGCTCAATATGAAGAAAAACGCGCCGCCGATCTAGAGCGCCGGGAGGAAGAGTACAAAGAGGACTACGAGAAGCTCCGCGAGTCCTTGGAAAACGCGCTTACGGCTCGACGCGACAGCAATTCGAAAGAGCTTAGCGACCTAAAGGACCGGCACCAAGCCATCATCGACCAAAAGGCCGAGGAATACTCGCAGGACGAAGACAACCTCGCGGAATACCTCGACGGCGTGCTGAAGAAGCGACGCGACGCGGCCACGGCGGAACTCGACAGCATAAAGGCTCAGCACCAAGCCATCATCGACCAAAAGGCGCAAGAATACTCAGAGGAAGAGGAGCGTCTGTCCGACACCTTGGCCGATCAGCTGCAAAATCTGCGCGACGCCAACGCCGACGCGCTGGACAAAATGAAGAAATCCGGTAGCAAGGCCGTCGGCATCGTCGGCGGCACGGCCTCAAAAGTCGAATCGAAGGTCGAAAAGACCACAAAGGCCGTCGCCAAGAAGGTCGAGAAGGGTGCCGAGAAGACGACGGGTAACCTCGTCAAGAAGATACAAGAGGCCAACACACTCGTCCGCAAGCCATCGGAGGACGTCGCAAAAACAGCGCTCGACAGCCTCAACCCATTGCGCAAAAAGGTGCCGTCGGTCGCGGAAAAGGCGACGCGTGGCTTTGTTGGAAAGATCAAGGGCGGAGAGAGCAGCACGCGCACCTTCGCCGAAAGGTTGCACGACGCGGCACTCAATCCCATATCGGGACTGTCCGAGAAATACGGCAGCGTCGGCAAGACCGCGACATCAGACCTTGCGTCTGGGATGGATAAGAGCAAGTGGTTGGTTGAAGCATCAGCGAAAGAGGTCGCAGCAGCAGAGACGACGGTCGACAAGTCCGGCAGCTCCGGGACATGGGGCTTGGACCTGATAAAGAATCTCGCAGACGGCATCTGGAACAACATCCCGCTCGTCAGCGACGCCGTCAGCTTCGTCGGCGGCGTCATAGACGGCTTCCTCGGGCACTCAATCGCCAAGGAGGG
>Ga0326512_10003654_pt1 | contig 11251 bp, 9 predicted proteins | sample 1_2617_0518_D_FD_203652 | JGI IMG/M metagenome (GOLD analysis project Ga0326512, IMG submission 203652) | Bovine rumen microbial communities from UC Davis, California, United States - 1_2617_0518 | ecosystem: Host-associated > Mammals > Digestive system > Stomach > Rumen | place: USA: California...
ATAGCAGTTGTATCAGCTGAAGCAGTACCCTGGTCAACTAAAGCTGCAAGAGCAGACTCCTGACGACCAGTGCCGACCTTCTGAGTAACCTCAAGGGTCTTATCCATCTTAAGGTTAACTGGCATCGTATTCTCGAAGTAGTTAGGAACCTTAGCAGAATCCTTGAAGCTGTTGTTTACATTGATATCAACTACAGTATTGCTATAATCTCTATCAGTAAAATTAGCTCCTGGAGTGCTAGGTGCTACACCTCTACCCCCTGCGTATTTAACAACCTGAATCTGACCTGCGGAACCGATATTGTATTTAGAGCTGAAAGTAATACCATCAATAAAGATAGCATCAGCATAAAGACCAGCCTCAACAATAGGGCTCATACCTGTAGCAACTGTAGCTACACCACCAATTACTAGTGCCATAATATTTATCTCCTTTCGACAATTTTATTTCTTAAGTCCTCTTGACTTTAAGAAAGCTTCTACATCTGAATCCAAATTTGCGTTTCCGCTTGGATTACCACCACCTTGAACTCCTGTTGCACCAAATGCAATTATCGATGCTGCATTAGGAGCCTGACTATTCTGTAATGGCTGGGCTGGCTGTGTAGGAGCTACAGAAACTCCAGTAGCTTGCTGTCCACTTGGAGTAGTGGATGCAGGAGCTTGCTCACCCTGCTGGGATACCCCGAATAATGTAGCGTTTGCTGACACATACTCCTTAATAGCATCATCAAAGCTTTTACCATTAACTGCAAGTTTATTAGCCTCAAATACTGCGAAATCTACAAACTGAGCTGGAACTCCAGCCTTTGTTGCTGACTCACGGTGTTTGTAGCCATTCAACTCGTTTAGGTAGGAAGCAGATAGCTTCTGTTCATTAGCCAACTGACCGTTTAACTCCTGAATCTTCTGATTCAAAGGATTGATTCTACCAGAGATGATACTATTCAACTGCTCCTGAGTGAACATCGCTTGGGTGTTCGGCTGAGCAACTGGCTGTGTCACCTGAGGTTGAGCTACAGGCTGTTGAGCTACTTGAGCTACTGGCTGAGCTGCTGGCTGAGCCTGCTGACCATTTACATTATCTACTGCATTCACAACATTATCCATTTTGATACCTCCACGATTTTACGCCTCTCGGCTATTGATTGTATAATAACATTTTTTATAAATAATGTCAAGCTAGTTATTAAGAATAGTCTACTAACTTAACTATTATTTTTTTCTCTCTCAATTTCAGTAACAACCTTAGTTGCTGCCTCAATTGTCTCACCGTACCACTTAGCACGATATTCAGCTTTGGACATAAGTCCCATTTCTACATCTTTTCTATCCTGCTCTCTTTCATCATTATCACTATCAATGAAACCATCTGTTGCAGTAACATCAATCTTTGCATTATCATTGACATTCATATTTAGAGCATTCTTACCAAGGAATAAGATAGCTGTTGCCATCTTCTGTAAAGCCTCAGTTAACTGAGTTGTCATCTTCTTTACATTACGCTGGAAATCATTATGCTGACCGATATATTCAGTAGCAGTTTTAACTGAAGTTCCATCGAACTTGTAATACCCCGTTCCAAGACCAACCTTGTCAGACAGTATATTAAGCTGATTCTGTAACTCTTTATCAAGAGAGTCAGTATTCAATGTAGGATGAAACTCCTTGATATACTCATTAACATCTGAAGTAGCATCATCACCAAAGAACTGCATATAAGTCTGCTTAACATCCTGAGGTGCAATAGGCTTACCATCTTCATCAACAGTAAGTAGCATCTTATTCATCATTACGATACGCTGACCAGTTATAACCTCACGAACGCAGCTATCATAAGTAATATCACAACAAGCTAAGTTATCTGTAGCTTCGGCATAAACACTCAATCCCATAGGACTATCCAAATCAATATTATTTGCAATATTAGTCTTAAAGATACAGAAAAGCGGTGTTTTACTGTGAGTTTTTATCAAAGGTAAATAACCAGCAGGTAAGCTTGCAGAATTATAGTTCATATCAATAAGACTATTCTCAATCACATATTCTCCTTCAGGACTGAGCAGATGTGCCGATACTAACACATGTTTTCTTTCTGAAATCTGAACTTCAGATACGAATGCACATTCAGTAACTATATTGTTTCTGTAAGATATTGGAATAATACGGCAAGAATTATAAATCTGCAAATTTATCTTACCCTGCTCACTAGCAATAATTTCACCGTCAGCATCTACCCCAACATTTGCCAAATCAACAACGATAGCACCTGTACCTAAAGCAAAAGTCTGCTCAACAATAGTAGAAAGAATTGTCTCAAAGTTATTACTTCCAAGTACACCTCTATTACCTTTAGAACCATAAAGGAATATACCAGACTTGTCATCAGAGCTTACAACGAATTTAACACCTTCATTAAGTAAACTTGAAGCCCAGTCTTCGCAAATCCTCTTTGCCATCTTCAGTCTGTAAATCTTTCTTTCCTGAATATTAAGACCATTACTAATCTTTGTAACATGGATTGCAGGTACATACCCCTTGTACCACTCTAACCAAGTAGATATTTCACTGTAAAATGCTGTATTAGAATAGCATTTACCATACTTGGATTTAATAAACTTGATGACTGAACCATAGTCCATATTTGTTTACCTCCTATTCGCAATACTTAATAAGTTTTTCCAAGAATCCAGACCAGCTATATTCTTCAGCATCGGCTGTATCTATATCAGCTGTTCCGTCATCTAGTCTTTCATCTTCGTGACCTTCTTTACTGTTCCATACCTGCGTTGAAGTAGAATCAATAACATTTGCACAAGAATTTAAGCACTTCCAATGTGACTTAGCTATCATTAGCTTCTTTGTATCAATTCTTTTCTTTATAGTCCATTTCTTACTATCAAGAACTCTGATTACCCCAACTTTGTGTAACTCTTTGATAACATTTCTTATCTCGTTAATCATAACTGGGTCAGCACAATCACCCCAAATATATCGGATTGGAATAGATGTAAAATTCATAACACCTTCTATAAACTCTTTACAAGCATTATGAAAATCCTCTACATCTTTTTCACCACCTGCCATAACTAACTTGTAATCTTTTATTATTAAAACATCTCGATAATTATTTGAGATAACTGTTGCTACAAATGTTGTATTACTTCCATTACCACCGAAATCTACCCCAATAGATATGAACTGCGGAGAGTTTAACCTTATATATTCAGTAAAGTCACTTACTAACCAATTTGACTTATCCTTTGCAAATAAACTAAATATCAAACCAACTGCACAAGCTCTATTACCTAAAATATAACGCTGATACTCCATAGAAGTCTTATCAGGATATTTAGATGTAAAACTCTTTATTTGTGCTTCAGTTAATGCAGAGTTATCGAACAAACTGCATTTCATATAGTTATATCCACCAAAGAATAAACCAGCTTCTTGATTCTCCTCATACTTATCAAGATACTTTGTATAAACTTTGTGAGTAGGATAAACTGGGTTTAAGTCCCACCATACCTTTTGGTTCTTACTCTGCGTAAGTCTGGAAAGTGCCATATCGATGAAGCACTTCTCATCATCTGATATATAAAGATTAGCTAACTCAACCGAGAGCCAACTACCAAAACTCAAACCTTGTATCTTTTTGTAAGAGTCAGATTGAGAACCACCAACGAAGATTACAATTTTCTCACCAGTCTTAGTTGTAATCTTCATACACTCATTGCCCTCGTATTCGCCAGTTTTATATCTACCCCTGAACAAATACTTAAGACCTAAACCATTACAGTCTGCAACATTTAATCTTGCTGTTGCTATTGATGCACCTGTTACTAGATGTACCTTATCTTCACAAGTTTCCAAATAACTAGCAAAACTAAAAATATTTATAACTGACTTACCTGCTCTATAAGCACCCTCTAAACAATTTATCTGATTTGTGAAACATCTTTTGTAATAGGCTACATATTTTGGACTAAATGGCTTTACATTCATAGTCACTGTAGCTGCCATTAAGATGCCTCCTTTATCTCAGGTAACATACCCCTTTCAATTAAGGAGTTCATATCAGTATTGAAATCCTTTTCAAGGTCTTCAGAGGATACCCCATTAGTCGAATCATTAGCATCAATATCTGCATCAATATCTTCATCTACCATTTTCTCAAGAGCTTCAAGGTCATCATCGTCATCTAACTCAGCTGTAGCCATACTAAATGCATTCATCTGTGGGTCATTAACTGGTAAACCAGCACCCAAGAATAAAGCCATAAGGTCTTCAACATCTACCTGACGACTACCATCTAGCGAATAAATCTTTAATAACTTCTCAAAAGCCCACTGCTTATCTATAAATCTAGGCATACCATTTTTGTCGAAACCAGCGACCATTGCACCGTCTTCTGCATCCCAATCCTGAACTTGAGTCTTGAGATAAATATTTGTCTTGGTATAACCTGTTTTATCATCTAAAATATTAGTGCTTTCATAATATTTCAAAGGGTTAAATGAAATCATTCTTTTTAATCTTTGAATCATATTAGCCTGATACCCCTTATCTTCAGCTAATATTTCTTCCTTGATTTCATTTATACGAAGCATAACGGCTTCTTTCTTAAGTAAACGATTTGCCATCAAAGAATGATATGCATTTCTCTTTGTTTTATCCTTTACTCCATAACCACCTACAAAACCTGCTCTACAACAAGCTTCTGCAGGGTCTAGTGCTTCTCTCGCAAGTATTTGACAGAACTTTTCCTGTCTTTCAGTTAATGCTGTAGCTTTCATATTTATATCACCTCCATAAGAGTATGGCTTAACGCCCATCCATTAGTCTGAATTATTGACCTATGGATTATATTTTATATTGAAAAGTATATTATGATTAGTTTTTATATTGGATTACCCCATAGTCAGATACTAGAACTACTATACCTGACTATGGTTATTCACTTTCCTTATGCCTTATACTGTAATACTGTTGCGTAAAGATACCAACTATCTGTTGATGCAGAACCACTCTCATCAGAGTCAATCTTGATAACATCGCCTTCTTTTACAAAAGCCGATAATGTCATATCTATGCCTCCGTTTGCAATCCATGGTAATGTAGTTCCACTACTATCCTCACCAAAGCAAGACAACTGGTCAACTGACACTCCATTAACAAACAATCTTGCCGTATATCCACTACCACTCTTGTGCATATATGCTTTTAACAATCCTGTTTTAGTTGCAGTGAAAGTATGTGTTTGCGAAGATGTAACAAATGTCCTCACATTATTATTTACACGACCATTATAGTGAAGTTTTTCCGTTATCGCATCATCAACTGTTTCATCAACTGCATTTATAAAATCAGCAGGAATAGATGTATGTTGTGCTTTAATTATGTAATTTACACGCACATTCTTTGGTCTTGTTTCAGAATCATTTGATGAAATAGAAACAGGGTGGGTATGGTCTCCAGCAGACTTAATATAAGCACGTGATGTACCACCATATTCAGCATTTTCTACATACGAACCAATATATGACTCCATATTGGAGCCAATGATTGTTTTTGGATATATATTAGCAATAGCAGCTTTAGCCCCTGTGTAAGCAAGAACAGAATGACTATGACCACCAGCAGAAGATGTAGCACCACTTAAACCATTCTTTGCTGTTGTATCATTCTGTGATTCACCGAGAGCACCATTTGTTCCAGCACCCATTACAGCTCTATTCCTTAAATCAGGAATATTAAATGTAGTAGAACCATCTCCACTACCAAAAGTTGTACCAATAGCATCAAATAAGTCTGCATATGTTGTACGGCTAACTGCCATTCCATTACAAATTAACCATCCACTTGGAGCTGTAGTTCCACCATAAGGTATAATAGAGCCTATAGGATTATCAGCATAAAGCGTGCTACTCTCTCCACTTCCACCGCCGCCAATGTCAAGATAGTCAGTTATTCTATATGTATCTGGTGTACTACTACTGCCATATATTGCTATTTCAAAAATTGCATCATCGGAAATTGAATAATAAGATACCCTGTTTCCATTAACTGATACAACATAACCAATACATTCTCCTATTGTATCATAAACATGAGCATCCTCTACTAGTGCACTTTCTAACAGTCTTAAATGTACGGTTTCATGTGTGGTTGTGTATTCTCCAGTAAATAGATATAACGCATGAGATTCATTTATAACATACTTGTAGTGATGACCTTTCTTGAAACCATAAGTATCTTCACCACTGTAAACAATAACTGAGCCACTTGCATAGTCACCAACATTAGGCTCTGTATCAGTATTCACAACTGCATTTTTAATAACTCTTAATTCTTTCCAAGAAAACTGACCACTAACTGAAACACATTCATAAAAGCAACCGTGTTCATAAGTTCCACTTGCTCCTATATATTGATAAACCTTTCCAAGTTGTTCACTAGCTGGAAACGGTAACTCATCTACCTGTACGCTCTGACCATCGAAAGTCTTCTCAGATAGCCTTGTACCATCTTCAAACCAAATATCTTCCGCATAAGCAACAGGGAAAGTTCCCTGATGCTCTGCATCAACATAGTTATTCGGTCTAGCTGTATCTGCTAATCTTATAGCCATATCTCATACCTCCTTAGCTAACTACTGCTGTTAAAGAGCCTAAACTAGGCTGATGTAATCTCTGAATCTTGTAAGTAGTTGTGTAACCACTTGCATTTGTAAATGAACGGCTAGCAACTACAGTATCAAGTTCTGTATCGAATCCATTTACCTTAACATTTAAAGTCATACCTGTAGGAACTGCAAAGTAGCAATACTGACCAGCACCTGCTGTAAAGTCATAAGAACCTTTAGGACTTGTAGCAAGCTTCTTACCTGCAAGACCTAAGATGAAAGCATCATCATAGGAATCTTTATCAGTATCTACCCCCCAATATACCTTATTCATAAACTGGAAACTTATGGACTTAGTAGCTGTCTTTTCTCCATCACCAGCTGTCAAAGTAAACTGCTTATTAGCAGATATATCATTTTCATAAGTAGCAGTTCTTATAGTTTCATCTGCCAATGTACAATCAGTTAATGACTGAGAAGTAATATCCTTATTGTAAGCCCAGTTAAAGACTACCCCACCAGTTATAACTTGACCATTCTCATACTGTAATGTAGATGGTGTAGAAGTAAAGGCTGTAATAGCTGGGTCTACATAATATAACTTAGCTAAGATAGCATCAAGAGCCTTATCAACATCTGTAAGAGCTGGGAAGTCAGTATTCGTATAACTGGTTGCTTCTGCTGTTCCACCAATAAGACTTTTGTCAATGAAAATTATATCACCGTTTTCATCAGTAGCTACAACTTTGTCTGCATTAGTCGAACCATTTTCAAGACCTAACTTTTCAGCTAAAGCATCATCTACATCCTGAGCTAAAGCATACCCCGATAAGTCTATCTGTGTGCTACCAGTCTTTAACCACTGCCTTGCACCAGCATCAGATTCAACTATCATATAAAGGTCATAAATATCAGTCTTACCAGTTTGTAGTATAAGATAAATAACATCATCTCTTGCATCAGCAACTTCTGGTAGGGTTTCAACAACCATATTGATTTTTGTATCCATACCTGCTATAGCTGCATTTATCTTATAATCTACAGAGCCTTCAACTGTAACTGCACCATTTAATACTGCAATAGCATCTGCATTATCTTGATTCTTTGTCTTCTCCTCATTGGTATAATCATTAGATGAAAGACCTTTACCTGGCTCCTTACCGACATAATCAAGAAGTTTAGTATCAATCTGATTCTTATTATAATAATTAGTTAAATCCGCACTACCCCCAGAGAACTTTCTCCATTTACCAGTGACTTCATCAACTTCATTACCTTTATTGAATACATATATGCAACCATCTTCCACATTTGTGCAGATAAACACTTGTGGAAGATAGTTTTCATTGTATTCTTTCATCTCCTCAATAGTCTGAAACATATCTCTTTCAACATTAGGAGCTGACCTTCTAATATTGAAATTATCAAGCATTGAAACAGCCATGAAGTGCCTCCTTTCCTTACTTAAATGTTATCTGATTGTCCTCAGCTGCTGTAGGATTGATTAATGTATAGCAATAATAGTCTATTCCATCAACCTGAATCTCACTACGCTGGAAACTATCAAAGTAATTTATATTATTAACCTCATCCTTGATATAAGTTAAAGCACCAAATGACTTAGGGTATGCATAGAAAACTTTACCCCAATTTGTTGTGATACCCCTATAAGTAAGCGTTCTTGTATCCTTAAGATTAGGTGTACCACTTTTAATAACTGTCTCATCTGGGTCAGAAACATTTGCATCACATAATCCATAATATGACTTAGCTACAAACTTAATTGAGAAAGTAGATGAAGTAGACTGCTTTCCATCTGTAGCAGTAGCTTTAAATGTTATATCACTTCTTATAGCAGATGCAGGTGTATATTGGAACTGGAAGTTACCACCACTAGCTACCCCTGTTGTTACCTCGTTTACAAGAGTATCTCCTGCAAAGAACTGAACCTTAGTAACATCTTCAGTATTCTTTGTAACTGCTGCCTTAAGTAAGATAGTAGCTAAGCTATCTGTTACTATATCATATAATTTAGTATTAGGTGTTGTAGTAAGAACTACCCCTGGTGCCGCATAAGAAATAAGTATATCTCTGATAAGAACTTCCAAATCAGTTCCTGCTGGATATACCTTACCCTTTGTAACAGTACCTATAACTGTAGTAGCCTTTAAAGACTCTTTTAATTTTGCTTCTCCAGTAACAAGACCACAATCAATAGTAGTTCCATTAGTCATCTTCAGTAATAAATGACCTAAGTCATCTATTTCACCTTCACGAACAGAATTACCATCTTTTAAGATAGCAGTGCTTGTATGGTTTACATTATTCGTATCTTTCCAAAGAAATACAACTTCTGTTTGTAAATTCTGACTATCATAAGTTATACTCTGGATTTGACAGTTAGCACCTTTAAGTGCTCCCATACCAACTAATGTCTTTTTAACATAGCTTATGGCTGCACCTAAAGCTTCTTCAGATGTAAGTCCCATAACTTTATCTCCTTTCCTTTAGATTAACCGAACTGCCAAACCCCATTGCTGTCTAGCATTCCAAAATCACCATCAGCTGTCAAACAAGTTGAACCAAAGCTAATGACTGTTCCATCTACAAGACCTTCTACCCCATCAGCTATATTACCTAATGAAATAACCTCAGCACTAGTATCTGCCTTAAGGCTGGCTTCGACTTTCATAGGCTCATCATCAACTGTGGGATAAGTTTCAATGATTTTACTTGAACACTTAATCATTTTGCATCCTCCTTATTTATCCAACAAGTTACCTTACCATTAACTCCAATAAATTCTTCCTTAGTTGTAATTCTAACCTTTCCATTTATAACTTCACTACCCCAAAGGAAGTATTCACCAGATTTGTATGAATATGGCGATTTATCTGAGCTTGTAGCATAACAAGCTACATTATTTAGAACAATCTTATTTTTAGATTTTTCATCGACTGATTCAGCAGATTGGCTCTCTTCGCTAGTGCTACCAGAATTTTCACTCTTAAACTTGTTGTAGTAAGTAAAACTAAACTGTCTTCTTTTTACCTTAGCGTTTTCAGACTGGTCTGCTGGTCTTTCAAACTTAGTTAAGAAGCAATCAGAGGCTTCTTCAACAGAAGTTGCAGAAACTATACAGTTTCTTACTGTGCTGTTAGCATTTATCTCACGAACAAGAAATAATATCTGAGCGGATAAATCTGAAATACTTACCCCCTTAGATTTGCAGAGATTGAGTAAACCTTCTTTACGACTCCAGAAAGTCCATTGAGCTAAACCATAACCAACTGCATCGTTTACAAAGTTTCCATATAAACCATTGTCAACTGCATCGGTATAGCTTTCATCTGAGAAACCTAACTTACGCTCGTAAGTATTCTGCATATTGTTGGGTCTTATACCTGACTCGGCATATAAGTTACCCATAATACCAGCTACCCCAAATTCGTTCTTGTAAACTCGAAGTAACTCATTCCATACCTTTGACTCAACTTCTTCCTGACTTGTCTGTGGCTTATTTGTGTAAACTACATTACCTTTAGAATCAAACACACTGTAATCCTCCTTACAAGCCTTTATAGCATTATCAAGCACCTTGAAAGCACCTATTTGCGATTTGGCATCATTCCAAGATTTTCTTACTCGATATAATTCATCTGAAGTTGCATCTGAAATAGGAGTTGTTGGTTTATTACTAGGTTCTACTACTGGCTCGACAGGTTTTATAGTTGTATCAGTAGCTACCCCAAGTAACGCCTTAATGTCGGCTCTAACTGTATCCATATTTTTACCATACTTAGGAAACCAATGATTTATATCTGAATGGTTGCAACCCAAACCTAACTTAGCTGCATCGTTATGACAAGTAATAACTGGAACTTTAACTCCTTGATAATCAACTGTTCCCATTGGGTCGAGATTATACATCTTGCAGAGATATGCTGCAAATTCGACTGACTCGGCGTAAACTGCATTAAAATAGTCGGGACTTGCAAGATTATCCTCACAAATCTCGAACTGAATCCAACCATTATTACAACTACCCCTTGAACCTTTACCACAACCCCAAGGCTTGAACTCATAAGGCATCGCCTGAACTGTCGCTACAGTGCCGTCAGCTAACTTACCTATCCAAGCATTGAGTCCTGCCTCGTGATAAATATGATTCCAATCATTGTGATTAGTATTTACCCCAAGTAACTGTAATAAATACTCACGATTTGGGTCATCATCACTTGGCTGTACATACCTCTTGATGTTAGGGTTGTTGCAACCTGTGCTATGGAATAAGATACCTTTGATTGTATGTCGTTGTCCAGAGTTGTAACAAGTGCTCTGGGTTTGCATACATATTATTGGCTTATTATTCTCATTATATTTCATAATTTAATACCTCCTTAGGTGGGAGAAAAAGTACCCCAAACTGGTTTACATAATTACAAATAAAAAACTTCATAATTCTTTGCTGGCTCAGTCATCAGAGGTACTATATGAGGTTTTTCATATTCGTCTCTGATTGACTTCTCCTTAGCTTTGAATAAGATACCAAGTAATATCAAAGACAGTAGAAATGTTATCAATATAATCTCGATAACAACTACTGTTGAAAACTTCTTATTAAAAA
>Ga0326512_10003656_pt1 | contig 11248 bp, 14 predicted proteins | sample 1_2617_0518_D_FD_203652 | JGI IMG/M metagenome (GOLD analysis project Ga0326512, IMG submission 203652) | Bovine rumen microbial communities from UC Davis, California, United States - 1_2617_0518 | ecosystem: Host-associated > Mammals > Digestive system > Stomach > Rumen | place: USA...
GCTATCTCTAGTCAGACTTACCTGACTGTCAGACTTTTTGCTTGCTGTGGCTATGACACTCCACATGAATTAAAATAAAGCTGATTCTTTTCGCTGTTTAGTCTGTTCCTCTTGTTTAGGATCAGATTTTTCTTTTTCAATTCCCTTGTTTATCACATACTCTATTCTCGCTTTTGCTATTGGTAAGTATTCTTCTGTAAGTTCTATTCATATATACTTATAGTTCTTATTCCTATCTTTATTCTCATACATTACAGCTTTACCTGTACTACCACTTCAGTTAAATGGGTCTAGTACAGTTCAACCATTAGGAGTTACAAGTCTGACTAGATATTGCATTAAATCACATGGCTTTACTGTTGGATGTGTTGAGTGCTTTTCTTTTTCTCTTATTCTCAACTGCATTTTTGACACAGCATTCTCTACATCGTGGGCTAATTCAGTTTTCCCTTTTATAGTAAGTGTCAACAGGTTTCAGCTCTCAGCACTTTCTACAAGGCTTGTATATAATTCATCATATTTCTTTACATCAAGAGTGCTCTCTTTTGTGTTCAAGTGGGCTAACCAATTCAAGATTTGATATATCGTTGTTGAGCTTATTCCCATCTTTGTGGTGGACTTGCATTCATTCTGGTATTTCTCCAAAATGTTCTTCATATACAACATTATGTTCAAATCTAAATCTTCTTTGTTTAGTGTTCCATATTCTTCTGTATCACTTTTCAGATATGCTTCAATATCAGCATTTGCTAACTTTTCATCTAGTATTATGTTCTCTCCTTTCCATATCTTTCAATTTTTATCTGTTAAAATAATGTCTATAATTATCTCTGTGCCTAATCCCTCATCTCTATCTCTCCTACTCGCTTTCGCACAATAGTAGTATCTACTAGCATTACCACTATCTCAGTAATTATCAGGTGCTGTCTGTCAGCTGTTCTCATGCTTTGTAAATCATAATTGGTATGTATTATCAGGCTGTGCTTTTCTTACACTACCAAATGACATTTTACTTCAGCTTTTAGTATCAGGGAATCATCAACATACTTCTTCTTTATCATCATCTCAATAAGTCAGTATTGTATTAGCAGGGAAACGACCTGTTGGCTGTTCATACTGAGTTTTATCTAGTTTCTTATATTTTCAGTATATCTCATGTTGTAAATATTCATTAGTTTTAGAGTATGTTCATCAATTCAAATTATCACTTGTATCAACTCTACACTCATCAATATTTATTCCTCATACTCAGTATTTAATAACATTATCAGTACAACTTCACTCTAAAGGCTTTCTTGCTACTATTATTGGCTCATAGCTTGGCTTTAATGCTGTTCCCCATCAAGCTCGTTCATTAGTTGCTTTTCTTTCTTCATATTCTTTCTTCATGTTACTATCTCAATTATTCATATTATAGCATCAGCTACCACTATCAGTTCATTTTCAATCAGTTTTTATATTCCCTGTTCTATTATCTACTCAGTTTTTCTTATCTATTGCTAAACCTATATTCATACTCTTAGGAAATCAACTACCATATAACCACATAATACAGTCCCTTATTTCAAATCCTGCATCTTCAATAGCACAGGCTATTCTATGATATGTTCTACTACCTCCAAAGGCTAGTAAGTATCATCAAGGCTTTAATGCTTCTAAACATCTTTTCCATGTATCAGGATGAAATGCTATTCATGAATTGTCCCAACCTTTTCACATGAAATTAAGTTCGTATGGAGGATCAGTAACGATAGAGTCTATCGTACCCCCCTCCACGAAATCTCACATATCAAGCATATTACCTTGCAAAAGTGTGTATTCAGATTTTTGACTATATATTTGCATATTTATTTTTAGTAAGGAATTGAAATCTCATAGTTCCACCATATACATACACCAATAATAAGTCAGATCATTATTCGTGCTAGTACCTCTATTAGTTTGTCTTCTTTCTCCATGTTTGTTATCTTCTAATGTTAAAAACTTTTGCATCTATACTTCAGTAGATTGTGCTTAAACAAGCTACCATATTCCTTTGTCGGTTTCAGTCGCTTGTAGCATATCTATGTCAGTTATTATCCCATTGTGGACAGCTACCTGCATTACTCAAACATCATAAAGTCTGAATGCTACCTAAGTATCTGTTATTCAGAGTTTTACCTATAGCTTCTAATCCTGCTTCCATTAAAGCATACACAGGTCTCTGACCTCTGTCATTACTTCATACACTTCAGATATTCTTACCTCAAGCTCATCTATTCCCTCAGCTTGTCTCTGCTACCGTTATACAAGCTATTACTCACTCTTTGATTCAGTAGTGATTTTCTACTTGCCATATCGTACTAGCATCTAGTCAGTATGCCTCACAGAGTTTCTTAAATCTCTCATGTGAAGTATCGGCTACAATGTTTGGCATCACTTGCTGATCTCAACTTACCATTCATGGCTCTCGTATCTCTGACGATCAAGCCGTCTCAGTTTCACTAGCTGCAGGTCTCCATACTTTCAGCTTTTCTATTTCTGCTTGATACTGCATGATTAACTCATCATACATATCACAGTAGGTGTGTATTCAGTTAGCATTATCTATACTCTCTTGATAAGGTAGATTATCTAAGCATAGATTTTTATGGCTTTCTAGCTCATTCACTTGATAGCTAAGCTCTGCTATTTTCTCTGAGTTGGGGTTTATTGCACTTGCTGTTCATCGTGTGCAAATAGCTATAATTACTACGATTATAACTAGGATAATTCATAAGATTTTAAGTAGTTTTGTTTTCATTGGATAGTTTAAAGAATAAATTACATAGCCTCCCTTGTTTTTTTGTCTAAAGACTGGAGATCTATCTTTCTCTGTTTTAGCTGCTCCATGTACATCTTTAGATGTTCGGCTATCTTTTTGTCGGCTGGCAGTCTATCATAGACCTGTCTTGCCTTGTGCTTTGCAAGTTTGTTTATATCCATGTCTGAGTAGGTATTCTGTCAGTCCTTCTTCTGCTTTTTGAGTCTGATATATTCAGCATTCTCCACTCAGTCTAGGTTTATCTCATTCTCTGCATTCTGATCGTCCACCTTCACTATAAAGAGTAGGAGATCAGGCATGAAGTCCATGATGTCTTCAACTGTTCCTACTCTCATTAGGTGGTCTGCTTTGTCTAGTATCTCCATTCTAATCTCAGAAAGGTAAATCAGGTATTTCTTCTTCTGTGGCTTTCTGATATGCTGTTCTAAGCTGGCTTTCTTGCATATCGTCTATATCGTACTTGGCTTTAATTTTTGAGATAAAGTCATTCTGATCTAGGCACTGTTTCATAAATTCAGTATTACTAATTGCTTTCTGGAATCGGCTTTCAGATTTTTTTGCTGCAGGTTTCTTTTTTTCATAGAAGCTCTGAGCGTCATCGTCTTCATCGGCTAGGATATTGAAAATGCTGGTCAGATTATATCTACGTCAGTACGTGATTACTTTTCAAAGAGCTTGCGGATCTACAAGATTATCTACTGTAAATTCTGAGCTAATCGTATCAGTCAGATCTGTTACAATAGTCCTAACTCATCATGGGATATTCACATTGAATACCATTAGTCATTCTCTATCTAACAATGGCTGCAATTTGTCCATGAGATTATCTAGTGTGATGTATTCAGATTTATAGAATGGATTTTTACCATCCTTCTTCACTGATACAGATCATTGGATTTTCATTACCTTTTCAAATAAGGTAGATTTATTAGTTTCTTCTGTCATTTTCCTTTAGTCTTTTAAGATGTAAAGCTATTAGTCTGTTATCTTTCTTACTCTCTAAGTAAGCTATTCTTCTAGCTTGGATTTCTCTAAGCTGTCTTTGGTGTTCGTGGCTTTCCATTTTATTTTAGCATAGAGATTAAATCTGATATTGGGTTATCTGATAGAGCTAGCCATTGAGTATATGCTTCCCATTCATGTCATTCTTTTATCTGATCTAATATTGCTTGTTGGTATATCTCCTTAGGTTTAAGCATATCTCTATCATTTAACCATCTGATAAATCCATATTTTTTGCTTAGTGCATAAGCATCAAATGTGTCTTTCTCAAATGCTACTTTATTAGCATTACAATGTCGCAGATGTCATTCGTATTCACTCCACATTGGTGTTTCTTCAATTATTACTCATTCTTCTCTCTCTTCTTCTGTAAGTCAGTCATCTATCGTTGTCCATCTGCTTTCTTCGTACTCATTTATGAGCTTTAGTAGTTTCTCCATTGTTTAGTCTATTACTAAGTTAAATCTTTTTACTATCTCCTGAAAGTAATCAGGATTTTGTCTTTCTTCAATATCTACTGCATGAGTTCGTTTTATTCCATCATTATCTTGTACCATTATTCAGATATTTATTTGTCTTCCATCTTCTCGGTTATAAGTTCTCATTAAATCATAAGTTCACTCTGTTCAGTAGTTCTGCTGTCTATACTCTTTCAAGTGATCATTTATCTCTTGTTCTTTTCTCCATCTGTAAGATTCTCCATCCCTTTTGAATTTCTCAGCTTTCTTTTGTTCTGCTATATCTACTGTAAATCATTCTCTGTTATGCAAGATTCAATATCGGATTCGGATTTGTGATTCTCTTTCTCAGCTTGTATCTCAATGTCAATTCTTATAAGTGTCAAAATACTTAACTACTTTTAAAATTTGTTCTTCGGTTATATCATTCAGTTTGAATGGATTTTCCATTTTCATTTTGTTTAGGAGATAAAATCGCTTGTGCCTCTTCTCTAATTCTCTGTCTTTCTCTTTCTTTCATAAGCTCAGCTTGACTTTGTGTGGTAGTTGCTGGCTCATTCTTACTTCGGCTTAGAATTGTGTAGTAGTGTGATTTATACCTTTTTCATGTAGATCAGATGTAATTGTTTAGTTTATCTATCAATTCATCTGTGTGTTTCTGTCAGAATTTCTCTATAAGTTTGGAGTGTTCTTCTTCTGTAAGCAAAACAAATTCAAGAAATTTCTTTTTATTTATTTTTTCTTTCTTATTAGATTCTTTATCTTCTTCTTTATCTATATCTATATCTTTATCTTTATCTTTATCCGTGCTGTTCGTGTACGACTGTGCACGGTCGTGCTGTTTCGTGTTCTTTTCTCTTTTCTTTGCCTCTCTTTGTAAAGCTATTAGTCTGTTCTGCTCGCATATTTCATCATATCTTTCATTATTCTTATTCCGAAATTCTATTAGTGTAATCATCATATCGTCAACTCTTTCTGACTCTGTGTGGTAGTCCCCTGTTGTTTGGTAGGTAAATATACATTCTAATAGGTCAGCTTTCTGTTCAACTTTCCATCTTTGTATTACATTCCAATACTCTTTCTTAATGAGAAATGCCTCTTTAATTTCTGACTTTCTCATTTGTGTTTTACTTTTGTAAAATAAATTGGTCTTTGGTAAGGATTTCTCATTTTGGTACGAGTCCCTTTCAAATCTCGTACACAATCTCAAAGAATCCCCCCTCAAACTCTCTCATGTTGTGGTATTCCCCATTAGGATCCTTCCCTAAGTAGTTTATACCATCTCCCTTGCTGGTAATAATTCGTTTATTCATGGCAATGGTGGATATGAAATAAAAGAGTTTCCCTGTAATATAAGTAGTATCTCCTGTTGCCATGAAAGGCTCAAACAAAAAAGAACTCACTTATATATGCTGCAGGAGGGTTACATTCCTACAGCAAATATAAATAAGTTCTTCTATCTGCTGTGTAACCCTTTTGCGATTATCAGCTTTTTCCTGTGTGTGATAGACCTTATTTGTGTGATAGAGCCTTAAAAAGAAAAAGCCGCTCATCTTTCAATGAACGACTTTAAATTACATATATAGACTTAATTGCAGTTCTGGACTTGTATCAAGGTATATTGTGCAAAGTAAATATCTATAATTTTTTAGAGCTGGGTAGCTCTCATGTAATGTCATTCATTGACACCTTATTATAGTCAAAACGTTTTCAAAGTCAAATAAAAATGCACATTTTTTAGATGTGGCTTTATAACTACTATTTAAACTAGGGTAGTTGGCACAATTTCCTAAAAAAGAAAGTAGAGGATCATTACTCCCCTACAATTTAGGAATCAAAAGTTGTGTTTTCCTCAGTTTGTCATTGCAATAATCTAAATAAGTCTGAGTAGTTGTAATATTCTTGTGTCAAAGAATCTGGCTTATATACGTTATATCTCCGCCATGTGTTAACATTTGAGTAGCACAGGTGTGGCGGAGGCGGTGTGGTCGGACTTGTATTCAGACTTTTTTTCATGCTTTGGATATTATTTCTTCTACACTAGCTCTACTTAAAGGCTTTCACTTGGAATTGTTAGAATGAGATACAAAAACATAATCAGAGTTTATTTTTAATTTTCTTCTTAGAAATAAGTACAATTCTATAACTTTAACATGATCAGAGTATAAACACACTAATCTTCTGGATCATCACTTTCCTATAACTTGCATATTTTCCCTTATGTCACTAACTTTCAGATTACATAACTCAGACACTCTCAATCCCCCATAAGTAAGGACTAATCACATAGCATAATCTCTCATCCTCACTATTTCCTCCTTGTTTATATCATTTCTCATAAACTCTAGCAGCTTTTTCATCTCTTTTTCATCTAAGGCGGTTATTTTGTACTCTGGCTCTCTTGCGAATAAGATCCTCTTATGATCCATGACATTCAGACCTTTATGATTACAAAATCTAAGGAATTTTTTTATTCAAGCTAAATAGTTGTTTACTGTTCTGATTTCTTTCCCCCTTATTTTCTCCTGCTCAGCAAACTCTTCTATGTCTTCAAGCTCTATCGTGTGTGGATATTCTACTCCCCTTTCTCAGAAGGAGACTCCCCTTACATAGTTATCAAACAATTCTAAAGTTTTAAGATAATTTTTTATTGTAGAATCAGAATAATTTATAGTTTTTAGCCATTTAGCAAATTCAATAATAATTAAGTACATTTTATTCTTAAATTAAAAAGTAAAATCCTTATAACAGACTCTACCTTTTTTTATCTATCACATAACAATATATACAAAAGTCAACACATATTTTCAAGATAAAGCCTGTATTCTATGATAACTAAAAGTTATATAATAAAAAATCGCTTGAAAATAGCTGATTCACGAATATAATTAGGTGTGATAGATCAAGATAGAGCCTTACTTTATACAGTAAGGCGTTTTGCGTTATGCCAAAAAAACAAAAAGCAAAGAAACCCACAAGATCTAAGCTAATCCAGAAGGCTGATACAGTTTTTTCTACCTTTATCAGACTGAGAGATAGTGATAGACACTGAATGGTAACCTGTCCTTTATGCTGAGCCAGATTACCACGAAAAAAAGCCCAAAATATGCACTTTATAACTAGGGCTTGTATGCTATTCAGATATGATGAGATGAATTGTCACGCAGGATGTATGAGATGTAATGTGTATCTTAACTGAAACTACATTGAATACACTAGATATATGCAAAATAAATACTGAATAGACACAGTAGATTTAATGATCTCTGAAAGTAAGAAGATACATAAACTAGATACGGCGGATATACAGGATATTATAGACAAATACACAAATAAAATCATAAGATTTTCAAAGAGACTGGCTTTATAGTCAGATTTTTTATTTTTTAAACAAAAAACCATGACTAAACACGTAAGTACCTGAGAGAGATTGACGCAGATCTCATTAAACAAAAAGATTAAAGAATTAGACAAGAAAGAGAAAGAGATATACGAGCTAGAGAAGATAATAGTAGAGCTAAATCTAAGGCTAGAAGAGAGCCATAAAACTATAGACTTATTATGCAGACAGATTTCTTCTTTAGTTTGTAACCAACACATCCACCATGCCTAACTTCCAAAGATGAGACTTAAAGTATTACCATCAAATCCATTGTCAAAGGCAAAAAGCACTAGGTAATACACCACTAAGCTACTCTGCATTTGTGAACAGATTAAAAATAATGAATTTACACGATGCTGTCTATACTCCAAGAGTAGAATACAATGTAAGGGACAAAACCCCTAAGCATCCAATACAGGATGAGATCAGAAGAAGGCAGATAAACAAAGAAGAGAATATCCAAGTTTTAGACTTTCATGAAGTTAAGAAAGTAGAGCAGAGGCTTCAAAAGGGCAAAAAAAATAAAATACAAATACCGAAACCAAAAAAAAGTTTATTAGACAGATTTATTTTACTTTTTACCGACAAAAAATCAAAAAATGACTAAAGAAAGAATCCTAGCAATGATAGAGAAGCTATTAAAGATCTATGAAGAGTTAGAAGATGAGAAATTGCCAGAGAACAACCTCATAGAGTTTGTATGAGAAGATGAGGATGGTAATTGATATTATAAGCTAAAGGACTAATGCTGGATAAGAAACTCAGGAAGATGTTTACTCAGTGAAGGCTCTGGGAAGAAGAGTCAGTTTTCTGAGTTACTATATGCTACGAAAAAGATCATGTGATCAAACTTGTGAGATATTTTAGACCAGATGAAAGATCAGATTTATATGATATGCTTTTTGAGCTTTACTTTAAATATGAGTTTCGCTGACAAAAAATATCCGCAAGAAAGATAGCTCTCCTACTAAATGTACATCATAGCAAGATAGATGACATACTCAATAGAGCTAAAATCAAAATGAAGAATGAAATAGAAAAACAATATTCCGCCAAAAATAAAAATTTGGGTATAATGTAGCTGCTACGATTAGTGTAGTGTAGTTCTTCTTCATTGTTTAGTCTATTGGAATTGGAGAGTAAAACCTCTCCTTTTCTTATTCAGATTTATTTTCCGCCATTTTTTTAAAACTGATTATAATGCCAACCGTTTATATAGAGACACTATCATCATGAAGAAAGAACTAAACGAAAAACAAAAAATGTTCTGTCTAGAGTACCTAAAAGATTTTAACTGAACTAGAGCTTACAAACAAGTCTACTGATGAACTGATGATTCTGCTAGAAGACAGGCTTCAAGGCTGTTGACAAATGTCCACATTCAAGACTTCTTAAAATCTAAAACAGATGACATTGCATGAAAACTCTGACTTAGTGTAGAATGGGTGTTACAAAATCTAAAGGATGTCGCTGAGAAATGTATGGAAGCCCAACCTGTAACATTCAAGAACTGAAAACAAGTTACAACTTATGTGGAAGATGAAGACTGAGAAGAAGTAAAGGCGGCTGTTTATAGATTTGATTCAGCATGAGCGAATAGTGCATTAGAGAAAATCTGAAAGTATTTCAAGATGTTTACTGACAAGGTAGAACAGAGCTGAGACATAAGCATCAATGTTATATCTTATAAAAAAGACAGATGACAGAATTAACTATCCCCTACCACTTTATTCCTAGAGATTATCAGCTACCTATATTTGAAGCTATAGATAACTGAATCAAGAGAATAATCATGGTACGACATCGTAGAGCATGAAAAGATAAGGCTTGCTTCAACATCATAGTGAAGAAAGCTATGGAAGATGTCTGAATCTATTACTACGTATTCCCAACTTACTCTCAGTGAAAGAAAGCTGCATGGGACTGAATAGATAAAGACTGATGGAAGACGATAAATCATATTCCTAATGAGATCATTAAAAAGAAAAACGACACAGAGATGAAAGTGGAGCTGATTAACTGAAGCATTATTCAGATTATATGATCTGATAATGTGGACTCCATTGTCTGAACTAATCCTATCTGAATAGTATTCTCTGAGTATTCATTACAGTCTCCTGCTGTATGGGATTTCCTAAGACCTATATTAGCAGAGAATGGATGATGGGCTATATTTAATTTCACTCCTAGATGAGATAATCATGCTAAAGAGTTATTAGATATGGCTAAAGAGAATCCTGACTGGATGGTATCAATTCAGACAGTAGATGACACACAAGCGATTAGCAAGGAAGTATTAGAGTCTGAAAAGAAAGAGATAATTCTGAAGAATGGGAGCGATGCTATCTTTCAGCAAGAGTATTACTGCTCATTTGATGCGTGAATAAATGGATCTTATTATGCAGAGATACTAACTCAGCTAGAGAAAGCATGAAGGATAACAACTCTTCCGTATGATCCAGCTTTGGATGTCTTCACTGTTTGGGACTTAGGGATAAACGATTCTACTGCTATAACATTTTGGCAGAGATTCTGAAAGGAAATCAGAGTTATAGATTACTATGAGAATAACTGAGAGTGATTGGCTCATTACGTATCTATACTAAAAGAGAAAGCTTATAGATATTCAACTATGTGGCTTCCTCATGACGCTCAAGCCAGAAGTTTACAGACCTGAAAGACAGTAGAAGAGAAAATGTATGAATACGGATTTACAGACATTCAAATAGTTCCTAAGCTATCAGTATTAGACTGAATCAATGCAGTAAGGGCAATATTACAGTTCTGCTGGTTTGATAAAGAAAAGACTGAACGACTGAGAAAATGTTTAAAGAATTATCACAAGGAATTGGATGAGAAGAGGCAGACTTTTAAATGACCTGAGCATGATCGGAGCTCTCATGGTGCTGATTCGTTTAGATATTTAGCGGTAGTGAATGAGCTTTACGACTGAACAAGTCAGAAATGAAAGATTATAGATTCACGATCATAAAATTTATTTAATCATATTAGAGATGGTAAACATTACGACTCAAAGAATGATACAGAAAATCAAAGGGTGGACTTACGATGAAATCCAGCAAAAAGTAGCTCAAGAATATGATGCATGAGCTGCAGTTGCTATCAAGAAAAGACCTATCCTAGAAGACTATATCAAAGCATACAATATAAACTGAGAGAAAATGGAAGACTGAAAGACAGTCAGAAGTAAGAGCCTGTATACAAGCAGAAATCTTTTTATATCAAGTTTATATAAGAACAGACCACTTGTAGAGATACAAGGAAGAAAAAGATGAGATGATGAATATGCTAAAACATGGAATAACCTATTGAAGTTTGATTATGAAGAACTAGATGAAGACCAGATTTGTTATAAGAAAATAGCTGATGAAGTAGACTACTGAATATATCTAGCAGTAGATGAATGATGGGACAAAGTAACACAGTCTCCTAGAAAAAGACTTTACTCCCCTATGTGTTGGATACCCGATCCATACTTTGACATAGTGAAATGATTTAGCTTCCACTGATTTGAGCTAACACTAACAGAGGAAGAAATATCAGACTTATATAAGAATACTGAGCTAATGCTCACAGATAAAG
>Ga0326512_10003658_pt1 | contig 11245 bp, 18 predicted proteins | sample 1_2617_0518_D_FD_203652 | JGI IMG/M metagenome (GOLD analysis project Ga0326512, IMG submission 203652) | Bovine rumen microbial communities from UC Davis, California, United States - 1_2617_0518 | ecosystem: Host-associated > Mammals > Digestive system > Stomach > Rumen | place: USA...
CTGCTCCGACCCGTTCAAGTATTCAGTCGAGGAACTGACAGCAGAACCTGTAAACGGAATGATTAGCATCCCCTACACAGGGACAGTGGAAGCGTGGCCTGTCCTGCAGGTCGACTTTCCCAAGTACGGCCGAGACGGGGTCTGCACCTATCTGGCTTTTTCCGATTCTGACGGAGATACCATCCAGATCGGAGGCGTAGACACGGACGACTTCATTGATGACAGTACTCAGGCGGACAATCTTATCTACGAATTTTTCTATAGTCTGTCGAGGATTTACTGTGCAGACGACATCTACTGCTCCAACAGCCTTCCCTGTTGTCTTTCTACAGAGTGGGTAAACAACGACTGTGCTTTTATCGCCAGTGAGGAAGTGGTGCCAAGCGGGTCAGTGACCGTCACGGAAGAAGGTACTGGCGGCAGACTGGTGGCCTCGTCTTATGGATCAGGGAGCCATTTTCACGGTCCATCCATCTCTGCGACACTTACTAAGGAAGTCACCGACTTCGAATTTGCTTTCCAGAACTATTTTTCTGCAGGCATCGAAGAGAAGGGAGCCTTCATAGCGACCCTCAACAAGGTCGCAGATTCAGAAACGATCATTGCATCCCTCGTCATCGAAAAGAAAGCGGAACAGCGGACAGTGGATGTGCTGATGGTTGTCAATGACGACGTCAGAAAGACAATCACCTTCAATCTCCCACTGTCTGAGGTTTCATCAAGGATAGCCAAGGACGGAAGCAGAGTGGAGTTCACTGTAAATGGCTCCACTTACGTCTTCTATGATGATTCCATCGCAGACGTGGGCATCACAAAGGTAGGGTTCCTGCTGGGTGCGTATTCGACAGACCAGACCCTGACAACCAACACGCTGGAATGGGTAAGGATGACCAACGACCCTGGAACTTTCACCCTGAACGATTCCGTCATTGCAGACTGTCGAAGTGCAACCATCAGGATGAACAACATCAACCGTCCTGCGCTTGACGTAATCTCCAATGACTGGGAGTCCTTCATACTGAAGCCCGGGGTCAATCAGATCCGGACTTCTTACAAAGCCACAGGAACAAAAGTTCCCAAGTTTAAAGTGAAATACAGGGAGGCCTTCTTATGATCGTTTATTTTGCCGACAGACGGCTCAACATCATCACGCTGGCCTCCACTGGCCTCCCCGAGGGGATAGTCCTTATCGAGGACAACAGGGTGCAGGACATCGAGACAGGCGTATCGAGTCTCACGTTTAAGATTCCCTATACCAAAGACACCAGGAAGCTGGCAGAGAAGGCAGCGGAGGCAGGAAACTATGTCCTTAGAAGCGATGGAGAGGATAACGAATGCTATACAATCATAGACTCCGAACTGGACACTGGCGACCAAACTGTCTATGTCTACGCAGAGGACGCAGGTCTTGACCTGCTGAACAAAGTAGCCCTGGTCTGGCCGACATCTTCCACGCCTTCCTCCATGCTGGGGCCACACACCCTGGGGTGGTATTTTAACTTATTTCTCACTGATGCCACCTATGACGGCGGGTCTGCAGGCGGAGGCTCGACAGGGTTTGAGCTCGGAAGGAACGAGGCAGGGACCGCCACTAAGACTCTGACCTGGTCATCTGAGGAGACCCTGACAGCGAGGCTCTTATCCATCGCAGAGTCCTTCGGCTGTGAGATATCCTTCAGCTTCAAGATAGAAGGCCTGAAGGTCACTCATAAATATGTAAACGTCTATAAAAAGCGCGGAGCGGACAAAGGTGTGAAGCTGCGGGCAGGGATAGAGGTCGAGAGGATAAAGATAAAAAAATCCATCGCCAATATCGCTACGGCCTTGAAATGCACAGGAGCAGAGAGCGGAGGAGTCCCTGTCAACCTGGAAGGCTATTCCTACGATGACGGCGACTTCTATGTCGCCAGTGGAAGCCTTCTCTGCTCACGCAACGCCAAAACAAGATGGAGCCAGAGCGGACACGTAGTAAAGACATTTAATTATGACACCGTCTCCCAGAGCGTTCTCTGCCAGCAGGCCATCGCAGAACTGAAAAAGATCAGGGACGCAGAGGTCACTTATGAGGCAGAACTGGCTTTCCTTCCTGACGGTGTGAAGATAGGCGACACGGTAAGACTGATTGACTCTGACGCTGACCTGTACTTGGCTACCAGAGTAATAAAGCTGGAGGAGTCAGAATACGATGACAAGAGGACAGCAACCCTTGGCGAATTCAAGGAGGAAACAACATGAATACAATAAACATTGCCGCCGATGCGACCGCTCAAAGGATAGGCATCGGCAACCAATATGAGAACCTGGCGACAGCGGTGGTTTTTGACTGCTCCAAGTTCGCTGAGGACCACGGTGCAGGAACGGCTCAGGTCATCCACAAAAGGCCCACGGAGTCGATTGGTTATATCTGCACCAATGTGACACAGGACGGCAACACGGTGACATGGCTGATCACGGATGACGATACCAGCTTTACAGGTAAAGGACAGGTACAGTTACGGTGGTATGTGGACGATGTCCTTAGAAAGTCCGTCATCTTCCCGACATACATCCTGCCTTCTGTGACTTCTTCAGGTGATGCTCCAGAGGATGTCAAGTCCGCAGTGGAAAAACTGATGGAATACATCCAGGATAACACCATCTCCACCGAGGATCTTGACGAGAGGATTGCCAACTATTTCTATGACCATCCCCTTCCCATGGAGGGAGAGGCTGACGGTCTTGTGGCAGGCAGTGCCAAACAGCTTTTAAGTGAAAGCTACACCCTAGACCAAGTCCCCTACCTCTACCGCAAATCCCCCGACTCTGACAGGGCTGTGGAGAGTATTGTAGGTGGGACGGTGGGGTGGAATCAGCTTTGCAATTCATCATCCGTTACTGTTCAAAGTGGTCACAAGTATCTTTCTAAGATTGGTGGCACATACTATGTTGGTTCAAGTACAGGAACAGCAATTACTGATTTAACGAGCGGAACTGATATGGTCTTTGACCTCACCCTCCTCTTCGGTTCCACCATAGCCGACTACATCTACTCCCTCGAACAATCCACAGAAGGAGCAGGAGTAGCCAAACTGAAGGAATGGGGGTTCTTTACTGAGGATTACTATGAATACTGCGAACCCACTCTGAGGTCTGTTGAAGGGCTTGTGAGTAAGAAGACTGTTGGGTTTAATCAGTGGGATGAGATAAGCGAATCTGGATATTACGATATACCCACGGGAGGAAAGGCAAGTGGTGGAACGTGGAAAAGGAACACAAATCCTATTCATGTTGTTCCTAACACGGAATATTATTTCAAGGCAACCGTTCCATCTTCTGGCTCTTTTGGTGCGATCTTGTTTTATGACGGAGATAACAACTTAATCTCTTATATTACTAACTCCGCAAACGTGATTAACACAATATTTACCACTCCAAATAACTGTCATTATATGACGTTTTATATGCATCCTAATTGGTTTTCAGATGACATCTGCATCAACCTCTCCGACCCCATAAAGAACGGACAGTACGAACCGTATGAGAGCTATTCTTACCCACTCGACTCCGAGGTAGTTCTCCGAGGTGTTCCGAAACTGGATTCCAATAATAGCCTCTACTTCGATGGTGATGTTTATAGTGCCGATGGTAGTGTTAGCAGAAGATTCACAGAACGTGCTTACCAGAGCGGTGACGAATCTTTAGCGGACGCAATCACGGACGGTACAACTACCGTAGTTAAACTTGCCACTCCAACTACAGAAATCGCACTCCCCTACCACAATCCGCAGATTGTAGGGGATACAGAGGAGTTCGTGACTACTGGGTTAGTCCCTGTGGGACACTCAACAAAGTACTATCAGAACCTCAGAAAGAAGATTGAAGGTCTGCCGTGGAATTTCTCAGACCTTATCGCTCCGACAGAGGTGACGAACAAGGCGACACGGAACTACACCACTGGCTCTTATCTGATTCTCAACAACATCCTTTACAAAGTCACTGCAAACATCGCAAACGGCGGTACAATCACGCCGAATACCAACGTAACCGCTACCACAATCATGGCTGAAATCATGACTTTATAGGAGGCTAAACTATGTATAATTTTTTCATCGTACGGTTTACTAACCGTCAGGACGGCACTACAGGAAACTCTATCAAGGCTTATGAAACCGAACCCGAAGCCCTCAAAGAATACTTCCGTCAGGCAGGACAGGCAGTGGATACAACACATCTGACAGACTCTGTATCCCTGCTGACCAAGGAAGGGTTTGAGGTAAGGCATGAGTGCTTTGAGCATGAAGCTGCTCCGGAAGTTCCCGAGGAAGTAGAGGAGGCTTAATATGTCATATTCCAGAACGAACTGGATATCAGGAGAAACACCGCTCTCGGCGGGGAACATGAACAACATTGAGGAAGGTATTGAAGAAATCAACACTAACCTCGGCAAGACCATAAGCGTGGATGACACGACCGTTTCCGTCCCTTCTTCTGGAACAGGAAACAAGATCCTTCAGACGGTCACCCTTCAGCCCGGCAAGTATATTTTTATCGCTATGGTTGCCTTCTACGCCAACACTAGCGGCATGCGAGGCGTTTCTATCTCCACGAACACCACTGTACAGAACCCCTATTACGTTTCAATCGGCGCACCGTCCACCGGCTCCGCTTATGTGCAGGTGGTGCGGCTCGTTGACCTCCTCACTGAGACGGTATTCCGAGTCATCGGCAGACAGACAAGCGGCTCAAATCTTTCAGCAACAACACACTCGTCAATTGTGAGGTTAAAGTAGTGATATGGCAGGTTATAAAGTATTTCTCGGCCTTAATGGCAGCGATGTAAACCGCATCCTGAAGGTCAAACCAAGTATTGCAGTAATCGACTTTGCTGAATTTGGTGATTCGCAAATAAAGAAGCTAAGAGCAAAGGGCATTAAGCTAATCAGTTACTTAAATGTAGGGGCGATTGAAAAAAATCGTCCCTATTATTCTAAGTATAAAAAATATGCTATCGGCAATTACTCCGACTGGGATGAAAAGTGGATGAACTTATCCAAGAAGGAGTGGCAAGACTTCCTGCTGGAGAGGGCAAAGTCTTTCAAGAAGCGGGGCGCCATGGGACTCTACATTGACAATCTCGATGTGGTCGAGGAATTCAAGTCCCATAAACTCTATGAGCCGGCACGAAAAATCCTAAAGACCATCTGCAAAGAAACCGGCCTTTACCTAATGGTAAATGGGGCGGATTACTTTGTGACGAAATGCATCAAGGACAAGGTTGTGCATTTTCAGGCCATTCAGCAAGAGGAAGTCTTTACACGGATAACCAATATCAGCAAGAACAGGTGCGGGTCTCAGACTGCAGGAGAGAAAAAACGGTTGAAAGCCTACTGCGCCAATGTAAAGAAGCACGGTATTGCCGTGTATCTGCTGGAGTACAAAGCCTCTGCCAGTGCCTTGCTGAAGATATCGGCCTATTGCAAAAAATACAAAATGAACTACTACAACTCAAAAACCGTTGACCTGATCTAGGAGGTGACGGAATGGTAATCAAGAAAACTGGAAAGAAAAAATACCCGCTTTATGTAAAACCAAAGAAAGGACATGGCTTTTATGTTCCTGCACAGCAGAACTTCAAAAGTGATTTTGTAAAGCATCACGGATGCAGTCTTGTGGGATTCTATGTCGCGATGTATTTTATCGGCAAGCACAAGACCATGTCATGGCTACTGAAATGGAGCAAGAATCATCTGAAGATTGAGTCGAAGATTCCGCTGAAGCAGGTGTACAAGGGGATTAAGAAGTTGGCACCCAGGGCAGGGATAACTTACAAGAAAAAGATAGGCAAGACAGAGCTTGCTTCGGCCCTGGCTAAAGGCTATCTGGTCCTTCTGGAGACCAGGGATCCCACCCACACCAACCCGTTGATGTGGGACGACACAAAAAAATGCGTCAGGAACTTTTCCCACGGCGGCAAGGCCAAAGTCTCTGTGGCAGGAATGGTAAAGAAGCAGAGCAAGTCGGACACTTATCGAGGGTGCGTGATTATTAGACCATAGGAGGACAGCATGGATATTACACAAATATTGGTCGCAGTATTGACCGTAGTGGTGACTCCGCTAATGGGATATATTGTATGGCTCCTCAAAGAGCAGAAGAAGGATAGGACTGCACAGGAAAAGGGCATCATGCTCCTGCTCCGGGTGCAGCTTATCGAGTATCATGACAAATACATGAGAAAAGGGAAAATCCCAACCTACGCCTTCCAGAACTTTGAGGATATGTACCAAGCCTATCATGAGTTAGGCGGAAACTCGATGGCAGAAAAGATGCATGAAGAGATTAACGAACTCCGCCTGCAGCAGAAGGGAGATGATTGATATGAGAATCGACACCAAACAGATTACTACTGGAACTATCGTGAGGACTCTGTGCCTTGTCCTTGCCCTGGCTAATCAGGTCATGACGGTCTGCGGTAAGACACCGCTCCCGATCACTGACGCACAGGTGGCAGATGCTGTGGCCCTGATCGCCACGATAGGGGCATCCCTCTGGGCATGGTGGAAGAACAACTCCTTTACGGAACACGCTATTGCCGGTGATCACTTCAAGGACATGAATAAGTACGAAGCGGCCCTTGATAAGTTCATCGATGAGAATCTGGATGAAGATCCGGAAGAGGACGAAGAGGAAGACGAGGAGGATGAGGTCGTTGAGTAAATTCAAAAGATACAACCTCACAGAGTCCCAGATCCGGGGCATAGCCTGTATCGTCATCCATGAGCAGGGGACCGTCGCTGGGTGGTACTGGGAGGCCTGTCAGATTGCCAACCTCGCAGAATTAAGGTTCGGAGGCGACCCAGTGAAGGCAGTCAAGTCGGGATGGTATGCTCATGGTACCGCAAGATACAATGCAAAGACCTCCGACAAAACTGTCATAGACATCGTCAGACGGGTGTTCAACTACGGCTTCAGGGTCCTGCCCGCCTACATCAACGAGCACGACTGTCTTTCCGACATCAAGAGCGTGATCCAGAACGGCAAAGATGTGAAGCATGACAAGAGCAGATGGGTGCCGCATGAAACGGTCATTAAGAACCGCATGGGCTCGACTTATGTGTTCTATGGGTTCCCTGGGGGATACAGAAGCGGGAATGATCCCTTCGGCTATACCTCAAAGGCAAACAGAAAAGCCATGGGTGACTTCCACTACACCCTGGAAGAAGCAAGGACTCTGCCTCCGCCTTTCGTCGGTCATCTGCCCTCTAAATTCCCCACCAGGGGATACTTTAAAGTAGGGGACGGTTATCTTTCGGCACAGTCCATGACGGCCGAAATTAAGGCCATACAGGTCTTTTTGAACTGGGCCCTTAGAAACACCAAGGGACGTATAGAACTGACCATAGACGGCCTCTATGGCGGCAATACAAAGAAGATGGTGACCCTGTTCCAGAGGGACAGAGGACTGAAAGAAAACGGATGCTTCGGCAAATTATGCCTGGCAGAAGCCAAGAAAATGATATAAGCAAATCCCCGGGGTTATTGCCTCCGGGGATATTTTTTTGCCCTATTTCTGCCCCATTTTTAGGTGAACAGGACAGAAAAGTATTTATTTATGCGGTTATTCTGACATTGACAATCATCCACGAAAAGTACCATGTTAGTGTTGTATGATGTTGGATAACGTTGTTTTATGCCGTCTTTTGCACCTTCCATGTAGCGTGATGTAGTATGTTGTGGGCAATTTTTGCCCTATTTCTGCCCCCTCTAAAAAAGGGACACGCTTCTGATTGCTTCATAGTCTTTCTGCCTCTGCTTCTCTGTGACATGGAAATAGATTTCCCTGGTGATTTTGCTGTTCTCATGTCCCAGTCTTCTGCTGATCACATCCAGCGGAACTCCCTGGGCCGCCATGAGGGCCGTGTGAGTGTGGCGGAGCATGTGCGGATGGATGCCGAACAGCTTCAGAGCGTCACGGTAGCCATTGTAGTTCAGGGCTTTCGCATCCCGCTGGAAGATATACTTGCAGCCGCTGAACAGAGAGACCTCTCTGGTGATGCGATACAGTTTCTTTACCAAAGGTAAAAGTTCATCCTGGATGTATATTTTACGGTTAGAGGCGGGAGTTTTCGGCGTATCGTTCAGAACCATCGTCTTGCCATAGAAGGTTTTGTTGATGCTGATCAGACGCTCGGAGAGGTCAATGTCGTCTATAGTGATGGCCAGGGCCTCCCCCACTCTCATGCCTGTCAGAGCCAGGAACTCGGTCAGGTCACGATAGTCGGCCTTACGGATCCGCGAGAGGATGTCCGTCAATTCCTCAGGTTCCAGGTATTTCTTTTTCGGAGTTTTGTCCTTCTCAGGCATGGCGATCTTGTCCAGGAAGGCTATCGATTCGACATAGTCCATCCGATAGGCCCACCGCATTATGGCCTTGAACTCTTTTATCGCCCATCTAGATGTCAGGCATCTGGCAATGTGGACGGTGCCTATCTTGTCGATGTAGGAGTCTGCTCCCAGTTTATTTATGATGTTTTGCGACAGTGTTTTCCTTCTGTTGTATGTGGACGGTTTCAGCCTTGTCTCACAGTCGGCAAGATGCAGCTTGATGAGTTCTCCAAGAGTCAGCCTGGCGCCCCTTGCGGCGGTGGCATCCTTTATCTTCTGCTCCAGGATTTTCTCTGCTTCTTTTAATGTTTTTCTTTTCTTGTCAGGTATCGTTACTGATACCTTCTTCCTCTTCTCCGTCAGCGGGTCGGTGTACCGTTCGACCGCTCGGAGTTTTCCTGTTTTCAGTTCTTCAACCCACATATTACTCCCTCCTGTGTGCATGAAATTCTATAAGGTCAGTAGAGCATGACCTGTCAAAATCCCCTCGGATAATGTGGTCATGCTCATGTTCGTATTCTTTCAACTGCTGTTCTCTTGCTAATATGGAATTGATGATTATGGTGTAAAAACCATCTTTTTCTACCGTATAGGATTTTATCCTGGCGGGCATCTCTACAACGTATACTCTTATGTTTGGTGTCAACTAGCTCATCCTTTCGATGAATTCTGTCACGAATTCTATATCCTTCTTCTTTACCTCCCTGGATGCATCAAAAAGTACTTTGTATTCCGGGTTCTTGTGCAGGAACTCTGCATACTCTCTGGCTTCATCGTCGAGGTAGTAGGGGTCTTTTGTTTCTTCTCTCATCGGTACTTCAAACCCCATGAGCCACAATGGGCTCACATCCAGCACCTGAGCCATTTTGCCAGCACTGAGATTTGAAGGTTTGTGCTGTCCACTAAGGTATTGGCTTATGGAGGCTTTGTTTATTCCTGTCTTGTCTGCAAGTTCTTGTGGAATCATGTTTTTTGAATTTAACGCTTGTCGTAACCTACGTGCGGTTTCTGGATTCTTCATAGTTCTACCTCCTTTAGATGATAATAACATAATGGTGCCTTACAATCAAATAAAAAGTTTGAAAAGATTTAACTTTTATATTGACTTACAGGTTAAACGGTGTTAAACTGAAGGAGGTTAAATGATGTTTAACCGCTAAATAACAACATATTTTCAGAAAAGGAGGTGAAAATGTGCCGTACAGTTACAACAAGCTTCGTGGAAGAATCATAGAGAAATATGGTTCTCAGAAAGAATTTGCTAAGGTTCTTGGTTTATCCGAAAACTCTCTGTCTAAGAAAATGAATGGAAAAACAGGATTTTCCCAGGAAGATATCATCACATGGAGCAATCTGCTAGATATAGAGCCCAGCGATTATAATCTGTATTTTTTTACCTAAAAAGTTAAATGATACTTAACTTTTTTATACCGACATCCTGACACATCCCCGCAGGGCAATATCTCCTTTATGTAGTTGTGTTTGGTTAATAAATTGTCTGTGATTCCTTCCTTCCCCTGTGGGGATCTGTGAGGGTGTCGGTGAAGAGATTGGAGGTGACAAGAATGACGAAACCTGTCCCCTATCTCCGAATTTCCAAAATCTGTGAACTGACAGGACTGTCCCGCTGGACAGTGGCGGCGATCAGGGACGGAGTGAGGGAAGAGATTGGAAGAAGATACCCATTTAATGTCATTGTAGATGACCTGGTCAACTATTATGCCTGGTTAGATTACAGGCTGTACAAGACCAGACTCAAAGACAAGAACCTGAGAAAGACCGTCCCGCCCTTTCGAAAGGAAGACTGGGAAGATGTCGCATAGGAGGTGGACATGGAGAATTACTGGAAGAATGACACACCAGCGAGGCTTTTCATCAAAGCCCACAAGGAAGAACTGGAAGATCCGACAAGGATGTCGGACAAGCTGTTGAGTGAAGCAATCAAACACTGCCGCACAACTCAGAACCCATATTCTTACGAATTGATGAGGCGGACAAGGAGGCCGAGATGAAAAGAGACATACTTTTGTCGGTCATCAACGGCCGTCGGATGAAGGCCGAAGACGTTGCGAAACTTCGGGATGGAGCCCTGGTCACAGTAAGAAGAGACCCAAGAGTCAAGACGGCAAACCCGGAAACAATATGCTATCGGGTAAGCACTAAGAACGGCCTCAAGGTCCTGATCCGGAATAGTTCACCCTATTACATAAAAACAATTAAAGAGAGACCAGGGAGGCTTTATTTCAGAGAAGGAGGTTATTGATTATGAAAATTGTGAACGCAGTAACAGCAGTCAGCGTTATCGTCGGCATCCTGTCAGCCTGCGCAGTGGACTCTCCGTCCATGGTACCAGCTTTTGTCTGTGCTGGATCCGTGGCAGTGACAGCGGTCACCTGTCTGATCAGGGAAAAGTTATGCTGAACAGAATCGCCCCAATACTGGCTTTAGTCGGTGTGCCGATGTCTATCTGGTATTTGGGAGAATACAAGGAAATATGGGCATTGTTTTATTGCTGGTTCTGCCTGACCATCCTGTTTTGGTGGTATTTAGCAAATGTGGTATTTTCCACCAGTAAAAAGGACAGACGGAACATGGCTTATAGGAAAGTAACAGGAAACAGAAAAGGCCCCGCACATGACGGGACCAATTCAAAAGTAACACAGTTTAAAAGTAACACACGAAAGGAAAATTATCAATGAAAACAGTAAAAATCACTTACCAGTGCGACTACTGCAGGGAAATTATCGACACTGATTCGGACACGGTCAAGGCAATACTGCCGGGCAGGATCGGCTACCAGGACAGCTTCCTGCCTGACTCGGAGGATGAGATCAGACACTACCATGATTACTGCCTTGAAAATTTACTGACCATGCGGTTT
>Ga0326512_10003660_pt1 | contig 11242 bp, 20 predicted proteins | sample 1_2617_0518_D_FD_203652 | JGI IMG/M metagenome (GOLD analysis project Ga0326512, IMG submission 203652) | Bovine rumen microbial communities from UC Davis, California, United States - 1_2617_0518 | ecosystem: Host-associated > Mammals > Digestive system > Stomach > Rumen | place: USA...
TTCGGGTAATAATTTATATCTATATTCTCATATATGTGGTAATGGAAAAACTTGTTGGTCCATACGATTACTTCAATCATATCTTGAAAGTATATGGCATAAATCTGATTTGAAATGTAGAGCATTATTTATAAATGTTCCAAGATTTTTAATTGCATTAAAGAACAGTATATCACAGCAGGATGATTATATTAATCATATTAAAGAAAATATTCAAACAGTTGATTTAGTAGTATGGGATGATATAGCTATTAAAACTGCTACTACATATGAAATGGAAAATCTTTTAAGTATTATTGATTATAGATTAAATAGTGGTAAAAGTAATATTTATACAAGTAATCTTTTTGGTAAAGAATTAAATGAAAGTTTAGGAGATAGACTTTATAGTAGAATTATAAATCTATCAGAAGTTATTGAGTTTGTTGGTCAAGATAAAAGGGGGTTAATTAAATGATTCAGTTACAATTTCTTAATGCCCTTCTGGAATCTAAAGATAGTTCATTACTTCTTATAAATAATCTTAATGAAGATTTATTTTGTGATTATAAAGATGAATATAATTTTATTGTAAATCATCTTAATGAATATGGAACAATTCCGGACAAAGTTACTTTTCTTTCTAAGTTTCCGGAATTTGATATTATTGAAGTAAATGAATCCAGAGATTATTTAATTGATGCTTTATTTGAAGATAGAGATAAGAGATTTTTAGCTAAGACATTTAATGATATTAGAAAGTTACTTAGCGAAGATAAGACTGAAGAAGCGATGAATCTTTTAGCTCTAAGATCGCAAACAGCTATAAAAGCAAAGCATATAAACACAGTTGATATAACTAAAGATATTTCAAGATATAATGATTATGTAGATAGATGTAGTGAATTTACCAAGTATTATATTAAAAGTGGATTTAATGAATTAGATAAAGTAATTGGTGGTTGGGATAGACAAGAAGAATTAGCTACAATAGTTGCAAGACCTGGTGTAGGTAAAACTTGGTGTCTATTGAAATGTGCGGTAGCAGCACTACAACAAAATCTTAGAGTAGGATTATATTCCGGTGAAATGAGTGAAAGAAAAGTTGGATATAGATTTGATACACTCGTTTCTCATATTTCAAATTATAGTATAACCAAAGGTATTAGCGATATAGCAAATGAATATAAAGCATATATTGATAAGCTGCCGGAAAGTTATGAAGGATGTTTTAAAGTATTAACTCCAGCTATGATTGATGGACCTGCTGGTGTAAATGCATTAAGAGCATTTATTGAAAAAGAAAATCTTGATATATTGTTTGTAGATCAGCATTCATTATTGGAAGATGATAGAAAAGCAAGAAATCCGGTAGATCGAGCATCAAATATATCAAAGGATTTAAAAAATTTACAAGTATTAAAGAAAATTCCAATCATTGCAGTGTCTCAGCAAAATAGAACATCAACAGAAGGTGGACTATCTACCAGTCAGGTAGCACAAACAGATAGAATTTCTCAGGATAGTACTCTATTGTTATTTCTTGAACAGAAGGATGATGTATTAACAGTTAATATAGTTAAATCAAGAGATTCAGAAACAAATAAAAAAATCAGATATGCTATTGATTTAGATAAAGGAATTTTTGAATACATTCCTGAAGAGAATAATGCCTTAAATGGAGAAGGAACGGAAGAATTAAGAAATGAATATGAACAAGATGTGTTCTAATAGTTGATTTCTTAGTTGATATTAATTATAATATAGATGTAAGTAAATAATATAAATAAAAATAAAGGAGATTCAAAAATGATTAATGAAGCAAATATACTAACAGAAAAATATCGTGGTAAGAAATTTGATGAAATCATGCAGGATTTTACAGTAAAGGATATTAAAACATGTAGTGTAGTATATAATGATCAACATTATTTTATTATTCTGGATCGCCTAGATTTTTGTAAGAAGTTTATTCTTTGTATGTCATGAATATAATTTTTGGAAATAAGATTATTCTAGAACCTATAATTAACATAATTAAATAGATTAGATATGAATCAAGTAATTAGTACTTTAAAGATATTCAAGATAAAGGAGAATATTTAAGAGTACAATGTCCATATCATAAAGCTGGGCATGAATTACATCCTTCTTGTTCTATTTATCAGAAAACTGATAATGATAATATAACTGCTGGAACATTACATTGTTTTACTTGTGGAATGAAAGCATAGTTATATTCCGTAGTTAGTTATTGTTTAAATTTAAATGATGATGAATTAGGAAAAGAATGGTTAATTCAAAGATTTGGTTCATTATTAAGTAAGAAGGATATTCTATTACCTGAATTAGAAGAGAAGAAATCTTTTAATTATATTGATGATAGCATTCTAGAATCTTTTGAATATAATAATGAAGAAGCCTTGAATTATCTTATTGAAAACAGACATCTGAATTTAGATGTTATAAGAAAATTCAAGGTAGGTTTTAATCCACGTACCAGAAGTATTACTTTTCCGGTATGGTCAAGTAATAATAAATTAGTAGGAATATTTGAACGGAGCATAGATACCAAGAGATTTATAATTCCGGACAATATTTAGAAACCTATTTATTTACTTAATAATGCTATAAAGAATCATTATAGCAAAGTTTATGTAGTAGAAAGTTAGATAAATGCGTTAACTTTATATGGTTGGAATAGACCAGCTATTGCTTTATTTGGTACTGGAACTAAAACATAGTATGATGAATTGAATAAATCTGGTATTCGTCATTTTATTCTATGTTTAGATGGTGATGAAGCTGGTTTTAAAGGTAGCGGTAGATTTATTAATAATATTTATGATGATATATTAGTAGATTATATTAAGTTACCAGAAGGAAAAGATATAAATGATTTAACACTAGAGGAATTTAAAAAATTGGAGGATAAGTATTTATGAGTATTAAAGTTTTAAATGAAGAAACCGTTGAGTATAGCATTTATGCAGTTAAGAGTACTCCGGATGAAGCAATTGAGTTGAATGACGATTGTAGGTTTGCATCAGGGTTTAATGATAAGTCAATTGCAATTGGTTATGCAATTTGTGTTGCAGAAAGTTTTGATTATACAGATATTTTCATTACGGAGAATAAGACCATTAATAATTATTGGAGTACCGATGATGCAGTTAAGCAGGAAAAGATTGTATGGTCTTGTATGAAGTTTGAAGATGAAGATGGCATTGAGTTTACTGATCCTAGTGGTGAAGTTGAATTTGATGATTCAGAAATTACAGAAGAAACTGATGAATTAGTTGATTCTGAAGAGTAATTCTATTATAATTATAGATGAATAAAAATTTGGAGGTATAAATATGGCAAAGATTTCTTTTGAAGAAGCACAGTCTAATGTAAATAGTAATAGTAGTGGTATTGGATTTTTTTCTCTTGCAGATGATGGTGACGAAGCAATTGTTAGGATTCTTCATGATTCCACTGATAGTTTTGATATCGTGACCGTTCATGATATTCAGGTTGGAGATAAGCGCAGGAAGATTGATTGTCTTCGTACTCTTAGAGATCCTCTTGATAAATGTCCGTTTTGTAATGCGGGTATGAAGACTAGTCAGAGATTTTATATTCATCTTCTTGAGTATCAGAAGGATGAAAGCGGTAATATTGTAGTACTGCCTAGAATTTGGGAGCGGAGTACTCAGTATGCTACTACCATCAAAAATCTAATGGATGAATATGGTCCTCTTAGTGATTGTGTATTCAAGATTCGTAGAAATGGTGCAAAGGGAGATATGCATACTACTTATAGTATTATGTTTGGTAATCCCAATGTTTACAAGGAAGAGTTTTATCCAAAGGACATTAGTGCGTTCGATGAATATTCTGTAGTTGGTAATATTATAGCGGCCAAGACTGCAGATGAGATGAAGTATTATCTTCTTAATGGTTCTTTTGAAGATAATGCTGAATCCAATACTAGTGAAGCTCCTGCAAGTAATGCAAATACTGCACCTTGGCAGAGTCCAAATACAGTGTCTACTGTTTCTAGACCTCAGCGTTTTTATTAATTTATAGTTAAGGTAATAAGCATGGATACAATTATCCATGCTTATTAATAGGAGTTTATATGTCTTTATGGGGAACTGATTTTGAAATACAGCCTAAAGAAAATAAAACTAAAATTCTTGAAAAGATTAGTAAACCAAAAAAAGTAGTATCGGAAACTACAGTAAAAACAAAAACAACAAAATAGACAAAAAAAGATAAAGAAGTAGATCCGTATTCTTTTATTCCGTCCATTCAGGACGAAGTTTATAGAATATTAGGTAAATATAAAGATAATACTTTAGTAATTAGAGATTTAGAAACATTTAAAAATTATATAGATATTTCAATTAAGAATGGGTATATAGCAGTCGATACAGAAACTAATAACAGTCTTGATCCACTAACTTGTAAGTTAATGGGATTATGTATTTATACTCCATTAATGAAACAAGCATATATTCCGGTAAATCATGTAGATAAAGAAGGAAATCTGCTGGATAATCAAATAACAGAAGAATAGATTAAGGAGCAACTTTTACGTTTAATTTCAGCTAATGTAAAAGTTATTATGCATAATGGTAAATTTGATTATCAAGTTATTAAATGTACCTGCGGTGTTGAATTAGTTCCATATTGGGATACAATGATAGCAGCAAAAATTTTGGATGAAAATGAATTAAGAGCTTCATTAAAAGAACAGTATGTAGATAAAATAGATTCAAGTCAAGAAAAATATGATATTGAACATTTGTTTGAAGGACTACCTTATGCAATTTTTAGTCCGGAATTATTTGCATTATACGCAGCAACAGATTCTAAAATGACTTATGATTTATATGAATGGCAATTAAAACAATATATGCTTCCAGATAATAGTAAGTTGTTAAGTTTGTTATTGAATGTGGAGATGCCTGTTGTTCAAGTAGCAGCAGAAATGGAATTGACTGGTATCTGTATTGATTCAGAATATGCTCAAAGATTAAGTAAGAAATATCATGATATTGTAGATAATGTTGATAAATAGATTGACATTGAATTAAAAAAGTATGATGATTAGATAGCAAAATGGCGATTAACTGAAGAAGCTAATTTTAAACCACTATCTAAAAAACCTAATATCAAAGGGGAATATACTTTATAGAAATCAAAAAGTGAACAATTACAAAGTCCTATCCAGATAACCAGTCCAACTCAATTAGCTATATTGTTATATGACGTATTAAAAATTGGAGTAATTGATAAAAAAAGTCCAAGAGGAACTGGAGAAGATATTCTACAAAAAATTAATCTTCCTTTATGTAATCTAATTTTAGAGAAAAGAGGATTAGAAAAACTATTAGGAACATATATAGATAAGTTACCTGAATGTGTTAGTGATAAAGATGGTAGACTTCATGCAAAGTTTAATCAAGTAGGAGCTGGTACAGGAAGATTTAGTTCAAGTGACCCCAACCTCCAAAATATCCCGTCACATACAAAGGAAATTCGGTTGATGTTTACAGCAGGTTATACTGATTATGAAATTGAAACATCAACAGACAGATTTGAAATCAATGCAGAGGATGAAATTGAAACTAGTGAGGGTTGGATTCTTGCATCAGACTTAAAAATTAATAATAATTATCAATTAGATAAAAATATTATCAGAATAGTTGATTTAATTAGAAACGGTAATATAATTACTGTTATATACTAGGAAGAAGGTGATTAAGATGAAAGTTCGTGCAAGAAAGAAAAATATTATGGTTGGTGCGGACTTTTCTTGAGTCACAATAGGAACCTAGACTTTTGTGTCAATATAGTTAGGATAAGAATATGACAGATGCTTATATGCAAGGAAAAGATTTATATGCAACTATTGCATCTGGAGTATATAAGAATGATTATTGGGATAATATGGAACATCGAGAAGATGGAACTCCAAATCCAGAAGGTAAGAAAAGGAGAAGTAATTGTAAGAGTTTACTTCTTGGTATAATGTATGGAAGAGGAGCTGCATCAATTGCAGATTAGATTGGTTCTAGTATTGAAGATGCCCAAAAGATTGTAGATGATTTCTATATTGGATTTCCAAAAGTAAAAGAGTGGGTAGATAAAACAGAAGCAGATGCTAAAGTTAATGGTTATGTTGAAGATTTGTGGGGTCGTAGACGAAGATTACCTGATATTCAACTTCCAAAGTACACAATAAAGACAGCAAATGATTCTTCAAATTTTAACCCTCTTTTATATTCAAATGGTAAGTATTCCTCAGAAAATTCAAAACTTGTAGAAGAATATAAGAAGAAATTAGAGTCGGTAAGATCAAGAAAAGATTACACATCAATTAAAGAAGAAGCAGAAAAAAATCATGTATATATAACTGATAATGGAGGTTATATAAGTAAAGCTCAAAGACAATGTGTAAATGCAAGGGTACAGGGAGGGGCAGCATCCATGTCAAAACTTGCTATGAGAAAAGTCTTTGATAATAAAGAATTACGAGATCTTGGATTTAAAATTCTTCTTCAAGTACATGATGAATTAATTGGAGAATGTCCAAAAGAAAATGCTGATAAGGTTGCAGAAATACTCACAACTGTAATGAAAGAATCAGCAAAACCTGTTGTTTCAATTCCATTTAAATGTGATGCAACAATTGAAACAAGATGGTATGAAACAGATTATTCAGATGCACTAAATAATGAATATTAGAAATTATTAAAAGAAAAAGATAAAGAAAGTGCATTTGATATTATATTTAAAGAACACCAAGAATTAACTGAAGAACAGTTAAGAAATATTTTAAATAATTAAAGAAGCAGTATGGTTCTCCATCCTGCATAAACAAAAAAGGAGTATTATAAATTATGAGTAAAATTAAAGAAATGTTGAAGGATTATCGACTTTTATTGAGAAGTATTCCAGGAATTATTACTATGTTTTTCTGTATGAGCGTAGTAGTAATGAATTTGATGGCAAATAAAGTTATTGTTAATTTGCCTCATGTTGCCGCCGATGGTGGTATCTTGTTGGCTTGGATTCCATTTCTTTGTATGGACACAATTACAAAAAGATATGGAGCAAGAGCAGCAACAAAGTTAAATATTGTTGCATTATTAGTTAATTTATTCTTTGTGGCAATTTTTGCTATTGTTTCAGCTATTCAAGTTGAGTCTGGTGTAGAACATGTTGATTATAGTGCATTTGATTCTACTTTTGGTTGTACATGGTTTGTATTAGTTGGTAGTTCTGTAGCATTTCTTGTTTCAGGAATTATAAATAATTTTAGTAATTAGGCGATTGGTAGATTATTTATAAAGAATCCTGATGGTAGATTAGCTTATTACACAAGAGCTTATATTTCTACATTTATTGGTCAGTTTATTGATAATTTGATTTTTGCAACAATTGTATTCATTATTTTTGCACCTATCTATTGGGGATTTGGTTTGACATTTACTCAGTGTATTGGTTCTGCACTAATTGGTGCAGTTCTTGAGCTGATTATGGAAATTATCTTTTCTCCTATTGGATATAAACTTTCTAAATCTTGGAAAAAAGATAATGTAGGTATTGAATACATAAATCTTCATCGGGAGGAATTAGCATAATTTATGAATGTTGTATTCATTGGAGATTCAATGACAAGTGGTGAAAATAATGGTTGTAAAAGTTATGCACATTATTTTTAGGAAATGAATAAAGATTACAATGTAACAATTCTTGGTGTTAGTGGATCTTGTTTTGGTAATTATAGTATTTATCCTGTAGAATCAAATTTATACACTATGATTGATAAGAATGAAGATATCTTATACAAAGCAGATCTAATTGTCATTGAATTCGGAGTTAATGATGCAGCAGCTGTTAGTTTAGGATATGTAGACCTATTAAAGGTCTACATATCTATTAATAGAGCTGTTGATTATATTAAACAAATTTCCTCGGCAAAATTGTTATTTATATTAGCTGTAAATCCTAGTAGTATTCAATTTACTGATTACTTATTTAAATATACTACATATCTAAATACTGAATATCTTCTGCAAGGAATTAGTTGTCACTTGTTACATTTGGATGATGCATATAGCTGTATTTACTCCTTCATTGATTAGAATTTTAATCTAATTACTATGGATAAGGCTTTATATGATAATCTTGATGTTGATAATATTCATCCTAATGATAAAGGATATAAAGAATTTGCAGAAAGATTAACAAATTATTTACATGAATATTGAAATAGTTGGAATCATAGCTTCAATTATAATTTTAATCTCAGCTTGTGCTAATACAACTAATAATAAAGGAATAGTATTATTAAGAGGATTGAATATAATAGGAAGTTTGATATATGTATACTATGGTTTTAAAATCCATTCAATAAGTCTTGTTATATTAGATTCATGTATGATTCTTATTAATGGATTTTATTTATATAAGCATAGTAAAATTAGTTGATTTGAGTAACAAGATATATTATAATATAAGTAACAAAGTATAGAGGTGAATATAAATGATTTATTATTTTTCTGGTGCATATAATTAGGAACTGAAAAGATCTCTAAATACAGATTAGCTGTTTTCTGTTTATCTTGAAAAACGATTGATTATTGATACAATTAACTATAAGAAGGATCATCCTGAATATACTGCACGTATTATGGTTGATAGTGGCGCGTTTAGTTTTTATCAACAGTCAAAGAAAAAAGGACACATCCTAACAGATTAGGAAATGTATGAGTATACTGATGATTATCTAAAATTTTTGAATGAGTATGGTCAAGACCTTGAAGTATTTGTTGGTGTTGATAGTGTTCCTGATCCTGATAATGTAAATCCTGATTATGCTAGAAAAACTTGGGAAAATTATCTTTATATGTACGATAGATTGAAGCCAGAAATTAGACATAAACTTATTCCTGTATTTCACTTCGGAGAAGACTTTAAGTGGTTAAAGAATATGCTTGAGTACACTCATGCAGACGGTACTCATCTTGATTATATTGGATTAGCTATTTCTCTTGAAGGAACTACAAAAGTAAGAATTAATTGGGCAAATGCATGTAGAAAGATGATTAATGAAAGTAGTAATCCGAATGTTAAGACTCATGCTTTTGGTGTCGGTGTTAAATCTGTACTAGATTATATTGATGTAACATCTACTGATGCTACTAGTTGGGTTAAGAGAGCTGCTTATGGAATGATTAGCATTAATGATAAAACTATTTATGTAAGTGAGATTCAAGAACAGAAGCTAAATGGACATCATTATTCTGAGAGAAATACAGCTTATAAAGATTCTGTAGAGGATATTATCAAGAGTAGAGGATTTACTCTTGAAGAGTTGAAAACTGATCCTTATGCAAGAGCCAAATTTAATATTCTTGATACTCTTGATTGGGTATCTAAATTAAATACAAAGAACACTATTACAAGGTAGGAGTTGTGGTAATGATAAAAAGAGTTCTAATAACAGGTACAAGTAATGGTGTAGGAAAAGCAGCAGCAAAAAGATTTTTAAAAGAAGACAATTTTATGGTTCTTGGTATTGATAATCAACCTGCAACAATTCATAATTTAAGATATATCCATTATCAAGTTGATGTAAGAGATAAAGACAATCTACCTGATGTTGGACCTATTGATTATATTGTAAATAATGCAGGTATTGTAACTCCTCAGAAAGATGCTGTAGATGTAAATTTATTTGGTTATATTAATATTTTAGAAAAGTATGGTATGAATAAACATTTAAAGAGCATTGTTCAGATTGGTAGTACTGCTAGTATTAAAGGATACGATAATATTAGATATTGTGCATCTCAAGGAGCAAGAGATGCACTAACAAAATGGGCTGCTAATAATTATGGTAATGATGAACGTCATGTTATTGTTAATTCATTAAATTTAGATGGTATTGTAGCAGCTGATCCTGAACATGGAATTGAAGGAACTAGTCTTGAGCCAGAACTTTATGCAGCAGATGGATTAATGGATGATATTGCATCCTTAAGTGTTCTTAAGAGATTAGCTACTGTTGAAGAAATTGCAGAGTGGATTTATTTTCTTGCAGTGGTTAATACTGTAATGACTGGACAGATTCTTTCAATAGATGGTGAATTAACTGGAGCATATAAATTTATAAAATATCCAGGATGGAATGATTAATGAATAAGATAATTGCATTATCTCCTTGTTTAATGTTGGATAATACACGTAAGATTAATCATAAAAAGATGTCCTTTAACAGACAAACTTTTCCATTTGATGATTATGTAGTATGTGCCCAAGAATTTCTTGAATCTGATTATGATTCAAGATTTACATACATAGTTAATTCGCCTAATAAACTTGGTTGGGTAAGATCAAGGAACGAATTACTAAAATATTTTTATAATAGTGATGCCGATTATGCATTCTGGATTGATGCAAATTCAGCAGTTAGTAAGTCTTCAATAAATGATTTATTAACCATCATAGATGCTATAAAAAATGAAAAGTTAAATAATTGTGATGCAATATTTTCTACACTTGGTATGTGGATATCTCAAGACAGGATGAACATTAAGTCATAGTAGAATTATTTAACAACTGTTACTTTAATCCCTGCAAAAAATAATAGAAGTTATAATTGGATGCATGGATTGATTATAAAAAATTTTAAGAAATATTATGACGAAGAGCTATATATAGATACACGATGTGATACACTAAAAGGTTTAGCAGAGGATGTTTATTTTGCAAGATTACTAAGATAGTTTAAAGCGTGTTATGTGGCTCCCGGTATCTGTTTAACAAAACCTAATTCAAAAGGGTCTACACAGTGGGCTCAAGATTCTGGAAAGTATGATTATCCACCAGTAAATTTTGCAGAATTAGATAGATTTATTTTTGAAAATAATATAAAATATAGATATAAGAAAACAAATACGGTAATAAATACTATAACACTTCCACGAGTGGAAGGAATGACCGAATATTTGAAAATGTATGAACCAAAAGTAAAACAAGTAATTGTTGAAAAAATTAATTTATTTTAAAGGATGACTAATTATGATTATTAAGATTGACGATTTGAAAAATCTTTCACAGATTATCCTTCCAGCAGTTGAAACAACAGATTTATCTTCTTTGACAGATACTCTTGAGTTATATGCACATGATGGAATTTTGTAGTTCTTTATTACAAATAAAGAGTACTTTCTTGATACGAGGATTAAGATTGATCCAG
>Ga0326512_10003662_pt1 | contig 11240 bp, 8 predicted proteins | sample 1_2617_0518_D_FD_203652 | JGI IMG/M metagenome (GOLD analysis project Ga0326512, IMG submission 203652) | Bovine rumen microbial communities from UC Davis, California, United States - 1_2617_0518 | ecosystem: Host-associated > Mammals > Digestive system > Stomach > Rumen | place: USA: California...
TTCAAGGCTGAGGCAAAAGCATCGTTCGACATGAACTATACCGACAACAGCACCCACGAGTACGCCATCAATTACTTGGAGGCCACGCTGACCACCGCCTCGTTCGACCTGCCCATTGAGGACCTGCGCACCGAGGAATACATGACCGAGAAGGCCTACAAGGCCATCAACGGACTGAACGCAAACTATCCCTCGACCAAAGATGGCTTCAGCGCCCTGATTCGCGCATACGGCACCCACGTCGTCATGAGGGCCAAGTTGGGCGGTCGTGTACGCCAGTCGCTTGACGTCGATATCAGCGACATCAAGGAGAGCTACGACCTGAATGTCTTTGCCAAGGCCAGCTATGAGGGTGTCTTTGCCAAGGCTGATGGCAGCGCGAACGATGATTTCCACAAGTCGTACAACAAGAACAAGAATAGCATGAAGATTACTGTCGAAGCAATGGGTGGCGACGCAACAAAGGCTAAGGCTTTGGTAGCAAAGGACGGCTTCACCGAGGCGAACTACTTAGCCTGGTTCAACTCAGTGAGCGACACGAACCTGGCATTGATGGGATTCGACGACAATTCGATGCTGCCCCTCTACGAACTGGTGGACAAGACAAAATACCCCAAGCGTTACGAAGATTTGTACAACTTCATGAATGGTAAAGAAATAGAAGAAGTAGCCAAGACCTATGAAGACAACTCTACCTACGACAATGGAACCGTCACCGCCTTCGACGTGCCTACGTTTAGTGACTCCAACATCGACAACTCTCTCGTCAAAGACATTATGCTCGGCGGTCAGCAGGTGGGCATTGTGTGCAGCGAGTACATCCCCGTCATCGACATGAATAAGCGCGTCACGATTGTCTATCCCGTTATCGGCTCCTCGGTGCGTTACAACATGGGCTTCTTCATCGGCGATGCCGACCACTATCCCGCCCGCGTGGCATGGAACGGCACCAACACCAACGTCAGTGCAATTCCCGACTCTACTGGCTTTGGCAGTGCCACCAAGCTTTACCTGCGTGGCTCATCTATCACCGTCACTCCTGCCGAGGACATCGAAATCAAACAGGGCACACTGCGTGAACATAAAGTCAGTGCGATGGGGTACTGGGGGACAATAGATTATCCCGTGGTGAAGATATTCAACCAATTGTGGATGAGAAAGAGCTTCCAGTCCAACATGTACAACAATGGTCAAAGCATCACTTGCGTGTATAATAACGACAAAACGGCTTTCTACTCACATGGGGAGGCCAGCAGACAGGATTTCGCCCCAAGCGGATGGCACGTGACATCAAAAAGCGATTTCCAAGACATCAAAGGACTCCTTGAAGCCAAAGGAGTGACACACATCAGTGCTGCAAAGGCCTTCTTCCCCGACAATATGGGCGGCATGCTGGGCTTCCACGAAACCTTCAGCGGCGGTTATTGGGGTAATACATTCCAGAACCAGGGCAAAGCAGGCTATTATGGTTGCATAAATTCCAAGGGGCAATATGAGAGTGTGTGCACGATTTTGAAGAATGGACTATTCGACCCTGCCGAACAAATTGAGTGGACTGATAAGAGTCGCTTCCCCATACGCCTCGTACAAAAACTCTTCTAATCATCCATCCTTGACCACAATGCTGGGGGCAGGCACGCTGTCCTGCCCTCAGCTCTAAAAATATACGCTCTTTAACTTACTGAGACAAAACGGATAATTCTGGGGGAAATGCTCTCACCGGACATGATTTTCCCCAAATAATTGGCGAATCTGCGGCTCATTTCAAAGAAAATGTGTATCTTTGCACGCGAAAGTGAGTATCACTAAAGAACCATAATATGATTGACAGCATTATATTCAGCAAAACGAAGGGAACGATGGAAGTGTCGGTCTCGGTGTATGTGTTCAAGGAGAACGATGTCTTTGTGGCCTACTGCCCCTCGCTCGATCTTTCTGGCTATGACCGCACGGAGGAGGCCGCCCGTCTTGATTTTGAATATGCCCTAAAGGAGTATGTGAAGTTCCAAATGGAGCACGATACGCTGGACAAGGATTTGAAGCGTCATGGATGGGAAGTGAGATTGCGTAAGGCGAAGGGACCGGAGATTGGCACTTTGCTTCGACGCACGCAATTGCGCAACGTGTTCAAGAAGCCGGAGTACAGAATGATACGCAACATCACTGACCTGAAAGCAGCCTACGCATGAACACTGTCAGACTGAGCAACATTTCGATTGCTGAATTTGAGGATTTCCTTGAATATGCGGGATGTGTCCGTGTGGACAATGGCAATGAGGGCCATGAAAAATGGGAGAAGCAGGGCATCAGGCGCCCCATTATTTTTCAGACGCATATTGATCCGATACCAGAGTTTATCGTTCGCAACAACTTGCGTGACCTCGACATATCGAGGAAGGCATTTGCCGAATGGTATTTAGGGAAAAAGAAGAAAGGGAAAAAGCAATAGCCCTTTTTAAGAAATATCCGCCGCCGCGACTTCCGCAAGGAGTCGCGGCGGTGCCGTTTGTCTCAGTGGAATGAATGAGTAAACGTAAAATGACAGATATGAAGAAACTATGGTATTACGTCGTTCCGGTGTGCTGCGTGCTGGCGTTGTCGGCATGCAGCAGCGACGATGATGACGCGACGGGACGGGAGGAAGGCGCGGCGAGGCTGGCCACGGTGACGCTGATGGCGACACCCAACGGGCTGGGCGACAACGGCTACAACGACGCGGCGGCGGAGGGCGTCTTTGCCTTTGCGGGCGAGACGGGGACGCGGTTGCGCCTGCTGCTGCCTAAGGACGAGACGGAGGCGGAACGGATGTACCGCCAGTGGCTCGCGGAGAACGCGGCGCAGGACTCGGCGGTGCTCATCCTCGGCAGTTCGGTTTACGAAGACATGGCCAGAAGGATTGGACGATTGGACAATTTACAATTTGACAATTATTCCCGCTCCAGCGGCAGCCGCGTGCTGCTGTTCGAGAGCGATGCCGAGATTGACGGCATCTCGACGGTGATCATCTCGCGTTACGGCGTGAGCTGGCTGGCCGGCGCGATGTCGCAGGGCTTCGACGCGCTCGTCCTGACGGCCACGCCGGGCATTACGCTGCTGGAGGAATCGGTAGCGGGATTCCTGGAGGCGCGCGCTGTCTATGGCGGGGAGGTCGAGGAAAGGCCCTGCCGGACCACGGTGCATTATCTGGCGCAGGGCGCGGCGGGCTTCGCCATGCCCGACTCGGCCTACCGCTACATCGCCCGACGGGCCGCCAGCGTCTTCGCTTACGACGAGATGATTTTCCCGCTGCTCGGCGGTTCGGAGGCGGGCGTGCTGCGCTATCTGAACGACAACGAGTTTACGACGGCGCTGATGGTGGGCATGGACGTGGACCAGACGGGGCAGTCGTCGCGCATCCCCTTCTCGGTGGTCATCCGCATCGGCGACGTGCTGAAGCAGTACCTCACCGACTGGCTCGCCGGGCGCGAGTGGCCCGCCCGCCATCGGCTCGGCATGAAGGACGGTGCCGCCGACATCGTCATCACGCCCCGCTTCAGGCAGCACCTGACGATCTGGGACAACCGCTACAGCGACCCCGACACGTTCCAGCGGTTGTATGAGGAATATAAGGACGAGGCTATCAGAAAGGAGGACACTTATGAAAACAAATAGTTCTTTCTACCACGAATTACACGAATTGAACGAATTTATATCATGCGCAGCCATTCGTGTAATTCGTGAAATTCGTGGTTTAAAATATATCATGTGTCTGTTTGTGCTGTTCCCCTCCTGTTCTCCCTCCGATGATTCCCCTTCGCCGTCTGTCACCACCCATACCTACAAGGTGGCGGTGATTATGGAGAGTGGTGAGCAGGCGCGGTGGGAGCGCACGGCACAGTGGGCATTGGAGAACATCGCCGAGGCACAGCGCGGCATGAGCGAGCGGGTGGCGCTGCAACTGACGTTCAAGAGTCAGGACGATGCCGACATTCAACAATATATGCAGCAGGTATCCGAGGACACGACGGTCGTAGCCGTCATAGGCCCCACCACGTCGGCCTGTGCCGAGCAGATGGCCATACAGTTAGGCAAGCGCAAGGCGTATAACAAGCCGATGATTACGCCGTCGGCCACCCAAGTGGAGTATCAGCGCAAGTTCGCTGGCGTGCCTTACGTCTGGAATATGGCCGAGAGCGATATTGCGCAGTTGGAGGTGCTGTTGTCGGGCATCGCCAGTATGTACGGCAGCGAACGAACCCCCGTGATGCTGCTCTGTGCCGATGATGGCGACGGTGAGGCTCGTAACGCCTATGCCGAATGGTTCGGCTTCATCGCCGAGGAGTACGGGCTGAAGGTCGATGGCGTGTTTCTCTACAAGGACGAGGCCGACGTGCGCCGGTATGTACGCCAGATGTGCGGCACCGATTGGCGCTTGGAGAACAAGGTTCTTCTCTTCAATCCCTCCAGCCCACAGATGGCGCTGGCCTTCGACAACGAGGCCGGGCGCATCAAGGCCGTCGTGCCTGCGGGCAAATACTTCTACACACCGCAAGTCTATTGCAGCGATGCCTTCGTCTCGGAGCAGATAGCCTCGACTGTGAAGAACGCCGCCTACGAGGGCGTGGACCTCTATGCCTCGCCCGAATCGGGCTTCAATAAAGCCTACAGCCAGCGCTTCGGCGAGGAACTGATTAATGGCGAAGCGCAGTTCTACGACGGCCTTTGCCTGGTCGCGTATGCTGCTGTGGCACAGCAGCACACAGGCCAAAGCCTCAATGACGCCCTCCTCGCCGTGGTCGATGGCCGTGACGGCACGGGCGGCTCGTGGCTCCCTGCCGACATGGCCCGAAACTTCGGGCTGTTGTCGGAGGGGCAGACTCCCGACATCGACGGTGTCAGCAGTTCGTGGACGTTCGACGCGAAGACCCACGCCAGCGTCTGCGGCAGCACCTTCCGTCGCTGGCGGCTCTACGAAGGCCAGTTCCTCACCACGGAATATGTCAGCACTGAGGGCTCGCGCCGCAGTTCGTCGGCAAAGGCCATGTGGGACTGGACGGCCACACACATGCAGACCTTCAGTGTGGACGACGGTTCCGCCGTCGTCTATCCCGCCCTCGACGACCGTTGGGCACTCCTCATCGCCGCCTCGAAAGGCTGGGCCAACTACCGCTTCCAGAGCGATGTCTTCGCCATGTACCAACTGCTGAAACAGCACGGTTATCAGGATGACCACATTGTGTTTATCTGCGAGGATGACGTGGCCCGCCATAACAACAACCCGCATCAGGGCGAACTACGCATCAGCGACACGGGGGCGAACGTCTATGACCGCGCCGCCATCGACTACCGTCTCAGCGACCTCACCCCTGCCGACATCGGTGCCATCCTGCAAGGCCGCGCCTCCGACCGTCTGCCGAAGGTGCTCACCCCCGATGCCGACGACAACGTGCTCGTGTTCTGGAGCAGCCACGGCACGCCCGGTTCCTTAGACTTCGGCGGCTCACAGTCGATGACCTACGACCGCATGCGCGGCATCCTTGAAAGCCTGTCCGACTATGCTGCAACACCGTTGCAGCCCTCCGCCCCCTCTACGAGGCACTACCGCAAACTGCTCTTCGCCGTCGAGGCCTGCTACAGCGGCGGACTCGGCGAAGTCTGCGAAGGTCTTCCCGGCTGCCTCTTCATCACCGCCGCCAACCCTTACGAAACCAGCCATGCCGACGTGTGGAGCGAACAGGTTGGCGTCTATCTCAGCAACGGCTTCACCCGTGGCTTCCAGGATGCCATCGGCACCAACCCCGCCATATCCCTCCGCGACCTCTACTACACCCTGGCCGCCCACACCTCCGGCTCCCACGTCAAGGTCTATAACGCCCCCCACTACGGCAGCGTCTATAGCAACACAATGTCCGAGTATTTGAGCAAATAGCAGAAATTCCAAATTTGAAACATATTTTTCCGCCAGTCCCACCGATGCCGTGGATGCGAAGAAGGAGTACGACCTTCTGGAGATTGGCGGCGAGCCGGAGGTGACGCCGGTCACGCCGGAGTAAGAGCGAATAGCAATGGAATAGCCGCCGACAGGCTCCCGTGGTGGGGCGTGTCGGCGGCTTGTTTATTCTTCTACGGCTACGAATTTCTCCTTCTTGCGCATGGCAAACAGATTACTTCCAGTCGCGTTCGATGTAGTCGTATTGCAAGGTCCGTGCCTGTGTGATGTCAGTACGGGGTTGACCGTCTGCTCCCACCACATTCACGTTGACGCCATTCACATTCATCATATATGCGAAGGGATCGGTGTCAAACCTTAACTTGGTGGCATAGAATTTGGGGCGTGTGGTCTTGTTGAACGGCACTTCGGGTATGGTGATGGCTCGGTCGGCCTTGGAGTTTATACCCACACAGGTAAACTCATACTGATGCCCTTCGTCATAGACCTGCATGATGAACCCAGGCAGGCCACCAAACTTCCACGGACCGTCGGCAACAGGCACAGAGTCTGTATAAAATGCCGTCCACTGTCGGCCACGGAAGTTGCACACGGCACTCTTGCATTCATAGCCCAATATCTCGCACGTCTCGTCGGTCAACTTCCAGTCCTGCACAGGGATGCTCTCTTCGTAGAGGAACCAGTCTGTGGAGACCTTGTCGATGACGGTGAAGCGCCCCTGCGGATAGTTTTTGTAGATGCTGAAGGTCTCGCCACCTATGTAACGGTCGGGATTCGCTTGAATCTGTTCAGCCGTTGAGACGCGAACAAGTGAATCAATCTGCATGGCACTGAAACTTGTGAACTTCGACATGCCGTAAGTCACTTGCAGTGTCATCCGGTCGGTTTCAGTCTGGCTGACATCGGTTGTGTCAGTCAAGTACTTGTAGTCATACATGAACTCCATCACCGCCTTGCCGATTTCTTTCTGCTCAACGGGTGTAGCAGTGTTAATGCCTGAGGCTTTACCTGCCTTGATTACATACACTTCCTTCCTGTGCTCCACTTCTTGTGCCATCATAGTGCCGAAACAGGCAGAGGTGAGGACGATAGATAATACTCTTTTCTTCATTTTATTTACGTTTTGATGTGAAATCGGGTGCAAAGTTAGGACTATTTTATACCGTAGCCGAAAATAATTATTACTGAATTATTACTGTTTTGTGTTTTTAGGATTTTTTCGGGCGCGGGTTCATAATAAAATATGTACTTTTGCAGCATGGAAAGAAGAATCAAATTCATATATGGCCTGACCATCTGCGCCATCGTAGCCTACAGCATCGTGCAGGGCTACTGGCTGTATAGCCGTTACCGACTGTCGCTTGAAGAATACAAAGGCGAACTGTACAGCATGATTATTGCCTGTGCTGAAGAAGAGACAGCCATCAGGAATACCTTGCCACATCCTCCGAGATTCTATGGTAACCGCTTTAGGAAAACATACGATATAAAGGGGAACAATGCTGTTGAGACATGGAGGTATGAAGTGTTTGCGCTTGATACGCTACATTACATTCCCAAAGGAACGGATGCCCAGGCATATCTATTGGATTACGTATCCAACCTCCATGACAGCCTTCCCGCGGAACTGCCCGAAGGCATGGAATACTTTGTGTTTACATGTGACAGCAAGAACAACGACGACATGGGAACAAGCCAATTAGTTGAAGCCCTCAACCGCTTTACCGTTGACCATCAGCATCCGTTCCAGAAGGAGCGGCTCGACAGCATTTTACATTCACGAGGTGTTTCGACTCAATGCATAACAACCACGAAAGCCGACACGATGGTGTGGCAACCGTCCATGCAAGCAGATGGCTCCATTTGGCAACCTATGTTGGAAGTATCTTATCCATACGACATCTTCGAGGGTCAGCAGGTTGTGGTTGAAACAGCCATCAAAATCTCACCAATTATCCAACGAATGGGTTATACATTGCTGATAACCATATTGCTTTCGTTCTTCCTTATCTTCTGTCTGGTCTATCAGATACTGACCATCCGCAAGCAACGGCACATCGAGGCCATTAGGCAGGAATTCCTACACACGATGATTCACGAACTGAAACGGCCTATTTCAACACTGAAGATGTGTGTGTCGTTCATGGGCAATGAAAGGATGATGCAGGACACAGAGAGCATGCAGCGCATACTGGCAAGTTCGCACAATGAGCTGGATAACCTGACCTCGTATTTCTCGAAACTGCGCGACATCACGTTGAACGATGTCGCTGAGATTCCGCTGGTGAAGTCACGCTTTTCACTGCGTAGTCTGATAGAGGAATGTATTGGCAAGCAGAACATTCCCAGCGGCAAAGAAGTGAAGATGGAAATCGTAGCCGCGAACGATGTGGAAGCATGGGTAGACCGAATGCATATTGGCAACATCGTCTGCAATCTGTTGGAGAATGCCATCAAATACTCCCGTGAGGTCGTGACTATAAGGATTGACTATCAACAGCGCACGGACGGGCTGCTGCAAATTACTGTTGCAGACAATGGAATAGGTATCGCAAATGCAGACCAGCGGTATGTATTCGACAAGTTTTACCGCAGCGAGACGGTGAAGGATATGGCCATTCCAGGCATTGGGCTTGGGTTGAGTTATGTAAAACTTCTTGTCGAAGCGCATGGCGGAACAATTACATTTGAAAGCATTGAGGGCCAAGGCACGTCATTCACCATTTTAATACCGCAGACGGATGGAAAAAATTAAGATACTACTCGTTGATGATGACCGTCAGAACTCTGAGTTTCTGCGGAAGTTCTTAGAGGTAGAGGGCTACAAAGTCACTTACGCTGAGAACGGGCGTATAGGTTGGGAGGCGTTTACTACAACCAAGCCCGATTTGGTGCTGCTTGACATCAATATGCCAGAGATGAATGGCTTTGAGTTGGCACGGCTCATCCGTGAGCAAGACCGTGACGTACTTATCTTCTTTTTGACAGACCGCACTGAAAAGGCCGACCGTCTGAAAGGCTTCGACCTGAAAGGCAATGACTACATCCCCAAGCCGTTCTATCCCGAAGAGATCATAGCCAAGATCAAAGAGCGATTCGAGCACCGTCAGCCCACATCCTCCCCCCGCATGACTATCGGCCAGACTATCTTCGACCGCAATCTCTCAACCATAGATATTGACGGCACGGTGCAACATCTTTCAGCCCGCCAGTCGGAAATTCTTGCCCTCCTTGCACAAAATATCGGCCAGACAGTAGAGCGTGACACTATCCTGCAATCTGTATGGGGCAATGACAGTTATTCAAATTCCCTCGCCCTCAATGTGCAGATTACCTATCTCCGCAAGATGCTTGAAACCGACACTTCCATCTCCATCGTATCACTGAAGAAACGAGGGTATATCTTGGAAGTGAATAATGGGTAAGATCGGTACCGCATCATGGTCATCACCCAAGAAATCTTCCGCTCAACAAGGTACAGAATCTAGCAGAATGGGAGGAAGAAGGGGAGAAACATCTATTGCCATAGCTCCATGTTCTCCTATCTACGAGGGAAGGCCATTGCAGCGGTATAAATATAGAAATGGAGAATATATGTGCTATGAAATTAAACTCCAAGAAACTCCAGTATCGTTTCTTTATGGTTCACTACAGTATCCTTGAATCCATCTATACACATCATCAACTTCCCGTTCCTTGAAACCACAGGCTCACCATATTCTCCAACTATAAGCGGGAACTCCGTCTGCCCAACTTCAATGTATAGCCCATCTTTAGCGAGCCTTGAAACAAATGTGTATTCTTGTGGATTACATCTATGAGCAATATGTTGGAATAACGAAGTATACGAGTTAATATAGGAGGGAAACTTATCAATTATAACCACCCTGAAATCATCCCCATGTGCGGACATACCAAGTCCAAGAATCTCATTCAGATATAAGTCACCGAATGAATACCCGATAACCATTAGGCGGTTGTTCTCAACAACCTTTCTTGCCAAGTCCGACAAATATACATTATTGGGAGCAAACGTCATCTTTTCTGTCTTCCTCGAACCAGACACGATGACTGGTTGTAAATATTCTTCTTTCGCCTGATTAGAAGGCGGGAACTGCCCCCCAATCCTATTCTTACATGCGGTCTTATAATCTTTGTTCTTTACCATGTCCCGAATACTATAATCAAACGGGTATTCCTTTGCTTCGCTGAACAATATCTGGCCATGAAGATGTGCTATTGTTGAGACTCCTCTTGGGTTCTCGTAATAGCGTTTTGCTGAGAAGCGACTATAATCCTCACCATCTTTGATTGAAGGAAATCCATCCTCATATTCGCCAAGGCTATTCTCTATCGTATTGTCATAATTCAAATTGAATATGTTCGATCTTCCTGACAAGGATTTCCAAAAGTCCCGATACCATTTCTCTGTTGACGTATCCTCTCCAAAAGAAGCATCGTACTGATTTACAATACTCATTACAGTCTTTTGCAACTCATATGCGGCTCTGATGTAATCATACGTCTGAATATCTTTCAGGAAATCGTCTGGTTGAATTAAGTTTCCGAACTCTGGAAGCGCAAGCCATGATATATATTCCTTATGCCAGCAGCTACTATATGAAATGCACATCTCTATGACATGCAATAAGCTCTCAAAATTTAATTGTGGTGGAATATAGCGATTAACCTCAGGTCGTCCTACTTGGTTCAATTTCCCAACAATATAGTTATAGAGTTCACGCAGGAGTGGCCTTTCACCTCCAGCAACTTTCTGGATTTTTAGTTTAAGCACCTCCTCTGTGATATTCTTCACAGATGGAAAAATGCCCTCGTGGTCAAAGTCCAAAACAGCACCAGCCCCCACAATAATCGTTACTGCATCATTCATAACTACTAATTCTCTTCTTCATCTAGATATTTTAAACTCGTTTCGAAACGAATCAAGTCCGCCCTTCCTAATGTAGAGTACATTAAATAATGCGGGATGATATTTTGATAGTCTGCTCCTAACCTCTTTGTAAACGCGTTCGTATTAAGGTTTTTGTATATCTCTCTACGTTTGCGGAAGAACATGCTTTCCGTTGTAAGATGGGTAAGGGTATCAATATCAACTTTAACGCCCTTATTTACTGCTCTATATATCGGTGCTTGTATATAGGATGTCCTCATCAAGTGAGACATAAAAGCGAGCCAGTTACGATGAACATTATGAGTTGCAGCAATGCTTAGGTTGTTCAGCAAGCGGGTATACAAGGTGGTTGCAGGCTCTATCAGAACAGGCATATATGAAGTAGTTACTGTAGCAGTA
>Ga0326512_10003663_pt1 | contig 11238 bp, 14 predicted proteins | sample 1_2617_0518_D_FD_203652 | JGI IMG/M metagenome (GOLD analysis project Ga0326512, IMG submission 203652) | Bovine rumen microbial communities from UC Davis, California, United States - 1_2617_0518 | ecosystem: Host-associated > Mammals > Digestive system > Stomach > Rumen | place: USA...
ATTAGAACTACCCCATTCAACAGAAGTATCCATATAGCTATCGCTTTTTGTATAGCTTTCCATCGGGTGTCTTAACCCACGGAATGCGTTTTCCCAATTTCCAGTCCATGTATTCTCAAATTTCATTATACAAAATCCTCCGCAATTTCATCGCAAATACCTAACTCAAGAGCCTCGTCAGCATCAAGCCACCAATCTTCTCTTTTCTTCTCTTCATAAAGTTCATCAGAGACTTTTGTATATTCTAAAAGGCTATCCTTTAAACGAGTTAATCGTTTCTTATAAAAGGCTGAAAAATTCTCAAATTGACCACTTGTTCCGCCAGTCTGGGCAGAGCCTTCGTGAAATAAGAAAGAGCTGTGTGGATAGGCAAAACGCTTATGCCCAGTGATAAAAGTGAAGAAACCTCCACTGTAAGCGGATCCTATATTGATTGTCCAAATAGGAGTCTTAGACATACGAATTGCGTCCATCATAGTAAAAGTTGCTCCTAAGTCTCCTCCATTTGAGTCAATATAAATTTTGATTGGCTTTCTTTCCTCGACAGGTATGTTATTTTCATCATCATACTGATTCCAAAACCTTATCATCCCCTCAATAGCAGCTCCAACTTCCTCATCAATGTCTCCTAAATTAAGATGACGATCCCAAAAAGAATGAGCCTCAATAGCACTATCAAAACTTTCAATCTTATTTGTATCCTTGAATTTTTCTAAGGTGTTTGTAATTTTTGGTATATTCATATTGTCTCCTTTTGTCTTCTCTTATTTATTTGTTTCCAGATAATATATTATATCCATATTGATTTGATTGATATAAACTTATATAATATCTTTCTTTTTCATTTAATTGTTCTCGAGGACAAGCCTCCAAAAGCTCAAATGAAAAATTATGCAATCCAAATTCTTGCATCGCTTTATATAGCTTATTACCAACAGGGGCATCAATCTGTAAACCACATTTTGCATGACTTTTCCAACGTGTGGCAATATCGACCGCCTGTCCGATATAACACATATCATTAATTTGATTTGTGATTTTATATATTCCACAAACAGTAGAAGAACCAAGTACATTATTACAAAGTGCTGTCATAGGTTTCTGGTAATACGTCTGCCATATAAGCATACTAAGAATTCGCGGATTGTGAAGCTTTGGTTTAATTCTTTCCAACACTTCTATATCATCAAGATTTGTTTGACTTATAGTTAAACAATAGAAAGCAAGCTGTTCTTTGATTTCTTTTTCTTTTAATTGTGCTTGGAGTGCGGCGGCGCGGGTTGCCTGAATCTTGTCCAAATCTTTTTTGGCTTCGTCCAGTTCCCGCATTAATTCAAGCTGTTTGTTTGAATATGCAGTTTCCATAGCATCTTTATACTGTGCATATTCATCTTCCGCATCTTTATATTGGCTTTCAAGAATATTACAATAATTTTCAAAAGCTTTTTGTGATAATTCTTTCTGACTATCGGCTGCGTTAGATGCAGCCTCCCGCAAATTATGTAAATTTTCTTTTTCTTTTTCTGCTTGAAATTTATAATTTTCATATATTTGTAATAAAGCAGAATTATTATCTTTTAAAACATTATTCTTATCTTGTAGCTCTTGATTTTCTTTATCAACTTGCTTATTTATTTTATGAGTATGAGAGAAAAAGTAAATCCCTATACAAAATAATAATATGCTAACTATAAGAATAATAATATTAAAAATTAGCATATCTCCTTTTATCTCCTTATTCTAAAAAAATGGGGAAGGAGTGTAACTCCCTCCCCATTTAGGTTTATTAAGAAAAAAGTTGCTTTAATTACTCAGCATCGCTCTTTGCTGCTGCATCTTCTGCCTGAGCTGCCTCATGGTCGTAAGCCTTGCCGGCATCTGTCAACTTAATGAACTTAACATCCTTATACTTTGTGTTGCCTTCCTCGTCTGTAACTTCAATCTGAGCAGGAATTCTCTCTGAGAGACCCTTTCTCTGAAGTCCTGAAGTAACTACTCCATCAACACTCTTCTTCTCCATACCAAGTGCCTCAGCGATATCTGCTGCTGTTACATTAGCTTCACCGATACTCTTAAGATAATTTAATACTGTAAGTGCCTTCTCTGATACTGCCTTGTTTGCCATTGTTTTGTTTCTCCTTTTCATTAAAAAATATTAATTAGTTATTTTAAGTGCTTGAATTATTTTATTTTATTTTTCAGCACTTATTTATTGTATATATATTATATCAAAAATTTTTTAAAAAGTCAAGATATATATGCTTCGATTTAATTTTCTTTCTTTTTTAAAATTTTGATACTCTATATCTTGTAAATATATTATAACAAAAATTTTTACATTTGACAAGTTAATGATGAATAAATTCTTGTTAATAATAACGCAGTGTGCAGGACTTGAACCTGCATATCCTTGCGGAATGCCGCCTTAGCAAGGCGGTGCTGTACCTATTGAGCCAACACTGCTTAAATAATGCGGGTAGAGATTTGCACTCTACATAATAATCTACCCAATCTCGTTGTCATGGAATTATCTTACGAGTCAATAAGCGTCTACCTGTTTCCGCCACCGCATTATTTATTATGTATATATTATATCAAAAATTTTTTAAGATTTCAAGTTGAGATATTCATTTTCTGTAATAATTTTTATACCTAACTTCTTGGCATCTGCACTCTTGCCTGTTGTAGAATTTTTATCATTACAGATAAGCTTGTTGAAGCAAAACATTCTTTGCCACAATCACATTTACATTTCCAAACAATACTACCTCCTTCTCTTTGAGAGGTTTTTTCTAAAACTAATAATTTATTAAATTTTTGACCTATTAAATTTTTCATTCTAATTTATAGTTACACAATTCTAGCAATTCTTTCTCTGAAAGAATAGGAATATTTAGTTCTTTTGCTTTCTTCATTTTTGTAGAAGTGCTATTTTTATCATTACAAACTAAGTAATTTGTTTTTGAAGAAATTGAATTTGTAACTTTTCCTCCTTTTTCTTCTATAATATTACTTAATTTTTGTCTATTTTGTATTAACAGGAGGCGTCCAGTAATTACAAATACTTTATCTTGAATTGCGGCAGCCGGGGTGGCTTCATTCTGGTCTTCATCCTCAATAGGGAAGGTCAAATACTGTACAACTTCATCAGCTTCCGCATAATCAAAGTTATTAATGGCGGATTCCATTTCTGGACCAAACCCCTCTAGGTCAGACCAGTTGCCCCCAACCGCATTCCTAAACTCTTCCCAAGTAGGATAGTATTTTACTATCTCTTTACTAACTCTTGTTCCCACCAGAGATATGCCAAGACTACTAATGAAAGACTCCAGCTTCGTGCATTTCCGCGTCTCATCAATTCTGGTGAGGATTTTGTCAACAGAAGCTGTTCCAAAACCTTCTTTTGATATCCATTCAGCTCTATACCTGTCAAGTCTAAAAATGTCTGTGAGTCCATTTACAAATCCCCACTCTATTAACTTTCCTATTGTTTTCTTTGATAAACCTTTTATGTCCAGTCCTTTAGTCCCACAGAAGTGGTCTAATCTATTAATTAATTTTCCACCGCAATTTGGATTGCCACACCACATAGTAATAACACCATCGTTGTCTTTGACTTCAATAGGCTCTCCACAAGTAGGACAGGTACTAAATTTAATTAAATTATCCCAATCAATATTATTTTCATCTGTGTCTCCCCAACTTAGCTGAGGAATGATTAAGTTAGCCTTAAAGATCTTAATCTTTTGCCCTCTATAAGGATGCACACCAAGAATATTATTTAATACACTAAGATTATGAAGACTTGCTTTTTCAACTACTGAACCGAGCAATTCTACGGGCTTAAAGATAGCCACTGGCGTTAAAACTCCAGTCCTTCCCCCACTTAATTCTATATCAAGAAGTTCGGTCTCTACTTCGATATTTTCAGGCTTCCAGGCGATTGCTCCTCGGAAATGATGCTCTGTTCTACCTTTACTTTCATAAATCTGGTTGTCGTTAATTCTCCAAACTACACCATCTTGCGGGAGACCTAAACCTTCTGCGGCTTTAGTTAAATCTTCGTTAACTTTATCAATCTCGTCTTTTTCAACTTTAGTACAATCTAAAGCAAGCATAGGAACAATAGTAAAACCAAGTTCTTTAGCTTCTTCCATATTATAGTGAAATAATTCTGACTCCCCGCCTTCTATAACATCCCAAGCAATAAAACTTAATCTTCTTTTTTCAACAATAGAAGTATCAAGCAGAGATAATGCACCACTTGCCGCGTTTCTTGGATTCTTAAATTCTCCATTTTGGTTTATAATATCAAAATCTTTTTGAAGAATAACTGCTTCACCATCAATAACATATCTTCCATTTTTTGCAATCTTTAAAGGAACATTAAGAAAATGCTTAACGTGTTCTGTTATATCAGCTCCTGTTTCGCCATCTCCACGAGTGTTTGCGGAAATCAAATTTGTATCTTCATATATTAATCTAACAGATAAACCATCACATTTAACAGAAGCAATCAAATCATCAGAACTATCAAATGAAATGATCTCCTCTGCAGAATGTACCTTATCCAAACTAAGCATTGGCTTCCCGCAGATTTTAACTTTCTTTAACTCAGACAAAACAGGAGCACCAATGGTAATTGTAGGAGAGTTAGCATACACTACACCTTGCTTTTGTTCTAATGCTTTTAATTCATCTAATTTAGCATCAAATTCCGCGTCAGTGAGTGGCGACTCTTTTCCATTGTAATATAAGTCACTGGCATTGTTTAATTCATCAATTAATTCTATTATTTTACCAAGATTCTTCATAGCATATCCTTTTCCTTATCTTTATATTAATATTATAACAAAATTTTTATATAAAATCAAAGAGAGATATATAAACTGGTTATTGGGGTTTATCTTCCCCATATATTGTCAAGTTCTTTTAGTGCATCATTGTTTTGCATAATTACACATCCTCCTCAACAAATCCTGCTTCCCAAAGTGCTTTAGAAGGAGCCATCCACTCTATCTTATTATGAGGCACAATGACGTACCCGCCGCATCCATTAAGTTTAAAATAAATACTTGTTGAAGATATGTTTTCTATTGAGCCACAAAACTCTCGTTTAATAGTTGTTTCAGGCATATAAAAACCATTTTTTAAATGTACTATGTATCTAATTTTATAATCTTTATTCATATTTTCTAACTTTTGATATGTTGTTTTAAGTGCCTCAGCAGCTTCATGATATTTATTCTGCCTCGTAAGTTACCTCCTGTATTTTTTTAATAAATGTTTCTTCATTTATGATATTTGTTTTATATAATAAAGCATTTCTATATTTAGAAGTTTCGCTTGGATAATTAGCAATTAAATAATTAGTTTTTTCTGTTACATGGTCTCCTATATGAAACCCTTTATCTCTAATCATCTTTTTAATTGCTTTTTGCCCAAGTTCAGTTTTTCCTGTAACGGCAAAAATTAAATCATTTTGCATACTCTTTTCCTTCCATTTTATTTATTCTATATAAATATTATATCATATTTTTTATTATCTTTCAATAATGCGGATTCCAGTCCAATTATTTATTGGACTCAATTTCACCATTTTCCCAAACAGTTAAACAAATTTGCTCATCATCAACAAATTCTTTCCACTCCACATATAAATCATTTAAAGAATACGAATCCCCATCTGAAGGGGTTAAAATATTTGTTTTATTATCATAGGAACAAGAGCCAATGAATGTATCAAACTGATCTTCTCCCTCAGACCACTTACAGCGACATTCAATATATGAATAAGTTTTATTTCCAAGTTTAGCAATTATTTCTCTAAGTGGAATTCCTTTCGTTCCTGTTTCTATAATCATTGTATACTCCCTTCTCTTGCGGTGGGGTCAGTCTAATTATTCATTAGGCGAGTCTCCGCAATTGTTTTTATACTTATAAATCATCTTTTTTGAAATATTATATTTTTACTTCTTTCTATAATGTTTATTTCTTATATAAATATTATAACAAAATTTTTATATAAAATCAAAAAAAGGGAGATAAACCGATTGAAGTTTATCTCCTCCGCATATTGTCGCTTCTTTCTAATATTATTAAAATGACATCGCTATATCTATGAAAATTCCTTTTTCTGCATAAGATTCTGCAGCTACACAATGGTCACACACCATTGCCATACCCAGGGTTGTAGGAATAATTGATCCTTTAGGCACTTTATATGTATTAGTAGCTATCATTACATAATCTCCATACATTTTAATACCATCTTCTCTAATCCAATATTCATAATCATAACCAAGTTGTTTCATAAGACGAATAACTTCGGTCATATTTAAATTATATCCAGTTTCTTTTCCGCTGGGTCCATAAACAACTCCTTTTTTGAGAGTCCATTTTTCTCCAGAGTAGGTCCAATCTGTAGGTTTTAACTTCTTTTTTGAAATGAATCTTTTCTGAATATAAGCATATCCTTTTTTATATTTTATTTTAACCCATTTTTTATTATAATTGGTATATTTTACTTTTTTATTAAAAGGGTATGTTGTTAAAACTTGGCTTGATTTTTTTGGATTTTCCATTATTTTGGTATAATCTTTAAGCCAGCCTTTTTTAAATTTTTCTACTTTAGTCTTCTGTTTTTCTGTGGTTTGCTTTTGTTTTGTTGCTACTTCTTCTTCTTGTTGCTGCTGACTTTCTTTTTGCTCGTTAACAGAGTTACTTTTAGCACTTACTGTTGGGATCTGAAGTGCGGTTGATGCATGACTTCCTAATAAGGAAGCTGCTAGGATTCCGCAACTAAGAATCCTTGTCATTGGGTGTTTAATCATAATGATTCCTTTCCGAGCGACAATTTACACATATATAATTGATTTTTATTGATGTATATTTTTTATAAATTGACCAATTATACGTTTTTACATTTATATTATAATATAAAATTTTATTTTTGTCAAATTTATTCCCGTATCATAGCAAAAAAATAAAGTGGAGAATTTTATTCTCCACTTTTATTATTAAATCTTTGTAATAGATTTTATTCTGCTTCTACACATGATATTACCCTCCGCAAGCTTCCCTACAATAGGAATATCCTTTGCGGAAATACAGATAGATGTTGTCATTCCAGATAAGAGGATGTTGTCATCATCATCTACCATTGCGGCGCCCGCTAGTGGCTTCTTAGACAGAATAGTTCCTACACCACCGCGGTTCTGTTTAGGAAGATCCTCGAGTTTAATTCTCTTACCCATTCCATCTTCAGTAAAGACCCCTACATTATCAGTATCTTTGTGAACAGGTAACGCAACGAGAACTTCGTCACCTTCCTTAAGATTAATACCTTTGACTCCCATAGTGTTACGTCCAACTGCACCAATGGAGGCAGTATCAAATTTAATGCTCATACCATTCTTGGTAATAAGAACAATATCTTCAGTATCTTGGAAGATAACACTAGCTACAGAATCACCTTCCCGCAACTTAATTGCCGCAATTCCCGCATTACGTTTTGCACCAAGATATTCTGTCAAAAATGACTTCTTGAACATACCCTGCTTTGTTACAAAAATTGCAAACTGCGGGATTGATTTTCTATGTAGAGAGGTTACAGCAATAACTTTTTCATTATTTCCTAATTGAACCAATGAACTAATTGGAACTCCTTTTGTTACATTAGTTCCATCTGGGATATTGTCAACTACAGTTCTATACATTTTACCTAAATTAGTAAAGAACATCATATAGTCAACTGTATTTGTCTTAATTGTTGACATAATAGCATCATCAACAGATTTAACGCCCTTCCCGCCTCGTCTCTGAATTTTAAAACTAGATACAGGAACCTTCTTAATTAAACCAGATTCTGTTGTTACTACAACGACATCTACTGGAGTAACCTCCGCAATTTCTTTTTCCTCTGGCTTAATATCAATTTGCATTAACTCTGTGCGGCGAGCATCACCATACTTTTTAACAATAGCCTCAAGACGTTCTCTAATAATAGCAATCTGTCTATCTTCTTTTGTTAAAATGTCCTCGATTTCGGCAATCTTAGATAATAACTCTTTCTTCTCATTCTCAAGTTCTAATTTTTCAAGTTTTGCTAAACTTGATAATCTCATAGCAAGAATAGACTTTGCCTGCACTTCAGATAAATTATATTTCTCCATTAACTTATCTTTAGCTGCGGCGGATGACTCAGACCCCTTGATTAACGCAATAACATTATCAATATCTTCAAGAGCAATTAGTAAGCCTTCAACAATATGTAATCTATCCTTTGCTTTTGTTAAATCAAAGTTTAATTCTTTAACTAAACATTTCTTGTTATGATTAAGATAAATTTCAATGCATTGTTTAAGATTTAACTCTGTTGGAGTTTTATCAATCAATGCAACTTGATTATAAGAAATAGAAGTCTGAAGGTTTGTTTTATTATACAGCTTAGTTGCTATACTATCTGGATTTACACCCTTCCCGCATTCAATGACAATGCGAATACCTTTCTTATTACTTTCATCTCTAATCTCTTTAATGCCTTCAATTTCTTTCTTATCACAGACTTCGCCAATTTCAGTTAGTATTCCTTCTATTGTTGTTCCATAAGGAATTTCATAAAATACAAGGTTATTCTTTTCAACCTTATATTTTCCACGAACCTTTACAGAGCCATGTCCAGTTTTCATAATACCTGGGATATCGTTTTTATTAATGATATATCCTCCTGTTGGGAAGTCAGGTCCTGGGAGTATTGGCTCAGATCCATCAATATAATCATAAATTGCTTGTGCAACTTCAGTTAAATTATGCGGGAGCCAATTACATGCCATTGCGACTCCAATTCCTGTGTTTGGATTACACAAGAGATTAGGAAAGATTGCGGGAAGGGTGACTGGCTCTTCCAATGTTTCATCATAGTTCGGAATAAAATCTACATTTTTCTTTTTAATTCCTTGAAGCAAACCATCTTCAGAGATTTTCGCAAGACGAGCTTCTGTATAACGCGCGGCTGCCGGTCCGTCTCCAGACTGGTTACCATTACTACCATGCCAATCTATAAGCGGATAACGCATGACCCATGGCTGAGAAAGTCTTACCATGGCTCCATAAATTGATGAATCTCCATGCGGATGATACTTACCCATTACGTCTCCCACTATACGGGCAGACTTTACATGCGGTTTGCTGAATACTCTACCTTCTTCGAGAGCAGACCATAAAATTCTTTTTGCAACTGGTTTAAGACCAGAAGTTGCATCGGGGATACTTCTATCTGTGTTTACGGCTACTGCATACTCTATAAAATTTCTACCTAATTCATATTGTAAATCATTATTACTATATTTATCTTCTAATGCACTCAATTTATTAAATACTCCTTTCCTAATAACATTTCCAATGTCATTTTATCTCTTTCCCAATATGGAACTCTGACTAAAGGAATATTATTTTTCTTTACATATTCATTTTTTATTATATCATTATTTTTTGTTTCTGTCAATGAATGAGTAAAATAATCTTGCTCTTCAAAATGTTGCACTCCATCAAACTCAATTAGTCTAATTAATTTATTATCTTGATATATGCCAAAATCATATCTAAGTGGTTTTATATTTTTTAAATCTGGAAATGAAATTTGTTCTTTATATTGAATATTATTTTCTTCTAATATTTTTTTAATATTAGCTTCACCAATAGAGGTTGTAATGCAACCACAAGATTGAACGTCTCCTTTTTTTAAATGTCCACTAGCTACTTCTTTAATATTACCACACTCACATTGACAAAGCCAATACATATGACTACCATCTTTCATAGATGTTGGTTTTATAGCAGTTAATTTACCAAATTTTTGTCCTGTTAAATCTTCATAATAATGGTGATATGGACAATTATCTAAACCACAAGATTTTGCATGACCAGATTGAAGGCGGGAAGTGCTAATATTTTTTTCATTACCACAATCACATTTACATTTCCACATTATAGCTCTATGTACTCTTTCACCACTATCTTCAATTACTGTCAAATGTCCAAATCTTTGACCTATTAATTTAGTTCTAGGATCAATTTTTTCTGGAAGGGGTTGTCCTTCATAAGGAACTAAAATATAATTAGTATTTTCTCCTCTTCCTTCTCTAATTATTGAAAGACCTTGATTTTTTTGTACTTGTTTAAGAGTTCTTGTAAAATTCTTTTGAATAGATAATTCACTATATCCTATCTTTTCTGATAATTCTTTTCTTGTCATATTTTATCTCCTTTACTAAAAATATCTTGTTGCTGTTATTATATATTATTTTAACAGCAACAGAATTAGTAAAGTTTGTCCAAAAATTTTTAAGTATGCGGCGGTCCAGGCTAATGTTTCATTAGCCTGGTTCCCGCAATTTCTGCAATAATTTTTTAAAATATTTCAAATCTTCTTCATCAGATTTTCTTCTATTTTCTTCTTCTTTGGCAGAACAACAATATTCACGTAACCACATAGAAGAAGCATCTTCAAGAGCATATTTATATAAATCATATAATTCTTTTAATACATCATTCTGCATTATTTTCCTCCAAAACGTATTTACTTTTATTTAATAATAAATCTTCTAAACATAAATTATCATAATGTGTATAAGGTATTCTTATTAGAGGAATATTATTTTTTTTACAATATTCATTTTTTATTCTATCATTATTTTTTTGTTTTTGAAATCTTTCTTTAGTGCCATTCCAACCACTATCAATTTTAAAATGTTGTATTCCATCATATTCAATAAAATAAGAACAAGGAATATAATATTTATTTGCATAATCTGGCTCTAAATAAAAATCAAAAACTGCTCGATATTGAGTATCTGGAAAAATACAATCAGCAACCATTTTATGCATTACAAAAGAGATACCATTTTCTCTTAAAATTTTAGCAATTTTTTCTTCACCTTTTGTTCTTTTCATATTTATTACTCCTGATTATATGTAGCTTCTTCACTATGATTTCTAATATAATTTTTTCTTTCCTGAACTGTTGTTCCCATTAAATTATCAAATAATCTATCTGCAAGTTTACCAGCCACCGCATATTCTATAAAGTTAGTTCCTAATTCTTTTAATACATCATTCTGCATTTTTTACTCCTTCAATTTGTTCTTGAATAATAGCAATACTCGACCAACTATCTAAAAATTCTTTTTTATAATTTGTGACACAAAAATCTACTGCATCTTGCTTATTATAAAAATT
>Ga0326512_10003664_pt1 | contig 11237 bp, 10 predicted proteins | sample 1_2617_0518_D_FD_203652 | JGI IMG/M metagenome (GOLD analysis project Ga0326512, IMG submission 203652) | Bovine rumen microbial communities from UC Davis, California, United States - 1_2617_0518 | ecosystem: Host-associated > Mammals > Digestive system > Stomach > Rumen | place: USA...
AATCCGTGCATTTTGCAGCTGGTGCGATACGCATATAACTTTACACAATGTGCTGGCAACGAGGCGCCGCCTCTTTGAAGACCGGGTTGGCGCCGGCCGGCAAGCAGCGAATCTTCCAAAGCCAACCGAGGCCGTGGATGTCCAAGTGCTTCCTGCCGGCCAGATGCCCGGCGACTACGACCCTGGTGCGGATGCCTGCGTGATCAGCCTATAGCGGTCGGTACATAGATTGGTGGGGGTCGTTCCGTTCAGGGGCGGCCCCTTCATTTTTATGTGATGCAAACAGATGCGAAGAAGGGGTATAGACCATGAGATATCATGACGCTTTCGGCAAGAGGAGATTCAGCTTGCCCTGCTATACTTTGCGCCATGATGCACGTGAAAGGAAAAGCATGCATTTCCGACAAGCAAACGTAAGTGACTTCGCGCAGATTATGGGCCTGTACGACGAGGCGTCCGATGCGATGAGGGGGACGGCATATGACTGTTGCTGGCGGCGTGATAGGCATCCGTCGCAAGACCATGTGCGCGGACTCGTTGAGCGTGGCGGCATGATAGTTGCCGAAGAGAATGGTGCGTTGGTAGGTGCTGTGGGTTTTGACCACGACCTTGGGCATGATTACGCCGACGCTTCGTGGCTTGCGAGGGTGCCTGACGAGCTTGTGTGCGTGGTGCATCTGCTGGTGGTTGGCATGAATCGGCGTGGCGAGGGTTTGTCGCGTGAATTGCTCCGCGCGTGCTTTTTCTGGGCTCGGGAGCAGGGTATGCGTACGATGCGCCTTGATGCTACGGCAAACAACCTACCGGCAATATCGCTCTATCAGAGCGAGGGGTTCGTGCAGGTAGGGGCGGCAGACTTGGATGTGAACCCCGACGGAGATTCCCTTGTTCCCTTTGTAGTGATGGAACGTATGCTTTAGGGTTATGTTTTGTCGAGAGACGATGGCGCCTTCGGTGGAGTTTTGAATCGCGCCGACGCGCTATGGATTGCGCCTCTGTGAGCGTATCGCTTCCGCAATAAGGGCGTCGGCGATCTTTAAGCCGTCGGTGGCGGCGCTCATGATGCCGCCAGCATATCCTGCGCCTTCGCCGCATGGCCACAACCCCCGCGTGCTTACGGACTCGCCCTCCTTGCCACGCACGACGCGAATGGGTGAGCTGGAGCGGGACTCCACACCAGTGAGCACTGCGTCCGCTGCGCTGAATCCGGCAATCTTTCGCTCGAGGCGGGGCAAAGATGCCCTGAGAGAATCGATGATGTACGATGGAAGAGTTCGCTTGATGGAATCACCCCAGCATACTCCACGTGGGTATGTGGGGCAGACCTTCCCCGCGGCAGAGGAAGGCGCGCGCTGCAAGAAATCACCCACGAGCTGCGCAGGAGCCGCATAGGGATTACCGCTGCCGATGGTTTCCTCAAAGGCGTGCCGCTCGCATTTGATCTGAAGCTTCATTCCAGCCATGACGTCGTCTGGCTCCAAGTCTTCTGGGTTCACGTTTACTAGCAAGGCTGCGTTTGCGTTTGTGCCGGCGCGGTCTGAAAGACTCATACCGTTGGTGACGACGCCCTCCATCTCGCTCGTTGCCGCGACCACATAGCCTCCCGGACACATGCAAAACGAGAAGACGCTCCTGCCGCTCGGCAGATGATCGACGAGCTTGTATGGGGCGGCGCCAAGGGCGGGATGCCCCGCAAAGCGTCCATAGAGGATGCGATCGATGTTGCGCTGGAGATGCTCTATGCGCACGCCCATGGCAAACGGCTTGCGCTCTAGCGCCACGCCTGAATCCTTGAGCAGCACAAACACGTCGCGTGCCGAATGCCCGCATGCGAGTACGACAATCGACGTGGCGAAGGACTCCTCCGCCTCGTTCGCGACGAGCGTCACGCCTTGGATTATGTCGTCCTCGATGCGCAGTCCCGTTAGCCGCGTGCGAAAGCGCACCTCGCCACCGAGCTCAACGATTCTTCGTGCCACACTCGATACGACGTCTGGCAACACGTCACTGCCGACATGAGGCTTCGCGTCCCAGAGTATGCGCCGCTCGGCACCAGCATCTACCAGCGTTTGCAGAATGAGGCGATGCGCCGGGCTTTTGGTCCCCGTGCCGAGCTTACCGTCGGAGAAGGTGCCGGCGCCCCCAAGGCCGAACTGGATGTTGCTCTCTGGGTCGAGCACGCCCGTGCGGTAGAAGTGCTGCACTACCTGTGTGCGACGCTCTGACCCGTCTCCGCGCTCTATGAGCAGCGGACGCATGCCAGCGCTGGCAAGTGCCAGTGCGCAAAACAGCCCTGCACAGCCAGCGCCCACTACTATGGGCCTCGGACCTGCATAGTTCTCTATGCGCGACGGCAGGGATGGTTCTGGGGCAAGTACGATTCGCGCATCCCGACAGTTCTTTGTGGCTTCAGCTTCATCACCCTTGACGGCTATGCGTACGGTGAAGAGCAGCATGATAGACGAACGCTTGCGGGCATCGACCGACCGCTTGCGTAGCTCGAGCGACTGAATGTGGCCTTCTCTTATACCGAGCTTCTTCGCCGCCGCCCTACGACAAGCGATGAGTTCTCGCTCGGGCGTGCCATCAAGTTGCTTGAGTGGTATGCGCACGTTCGACACCTCTATCATCGCAAAACCTCCTTCGCTGCTGACGCACCTGCCACCATGCCGCTCTTCCATGCCCATGCAAGGTTGTAGCCACCGCAAGGACCGTCCACGTCGAGCCCCTCTCCGCATGCGTAGAGGGGCTCGGTGCTTTGTAATCGCAAGGTCCTTGGATCGAACTGTGCCGTTGCTAGTCCGCCTCGATGCACCTGGGCATGGTTTGTTTCCGTGAGACCCACTATCCTGCAAGAGAGCGACTTTGCTAGCGAAATGGCTTCCTCGTTGGAAGATGTGAAGGAGCGAAGCGCGTCGGCGATGACGGGATCTAAGATACCCTCAAGAGCTATTGTTCCATATGCCTGGGCGCACTCGAGCGAAAGCGTGGGCAACAAATCCATGCAGATCGTGTCTTCGGGGGCGGCATGACGTGAGAGGTTGAAGACGGCGATGCCCGATAAACCGTACGTGCGAAAGAGCACCTCGCCTTGCTCCGTGGCTCTGTGCGCTCCGTCACGCAGAAGCGAGACTCGCGCCCGCACTCGTCTCCCATCCAAGGCTTCGAAGATTGGATGCACGCAGGCGATGGGGCAGAGAAGGGGAGTGGGTTTGGTGTACGAGAGACTCGCGTTCTGTAGAAACGTTTCGCCGCCACCAACAGCTATGACAAGAGCCGATGCGGAAAGTGCGCCCAATCCACCCTGCGGCCACGTTTCTCGATACGTTACGGAGGCATCTCTCTTTGTGTGGGTCATCTGCGTAACTTCACGCGCTGGGCCAAACAAAACCCCTGCACGATTGGCGCGGGCAAGCAGCACGGTGCGTACAGATGCCGCTTGGCGCGAAAGAGGGTAGAGCCTTCCCTCGGATTCCTCCGCCCAGAAAAGTCCGGACGCCTCAAAGAAGTCCAATACATCGTCGAGCCATTGTTTGCCACAGACCGCGCAAACAAACGCCGGGTCGTTGTAGAGCTGGGGATCAAGGTGCCTGTTTGCGAAGTTGCAGCGACCGTTGCCCGTGGCAAGGATGGTCTTGCCGCATTCCGCGTCGCGTTCGAGCACGACTACTTGAGCGCCGTGCTCAGCCGCAGCGATGGCGGCTACAATGCCAGCGGCCCCACCGCCGATTACGCAGACGTCTGCGTGCTGAGGGATGCTTACACCTATCGCAGCGTGCAAGCTGCGAGCCTTTCTCTTCGAACGGGTTTCGGTTCGTCTGCGCGGCGGCACTTAAAACCCCTTTCAATGAACCATATGAAGCAAAGGACAAACGTGCAGATGAAACCGTGTGCTACGTCGGGAGCATCCCTCGTTGCACGCAAGGCAATCGTATAGCGGTTGGCACCATCGAAGGTACCCCTTTTGGCTGCTACGCGACGTCGGAGTCCAGGACGGCCACGAAGGCGTAGCCGGGGAAGCGCTCGTGCATCTCGTCGATGACCTTCTGGCGGAGCGCTTCGCGATCGCCCGCCTCGTAGGCGATGACGATGTCGAAGGTGCAACCCTTGACCGCGGTGTCCACGTACAGCCCATGGACCTGCAGCACGTGCTCCTCGCGCGCAACGATCTCGTCCAAGGCGTCGTGAATGGCCTGCGCCTCGGGTCCCTCCAAACTGTTTGTGGCATAGACGCCCACGGTGTGGAGGATGACGTCGTGCTTGCGATAGACGGTCGTCTGGATCTCTCGCTCGATGCGGTCGATGTCGCGTGCGCCGAGCTCCTCGTCCACCTCCACGTGCACGGAGCCCCACAGCCGCTGCGGACCGTAGTCGGAAAGGATGAGGTCGTAGGCCCCACGCACCCCCTCGATGGAGTTCGTGGTATCGATTATCTTCTTGGCAAGCTCCGCGTCCACCCGCTCGCCCAAGATCTTGTCGAGCCCCTCGCGCAGCATGTCGATGCCGCTCTTTATGATGACGAGGGAGATGGCGGCGCCGAGCCAAGCCTCTATGCTCACCTTGGCAAATGTGAAGAGCAAGGCGGCGACGAGGGTGGATGCGGAGATGATCGCGTCGAAGGAGGCGTCGGCGCCGGAGGCTACGAGCGTGTCTGCGCCGAGTCGCTCGCCCGCCTTGGACACGTATCTCCCGAGTACGATCTTTACGAGCACGCCCACGGCCACGATGACCAGGCCCACGGTGCTGTATTCGGGAGTCTGCGGGTGCAAGATGCTCTTTATCGACTCTGCCAGCGACGTGACGCCAGCCCAGAGCACGATGGCGGAGACCACCATCGCGGTGAGGTACTCGATGCGTCCGTACCCGTAGGGATGGTCGCGGTCAGCCGGCTTGCCGGCCAGCTTGGTGCCAATGATGGTGATGACGGAGCTGGCCGCGTCGGAGAGGTTGTTTACCGCGTCGAGGGTGATGGCGATGGAGTGGGAGAGCAGGCCGATCGCGGCCTTGAAGGCGGCCAGTGCGACGTTTGCAATGATGCCAACGACGCTGACGCGTATGATCTCCTTGTTTCGGTCGGTCTTTGCAGCCATGGCCCACTCTCCTCTTCTCACGTGTAATGAAACCCTCTAAACGATACAACAAGCTCTGAGCCGTCGAGTCCGGAGGCCGAAGTCGTGCGCTAGGCTCCCGTGATGGCGGCGATGGCCTCTGGAAGCAGCCCGTCTGGCAGCATTTCCTCCGCCTTGCCCTCGTCGCATGCCGTGGCGAAGCCTCCGTCGATGGGAAGCTGCCCGAGCGCCCTGATTCCGTAGCGCTTTGCGGTCTCTTCTAGGCGACTCGGACCGTAGGGCTCCACCTTCTCGCCGCAATGCGGGCAGGTGAAGTAGGCCATGTTTTCCACGAGGCCATATACGGGGACGTCCATCATGGATGCCATGTTTGCCGCCTTGCCCACGACCATCTGCACGAGGTCCTGCGGGCTGCTCACGATGACGACGCCCTCTATCGGCAGCGACTGGAAGACGGTGAGCGGCACGTCGCCCGTTCCCGGGGGCATGTCCACCAGCAGGTAGTCGAGCTCCTCCCAGTAGGTCTCGGCCCAGAACTGACGGATGGCGCCGGCAAGCACCGGACCGCGCCAGATCACGGGGTCGTCCTCGTGCTCGAGCACGAGGTTCGCGCTCATCACCTTCATGCCGCCTGCGGTCGTGGCGGGGACGATGAGGTTGCCCATGCCCATGGCCTTCTCGTTTGCGAGGCCAAACATCCGGGGAATCGAGGGGCCGGTGATGTCGGCGTCGAGAATGCCCACCTTGTGTCCCTGGCGCGAGAGCTCGCGGGCGAGGATGCCCGTCACGAGCGACTTGCCGACGCCTCCCTTGCCGGAGATGACTCCGACGACGTGATGGATCCTGCTGAGTTCGTTCAGGTCAAACGAAGGCTCCTGCTGAGGCTGCTGGGCGGCTTGCTGCTCATGGCCTCCCTTTCGAGCCGCCTCGAACTCGCGGCGGATGGCCTCTTCCTCTTCTGGTGTCATATCCACTCCTTTTTTCGGTTGAAAAGACTTCGTACAAACAAGGGCGTGCACAGGACACGTCCCCCGCGCGCCTACGTGCGGCCGACCCAGGCGAGGGGATAGATTGCCCCCTCGGGACAGACGCTCATGCACACCTTGCAACCGACGCACTCCGAGACGTCGATCTTTGCCACGTTGTTTTCCACGGTGATGCACTTCTTTGGGCAGACCTTCACGCAGCGACGGCAGCCGATGCAGGTGTTTGCGCAGGCGTCCTTTGCGCGCTTTCCCATGAGCGTGCTGTGGCACAGGACGAACGAGACCTCCTTGACGTTGTTTTTCTCTTGGAGGCTGATGAGTTGGCGGGGGCAGATCGTGGTGCAGAGCCCGCAGCCGACGCACACGTCGGGATCCACGACGGCAACGCGGTTCTTGTTGAGCGAGATGGCGTTGTAGGGACAGGCCGCCACGCAGTCTCCGAAGCCGATGCATCCGTCGGTGCAGCCCTCGCTCAGGTGCCCCATGGTGGAGTAGACGCGACAGCTGCGAGCGCCTACATAGCCCTCGCGCTCCTTCATGACGATGCGGTCGGCGTCGCCGCGGCACGCCACGATGGCGCGCTTGACGGCGACGTCGCCGGCGTCCGTGCCCAGATAGGCGGCGATCTTCTTTGCGGTGTCGGCGCCGCCTGGTCCGCACGAGTTGCATGCGGCGCCTTGGAGCATAGCCTTCGCGTACCCTTCGCAGCCAGGATAGCCGCACGAGCCGCAGTTCGCACCGGGAAGCATGGCCACCACGTCCGCGAGGCGCTCGTCCTCCTTCACGGCGAGCACCCTCGAGGCGATGACGAGGATCACCGAGCCCACGAGGCCGATGACACCCACGAGGAGAACGGTAAGCAAGATGGAATCCATTGCAATCCTCCCTACGCGCCGAAGAGGTGGTCGATGACGCCCGAGAATCCCATGAAGCTCATGGCGGTGATGGCGGCCGCTATGAGCGTGATGGGCGTGCCGCGAAAGACCTCGGGAGGCTCGGCCTCCTCAAGCCTGCGTCTCACGCCGCTGAAGAGCACCATCGCGAGCAGGAAGCCCAGGCCGGCGCCGAGGCCTGCCACGAGTGCCTCCGGATAGCTGTAGCCCTCGTCTATCGTGAGGATCGCGACGCCGAGCACGGCGCAGTTGGTCGTGATGAGCGGAAGGAACACGCCGAGCGAGTCGTACAGGGGAGGAATGAATCGCTTGATGGCCATCTCGAGCAGCTGCACGAGCGTGGCAATGACCAGGATGAAGGCGATTGTCTGGAGGTACTCGAGATTCCATGCCACGAGCAGCTGCTGGATCGGCCAGGTGACCGCGATGGCGAGGACCATCACGAGCGTGACGGCTGCGCCCATGCCGACCGCCGAGTCGAACTTCTTTGACACGCCGAGGAACGGGCAGATGCCGAGGAACTTCACGAGGACGAAGTTGTTTACCAGGATCATGCTGAAGAGTATCGATGCATACTGTGCCATCATGAATCACGCCTCTCGTTGCCGCCCTTCGGCATCATGTTTGCTTCGCTCAAGGACTTCTCTAGGCGCTCGTACCACTGCACCTTGGCGCAGTCCTCATAGGTCGGATCGCCGATGCCGCAGCTCAGCGGGCACGCATTGCACAGGCTCTCGGAGGGGCCGGGGATGTTGCGGGAGACGTTGCGCTTCTCGTCCTTCTCGAGCCACACCGAGGCGGCGATGAGCACGCCGAGCACGGCAAAGCCGCCGGCGGGGGTCACCATGATGAGCATCGGCTCGATGAAGGGCGGCATGATCTGAAAGCCCATGAGCGTGCCGGCGCCGAGCAGCTCGCGAATGGCCGACATGAGCACGAGCGAGATGGTGAAGCCGATGCCCATGCCGAGGCCGTCGATCGCCGCCTTGCCGGGAGTGTTCTTTGAGGCAAACATCTCGGCGCGACCGAGGACGATGCAGTTCACGACGATGAGGGGCAGGTAGATGCCCAGCGCGGCGTCGAGTGCGGGGAGATACGCCTCCACGAGCATCATGGTGAGCGTTACGAAGCTGGCGATGATGGTGATGAAGGCCGGGATGCGCACCGACGAGGGGATGACCTTGCGCAAGAGCGAGACCACGACGCCCGAGCACACGAGGACGAACGTGGTGGCCAGGCCCATCCCCAGGCCGTTGAAGACCGCCGTGGTGACGGCGAGCGTGGGACACAGGCCGAGCATCTGGCGCAGGGAGGGATTCTCCTTGAGCAGACCGCGCGTGAACGTCTCCTTGTACGAGGGTCCCTGCGTGGTTTCGGCAGGTGGTTGGGAAGCCATCAGCTCACCTCCTCATAGGTGGTAACGGCGGTGTTGAACGCGACGAGTGCGGCGCGTGACGAGATCGTCGCCCCGCTGATGAGGTTGACGGCCTCGGCGCTCGTCTGCTCGGCAGTGCGTCCGATGTACTGGCCGAGGTAGGCCTCGTCGGCGACGCGCGTGCCTAGGCCAGGCGTCTCTTCGTTCTCCAAGGCTGCGATGTTTGACACCTTGCCGTCTGCGTCAAAGGCGACGGCGATGGGCACTTGCCCGCCGTATCCCTTCGACTGTGCCACGATGATATGGCTTATCGCATTTCCTGACGAGTCGAGCGCCTTCAGCGCGAAGACCGCGCCTTCGGTGGTGAACTCCAACTCCTCAAACGAGGCTGCCTCGGGCACGAGCATCGCGTAGACCTCCTGAGCCTCCTTCTCGGCGTTTGCCAGGGCGATGGGCGCCGTCGTCTGATGTACGACGCCCAGCAGCACTCCTGCGACGACGCAGATGGCCACCAGCACGAGCACGGGACGGATGGTCTCAAACGTCGACGGAGCGTCGCTCTTTTGCGTGTCACTCATGGGCCTCTCCCTTCTTCCTTGCGGCTTTCCGTGCGCCTTCGCCGCCGATGGGGACGTTTGGCGTGAGCGAGTCGATGTAGGGGACCAACAAGTTCATGAAGAGGATGGAGTACGCCACGCCTTCGTTCAGGTTGCCCCAGAAGCGGATGAGGCACGTGATGAGGGCGCAGCCGAGGGCGAAGACCACTTTGCCCTTGCGCGTGGCGGGCGAGGTGGTGTAGTCGGTGGCCATGAAGATGGCGCCGAGCAGAAGACCGCCCGACATCGCCTGGGCGAGCGGGTCGCGTCCGGCAAGCAGGCTCAGAAGCGCGACGGTGCCCACGTACGTCACGGGAACGTGCCAGGAGATGGTGTGGGTGGCGAGCAGGTACACGAAGCCCAGAAGGAGCGCGAGGGCGCTGGTCTCGCCGAGCACGCCCATGTGGGCGCCGAGGCCGAGCTCCAGGAGCGAAAGCGGTGCGGCCTTCGCGGCCAGTGGCGTCGCCGAGCTCACCACGTCCGCGGGCGAGAAGAGGAGGCTCGGGGCCACGAAGGTCGTCATGGCTACGGGGAAGGCCACGGCGAGGAAGATGCGGCCCACGATGGCGGGGTTCGCGAAGTTCCGGCCGATGCCGCCAAAGAGCATCTTTGTGAGGATGATGGCCACGAACGAGCCGATGACCACCATGTAGAGCGGCAGGGTCGAGGGCACGTTGAACGCGAGCAGGACGCCCGTGACCGCCGCCGAGAGGTCGGTGGCGGTGTTTGGGGTCTTGCGGAGCTTGCACCAGAGCCACTCGAAGCCCTCGCAGGACGCCACGGCGGTCGCGATGACGAGAAGGGCCGGGAGGCCAAAGAAGGCCACGGCCGCCACGACCGCTGGTGCGAGCGCGATGAGGACGTTCAGCATGATGCGCTGCGTGGTGACGGGAGTCGCGATCTGCGGAGCCGCGAGCAGCACCAACGGCTGCTCGGCTACTTGCGGCGTCTCGGGTGCGGGTTGCGCCTCGCCGTGCGCTGGCGGTGTGGCTTCCTGCGACGGTCGTTTGGTTTCTTGCGCCATGGCTAGCCCTTCTTTCTGGCTTTGCGCTGCTCGGAGCGGAGCTTTGCTCGGGCGAGACGCGTGGACTGTGCGAGTGGCTGGCGCGCGGGGCATACGTAGGAGCAGGTGCCGCACTCCACGCAAAGGTCTGCCATGAGCTTGTCGAGCGCCGCGACGTCGTCGCGCTGATAGGCCTTCTGGATATCCACGGGAGCCAGATGGATGGGGCAGTTGTCTATGCAGGCGCTGCAGCGGATGCAGGCGGTCGTCTGTGGCGCCTCCGCCATGCTCTCGCCAAAGGCGAGAAGTCCGCTGTTTTGCCGAACGATGGGGCTTGTCATATCCACCTGCGTGGTGCCCATCATCGGCCCGCCTATGACCACCTTGCGCGGCCTCTCCCTGAGCCCGCAGAAGTCGAGAATCTCGCCGATGGGCGTGCCCACGTAGACCTCGAGGTTCTGGGGACGCTCGACGATGTCTCCCATGACGGTGATGCGGCGCTTGGTGAGCGGCATGCCGTCACGTAGGTAACGGCCGATCTCCGACATGGTGGTGACGTTGAACAAGAGCGCGCCGACGTCGGTGAGGTGGCCTCCGCGCGGTACCGAGCGACCCGTGACGTTGCGCAGGATGACGCGGCTGGCGCCCTGCGGATAGCGCGCCGGCAGCACGAAGACGTCTATGCGGTCGTCGTCTGCGGCCATCTGGCGAAGCAGCTCTATGGCCTTGGGCTTGTTGTCCTCGATGCAGATGAGCGAACGCGGGACACCTGAGAGGTCGAGGCAGGTCTTGATGCCCTCGAGGATCGTGTCCGGCCGCTCCACCATCTCGCGGTAGTCACTTGAGAGGTAGGGCTCGCACTCGGCGCCGTTCACGAGCCACAGGTCGATGTGCGAGAGGTCGGTCTTCATCTTGACCCACGTGGGAAAGCCTGCACCGCCCAAGCCGACGATGCCGCTGTGGCGTACCGCCTCGACGAGGCCCTCGTAGTCGGCGACTTCGGGCTTGCATACGGACTCGTCGATCGTCTGATCGCCGTCGGGCTCGATCACGATGGCGGTGTCGGACCAACCGTTCGAGTAATGTATAGGGCGCACGTCCTTGACGGTGCCCGATACGGGTGAAAAGATGTCGGCAGTCATGCGTGCGTCGACCTGGCCCACGAGGGTCCCCACGTCCACGTGTGCCCTGCGCTTAACGAGCGGTTTGCAGGGTGCGCCTACATGCTGCTGCATCGGCAAGATAATCTGGCTCGGCAACGGCATCTGCGTCGTCTCGAGCTCAGCTGTGGCTTTGTTGTGCGCAATATGTACGC
>Ga0326512_10003665_pt1 | contig 11237 bp, 8 predicted proteins | sample 1_2617_0518_D_FD_203652 | JGI IMG/M metagenome (GOLD analysis project Ga0326512, IMG submission 203652) | Bovine rumen microbial communities from UC Davis, California, United States - 1_2617_0518 | ecosystem: Host-associated > Mammals > Digestive system > Stomach > Rumen | place: USA: California...
TCAGTCATTCCATGCCCTAACATTTCATGCAAAAAAACTAATTCATATTTGCTTTGATCATTTATGTTTTTTGATAATGTTATTTTATGTTCGAAGCAAGAGAACTCCCCTAGTATATCTTCATCATGATATTCATCAACATATTCGATGCTGATATTTTTTATATTATAGTTTATTACAGATAGATTCATATTAAAATTATTTTTTTCTAGATTATCTATTCCTTTTAGCAATATATTTTTATGATTGTTATCAAATTTTGAGTTATTTACTGTGTTCTTTAAGTCTGACCATGTTATATTCTTTTCATTTGTATATTTTTCAAATTCTTTTGGTGTACATTTTGTATTATATGATTTTTGTACTTTTTTCATTTCGTATGGTGTTCCTTTTGCTTTTTCTGAATCATAGCTTTGTATGTTATATAAATATGGAATATCAGTATATTGTTCTAGAGTGTATGTAGAATTATTTATATTCATTTTTTCTTTTTCACTGTTTTCTTTTTTTGTTGAACAACTATATGCGCTTAATGCGGTAACTGTTGCGACCATTGTTGGTATAGCTCTTTTTGTTATATATTTAATATTTATCACATTATCCCCCTCTTTATTTGTATATTATACACTAATATTGTAATTTGTCAAATTAGAAAAAAAGATAGACTTTCGTCTATCCTCATTAAGCTAATAGTTCATCTTCTAGCATGTCTAGTGGCTCTTCTGTAACTTCTGGAACTTCAAGTTTATAATCAATTTTCTTATATTCTCTTGCTCCTGTTCCTGCTGGAATTAGTTTACCAATTATAACGTTTTCTTTTAATCCGTTTAAGTGGTCTACTCTTCCGTGGATTGCTGCATCAGTTAAGATTCTTGTAGTTTCTTGGAATGATGCGGCTGATAAGAATGAATCAGTTTCTAGAGATGCTTTTGTAATACCTAGTAATACAGGTCTACCAGTTGCTGGACGTTTTCCTTCAATGATTAGTTTCTTATTAACGTCTGAGAATTCGTTAATATTTACTAATGTTCCTGGTAAGAATAATGTATCACCACTATTAACTATTTTAATTTTTGAAATCATACGTTTTGCCATAACTTCAACGTGTTTATCTGAGATATCAACACCTTGGCTACGGTAAACTTTTTGAATTTCAAGTAAGATATATTGTTGAACAGTTATTGGGTCAGTAACAGTTAATAATTCTTTTGGAGATATTGCTCCATGAGTAAGTCTTTGACCTGCTTTAACTTCTTGATTTAATTCAACTGCAAGTTTAGCGCTGTAGTTTGTTACATGTTCTCTTGTTTCAGCATCGTTTGTAATGTTGATAATATATTTTCCACCATCTTCTTCAATCTTAGTAATTTTACCAGTGATTTCAGCAATGTTGGCTTTTCCTTTTGGATTACGTGCTTCGAATAATTCTTGTACACGAGGAAGACCTTGTGTGATATCGTCTCCTGCAACACCACCTGAGTTGATTGTACGCATTGTTAATTGTGTACCTGGTTCTCCGATTGATTGTGCTGCCATGATACCAACTGCTTCTCCAATTTCAACAATAGATCCTGTAGCAAGATTTCTACCATAACATTTTCTACATACACCATGTTCACATTTACATGTTAATACTGTTCTTATTGATACTTTTGTAATACCTGCTTCTACAATCTTATCTGCAATTGCTTCTGTGATATATGTATCTTTGTCATACATTACTTCTTTAGTTTCTGGATTAATAATCTTCTTACTTGTGTATCTACCAACAATACGATCTCTTAGAGATTCTACTTGAGTATTGTCTTTTTCATTTATAAATGCTTCAACAACAACTCCTTGTTCTGTTCCACAGTCATCTTCTTTTACAATTATGTCATGAGCAACATCTACAAGTCTTCTTGTTAAGTAACCTGCATCGGCTGTTTTAAGGGCTGTATCAACCGCACCTTTTCTAGCACCGTGTGTTGCTAAGAAGAATTCTGAAACGTTTGCACCTTCTGAGAATGAAGATGTGATTGGAATTTCTACTGCTTCACCTGTTGGTTTCATCATTAATCCACGCATACCTGACATTTGGTTCAAGTTAGATAAGTTACCACGAGCTCCTGAGTCAATCATTATAGATATTGGATTTTCCTTATCTTCTTTGATTGCTTGAGATAGTTCGTCTGCTATTTTGTTTTTAGCTTCATTCCATGTAGCCACAACTTTTTCGTATCTTTCTCTATCTGTTATCAAACCACGTTTAAATTGTTTGTTGATTTGATTAACCATGTCTCCTGCTTCTTTTAATACTTCTTCTTTTGTTTTTGATTCAATTATATCCCCGATACCAATTGAAATACCTGATAATGTTGAATATTTGAATCCTAAGTCTTTCATTTTATCTAGCATTACTGATGTTTCAGTTGTTTGATATCTTTTATAGATTTGAGCAACTAATTTAGTTAATACTTTTTTAGCAAATGGTTTTACTGGTTCCATTTTTGCTATTTCTTCTGGAATATTTGCTCCTTGATTTAAGAAATATTTCTTTGGAGTAACTTTTTCAATGTTTTCTTCTGATCCATCATTTATATATTGGAATGAATCTGGGAATATTTCATTAAATATTAATTTTCCAGGAGTTGTTACTAAGTATTTTCCTTTATATGTATCAGGGAATACTTTGTGTTTGAATGATGAAACTGGAATAGCTATACGTGTTTGAAGTGTTATTTCTCTTCTTTCGTATGCCATTAATGCTTCATTGTCATTTTTAAATACTCTACCTTCTCCAGGAAGTCCTGGTTTTTCGATTGTGATATAGTAGTTACCTAATATCATATCTTGTCCTGGAGCAACGATTGGTTGTCCATCTGAAGGTTTTAGTATGTTATTAGCTCCAAGCATTAAGATTCTTGCTTCTGCTTGTGCTTCTTCACTAATTGGAACGTGTACTGCCATTTGGTCTCCATCGAAGTCGGCATTGAATGCTGCACAAACTAGTGGGTGAAGACGTATTGCTCTACCACCAATTAATTTTGGTTCGAATGCTTGAATACCTAATCTGTGTAGAGTTGGTGCACGGTTAAGCATTACTGGATGTTCTTTTATTTTTTCTTCTACAACATCCCAAACTCTTGGATCTTGGTTTTCAATCATTTTTTTAGCTGCTTTTATATTAGAAGCTATTTCTTTTTTTACTAATCCATTTATAACGTGTGGTTTAAATAGTTCTAGTGCCATTTCTTTTGGAATACCGCACTCATACATTTTTAAACTTGGTCCTACTACGATAACTGAACGTCCTGAGTAGTCAACACGTTTTCCTAGTAAGTTTTGACGGAAACGACCTTGTTTTCCTTTTAACATACTAGATAATGATTTTAATGGTCTATTTCCAGCTCCTGTAATATTTCTTCCACGACGACCGTTATCAAATAATGCATCAACTGCTTCTTGTAACATACGTTTTTCGTTTTGGATTATTATAGAAGGTGCTCCTAAATCCATTAATTTCTTTAAACGGTTATTTCTGTTTATAACTCTTCTATATAAGTCATTTAAGTCAGATGTAGCAAATCTACCACCATCCAATTGAATCATTGGTCTTAATTCTGGTGGAATTACTGGAAGTGCATTTAGTATCATCCATTCAGGTCTATTTCCTGATTCTAGGAATGCATTTAATACATCTAGTCTTTTTATTAATCTAATTCTCTTTTGACTTTGAGAGTCTTTTATTTCTTCAATTTCTTTTAAAATATCGTCTACTTCTTTTTGAAGGTCTACTTCTTTAAGTAATTCTTGGATTGCTTCTGCACCCATTCCTACTCTGAAAGAGTCACCATATTTTTCATAATATGTACGATATTCTTTATCACTTATTGTTTGTTTCTTTTCTAGTGGTGCTGCTCCTGGATCTAGTACAACGTATGATACGAAGTATAATACTTCTTCTAGGTCTCTTGGAGACATATCTAGAACTAATCCCATTCTTGATGGAATTCCTTTAAAGAACCAAATGTGAGAACAAGGAGTAGCTAACTCGATGTGTCCCATACGCTCACGACGTACTTTACTTCTTGTAACTTCTACTCCACATCTATCACATATTATATTTTTATATCTTAATCTTTTATATTTACCACATGAACATTCAAAGTCCTTTGTTGGTCCAAATATTTTTTCACAGTATAATCCATCACGTTCTGGTTTTAGAGTACGATAATTGATTGTTTCTGCTTTTTTTACTTCACCATATGACCATTCACGAATTTTTTCTGGTGAGGCTATACCTATTCTTAATCCTTCAAATTGATTAACATCCATTATTCAGCGTCACCTTCCATTTCCTCAAAATCTTCTGATTCGTCAAAATCATCTTCTAGTTCGTCTTCAAATTCATTTGCATAATCATCGTCTAAATCTTGTTCTTCTTCAGATGGCATGATTGGTTCCTCAGATATTTTTGTTTGTTCCATTTCATCAGTTGTTAGGTATGAATCTTTTTCTGATTCTTCTAGGTCTTTTAATTCTACAAAATTACCATCAGAATTTAGAACTGTTATATCAAGTCCTAGTGCTTGGAATTCTTTTATAGCGACTCTAAAGCTTTCTGGTACTCCTGGTGTAGGAATATCTGTTCCTTTTACTAGTGCTTCATATACTTTAACACGTCCAACAACATCATCTGATTTTGTTGTAATCATTTCTTGTAGTACATGTGCTGCACCATATGCTTCAAGTGCCCAAACTTCCATTTCTCCGAATCTTTGTCCACCAAATTGTGCTTTTCCACCTAGTGGTTGTTGTGTTACTAATGAGTAAGGTCCTGTTGATCTTGCGTGTAGTTTATCATCTACCATGTGGTGCAACTTAATCATGTACATTACACCTACTGAGATTCTATTATCAAATGGTTCACCTGTTCTACCATCGTATAGAATTGTTTTTCCGTCTTCGTCTAATCCTGCTTCTTTTAATGCATCTATTATTTCTTCTTTTGTAGCACCATCAAATACTGGTGTTGCTACATGGATATTTAAGTTTTTAGCTGCAATACCTAAATGCATTTCTAGAATTTGTCCAAGGTTCATACGTGATGGAACTCCTAGTGGGTTAAGTAGAATATCTACTGGACGTCCATCTGCCATGTATGGCATATCTTCTTCTGGTAATATTAATGATACAACACCTTTGTTACCATGACGTCCTGCCATTTTATCTCCAACGCTTATTTTACGTTTTTGAGCTATATAAACTCTTATTATTTTTGATACTCCTGCTGGTAATTCATCGCAATCTTCTTTAGTGAATATTTTGATATCATGAACGATACCTTCTCCACCATGAGGTACTCTTAATGAAGTATCTCTTACCTCTCTTGTTTTTTCTCCGAATATCGCATGTAATAATTTTTCTTCTGAAGTTAATTCAGCCATTCCTTTTGGAGTAACTTTTCCAACTAATATATCATCATCTTTTACTTCTGTACCGATTCTGATAATACCGTTTTCATCTAGGTTTTTAACTGCGTCTTCACCGATATTTGGTATATCTCTTGTGAATTCTTCAGGTCCTAGTTTTGTATCTCTACATTCAATTTGGTAGTCTTCTATATGAATTGAAGTATATACATCATCTTTTACTAATCTTTCATTTAAGATTACGGCATCCTCGTAGTTGTAACCATTATAGTTCATGAATGCTACTGTTACATTTCTTCCTAATGCCATTTCTCCCATTTCTGTACTTGGACCATCTGCTATTACTTCGTCTTTTTTAACTTTGTCTCCTAATCTTACGATTGGTACTTGATGGTAACAAGTTCCAGCATTACTTCTTTCATATCCATTTAGGTAGTATGTATCGTTTCCACCTAATGTTTTTACTACTATTTTTCTAGCATCTACATAGTCAACAACACCGTCTGCTTTTGCAATTACTACTGCTCCAGAGTCTCTTGCAGATATTGCTTCAATACCTGTTCCAACTAATGGTGCCTCATTTTTAAGTAATGGGATTGCTTGACGTTGCATGTTAGCACCCATAAGTGCACGTTTACCATCATCATGTTCAAGGAATGGAATACCTTGAGTTGTTATTGATATAACTTGTTGTGGTGAAACGTCCATGTAGTCTACTTTTTCTTTTTCTATTTGAATTGTTTCTCCATGATATCTTACTGGAATTCTATCTGGAACAATTTCATCATTTTCATTCAATTCAACTGTAGCTTGTGAAATATAGTATTCTGTTTCTTCGTCTGCAGTCATATATTTTACTTCATCAGTTAATTTGCAATTTTCTACTTTTCTATATGGAGTCATTATGAATCCATAGTCATCAACTCTAGCATATGATGCTAATGATGTTATAAGTCCGATGTTTGGTCCTTCTGGAGACTCGATTGGACAGATTCTTCCGTAGTGTGATGGGTTAACGTCACGTACTTCCATACCTGCTCTATCTCTTGAAAGTCCACCAGGTCCTAGACTTGATAAACGTCTTTTATTTGTTAACTCTGCTACTGGGTTTGTTTGATCCATGAATTGTGATAATTGTGATGAACCAAAGAACTCTTTTATAGACGCTGTTAAAGGTCTAATATTAATTAATGTTTTTGGAGTTACATCAGCGATTTCTTGTGTACTCATTCTATCTCTGATAACTCTTTCGATTCTTGATACACCAATTCTAAATTGATTTTGTAGTAATTCTCCTACTTGTCTTACACGTCTATTTGATAGGTTATCAATTTCATCATAGTTACCAATTCCATCTAATAAATTTAGATAGTATGATACTGATGCATAAACGTCAGAAATTGTAAGTCTTTTTTCATCTATCAATTGATCATTTCCAATAACTTTAACAACTTTTTCTGGATTAACTTTTGAGTATACTTTTAATATTTGAACTTTGTTATATGTATCTAATACATCGTTTATTAATACTTCTTGTACACCATATCCATCAGCCATTATTGGTTTTAATTTATCAATAATTTCTTTTGTTATTATAGTATCTTTTTCTACTATAATTTCACCATTAACTTTAATATCTTCTGCTAATTTACATCCCAAAATACGTTCTAATACATTTAATTTTTTATTAAATTTATAACGTCCAACTTTTGCTAAATCGTATCTAAATGCATCAAAGAATCTAGATATTAATTGGTTTTTAGCACTATCTAATGTTGATGGTTCTCCTGGACGCAATTTAGAATGAATATCAATTAAAGCTTCATCTGTATTCTTATTAACATCTTTAGCCATTGTTTTTGCTAAATATTCATTTTCTCCGAATAAGTCAACAATATCATCATCACTAGATAATCCTAAAGCACGTAATAATGTTGTTATAGGAACTTTTCTTGTTCTATCTATTCTAACATATACTATATCTCTAGCATCTGTTTCATATTCAAGCCATGTTCCACGTGTTGGTATTACTTGACAAGTTATTATAGATTTTCCATTCTTTTTATCTATTTCTTGCCCAAAGTATACACTAGGAGATCTAACTAATTGTGATACAATAACACGTTCAGCACCATTTATTATGAATGTACCTGTTTCTGTCATTATAGGCATATCGCCTAAGAATATTTCTTGTTCTTTTACTTCACCAGTTTCCTGATTAAATAACCTAGCTTGTACTTTTAAAGGTGCAGCATATGTTGCATATCTTTCTTTGCATTCCTTGATTGAGTATCTTGATTTTTCAAATGAATACTCTCCGAATTCTAACGATAAGTTTCCTGTAAAGCTTTCGACAGGAAAAATATCCTCGAATACTTCCTTGATTCCTGTATTTAGGAACCAATCATATGATTTTTTTTGAATTTCTAGCAAGTTTCCTAATTTAATTGCGTTTTTTGTTTTTGCATAATTTCTTCTTTTTCGGTGATCACCAAATTTTTCAACTTTATAAGCCACTCTTTCACCCCTATAACTATATTTTCTAGTGCACGCACAACAAAAACAGTACATGTCGCCACTTTATAAGTTTATCAAAATCAAGGCAACTTGTCAATTATTTCTAGCACAAATAATATAAAATCCTTTATTTTTATTTTTTATTTCTACTGTATATTCTTTTTCTAAGTCTTTTGCTAATGTTTTTGCTCCTTGATCTTTATGTATTACTAACCATAGTTCACCATTTTCTTTCAAATATTCTTTTGCTTCAAATAGTATTTGATATAGTATTTTTTTGCCTACTCTTATAGGCGGGTTTGTTACTATATAATCATATTTCTTGTTTATATTTTCATATATGTTACTTTCAAATATATTTATATTTACTTTATTTAGTTCTGCATTTTTTTTAGCTAAATTCATAGCTCTCTCATTTATATCTACTGCATCCACTTCAACATCATATGTTTTTTTTAAATATATTCCTATTGGGCCATATCCACATCCAAAGTCTAGAACTTGACCACTCACATTATCTATTGTTTCTAATAGCGAACGTGTTCCAAAGTCTAATCTTTTTTTTGAGAATACTCCATTATCTGTTATAAGTGTTAGTTCTATATTTTTAATTATACATTTTGTTTTAGTTTCTTTTGATTCTACATAATCATTTGTAAAATAGTGAGACATATTATCATCCTTTTAGAAACGGCGAAAGCCCATACATTAAATGTATAGGCTTAACCATTATTATTTTAATTATTTTAATTCGATTGTAGCGCCAGCTTCTTCGAATTTAGCTTTTAATTCATTAGCTTCGTCAGTAGATACGTTTTCTTTAATATTTCCACCGTTATCAGCGATGTCTTTAGCTTCTTTTAATCCTAATCCAGTTATTTCTCTAACTAGTTTGATTACAGCTATTTTGTTAGCTCCAGCACTTGCTAAAACAACGTTAACTGTGCTTGGACCTTCTTCAGCAGCAGCTCCTGCTACTGGTGCAGCTACTGCTACAGCACTTGGATCTACACCAAATTCTTCTTTCATTGCATCTACTAATTCTTTTACTTCTAAGATTGTCATTTCTTTAATTGAATCAATTATTTCTTTTGTACTTATCTTTGCCATTTTATATTCCTCCCTTTAATTAATTATTTTCCTCTAAATTTTTAGCATGTAAGTCTAAGCATATTGCCACATTCTTAACATGTTCCATAAGTCCAGCAGCGAACATTGTAAGTAATGTATCTCTGCTTGGAATTGCTGCAAGTGTTTTTAATTTTGCCTCGTCTGCAACTTCTCCATCAACTATACCAATTTTTAATTGTAGTGCTGGATGGTCTTTTGCAAATTCATTCAATGTTTTGATTGGAGCGATTGCGTCAGTTCCGAATGCTATTGCCTTTGGTCCTCCTAATTCTCCTAAATCAATTTTAAGTGTATCCATAGCTCTTTTTGTTAAAGTATTTTTATATACTTTATAATCAGAACCAGATTCTCTTAATTTTCTTCTTAGCTCGTTAGTTTCTGTAACAGTTAATCCTTGGTATTCAAATAGTACTGCTGCACTTGATTCTTTTACCTTGTTAGCTATTTCTTCAACTACTTGTGCTTTTCTTTCAATTATTTTAGCATTTGCCATTTTTTCGCCTCCTTTAATTTTATATACCGTAAATTAAAACCTCACATGACAGTGAGGTTCTTAAAGTTTATAACTTAAAGTTCCTCGGTAGGAAATATTAAGCTTGCGCTCCTACTGTCTACGGTACTATTTTTCGCAACGAATTAATTTTATCATATTTTTTTTTATTTGTAAATACTAATTTAATTCATTTAAATCAATTTTTACACCAGGTCCCATAGTAGATGAAATTGTAACATTTTTTACATATGCTCCTTTAACTACTGATGGTTTTGCTTTTAAGATAACGTTTACAAATGCATTTAAGTTTTGTAGTAATGCTTCGTTTGTGAAACTTACTTTTCCTATTAATGCATGTATGTTACCATATGTGTCAGTTCTGTATTCAACACGACCTTTTTTAACATCTTCAACTGCTTTTTTAACATCCATTGTAACTGTACCAGTTTTTGGGTTTGGCATTAATCCTTTTGGTCCTAAGATTTTACCAATTTTTCCTAACGCTGGCATCATATCTGGAGTTGCTATTAATGTATCAAAATCGAACCAATTTTCTTTTTCAATTTTTTCTATCATATCCATATCACCAACATAGTCAGCACCAGCTTCTTTAGCTTCAGTTGCTTTTGGTCCTTTAGCTAAAACTAATACTTTTTTAGTTTTTCCTGTACCATTTGGTAATACGATAGCTCCTCTTAATTGTTGATCAGCTTTTTTAGTATCTAAGTTTAATCTCATAGATATTTCTACTGAAGAGTCAAATTTAGTTATAGATGTTTCTTTTACTAATTTAATAGCTTCTTCTTTTGTATAAGCTTTATTCTTTTCTATTTTAGAAGCAGCTTCTACATATTTCTTTCCTTTTTTCATTTTTACCTCCTGTGGTTCTAGCGGATAAATTCCTTCCACATAGTTTTACTATGTATTAGTCTGTAATTTCAACACCCATATTAAGTGCAGTACCTTCAACTATTTTCATAGCTTCTTCTACAGTGTATGCATTTAAGTCTGGTAGTTTAATTTCAGCAATTTCTCTTAATTGATCTTTAGTTAATTTTCCAACGATTTCATTCTTACCTTTTCCAGATCCAGATTTAATTTTAGCAAATTTCTTGATTAATTCTGCTGCTGGTGGAGTTTTTAATACGAAGTCGAAAGTTCTGTCTTCATATACAGAAATAACTACTGGTATAACATCTCCCATCTTGTCTCTTGTTGCATCGTTGTACTTTGTACAAAATTCTTGTAAATTAATTCCTGCTGGTCCTAACACTGTTCCTACTGGAGGAGCTGGTGTTGCTTTTCCTGCTGGGATTTGTAATTTAATTTCTTTTGTAACGTTCTTTTTTGCCACGAAAAACACCTCCTAATAAATTTCTTTTTCGTGAGTGGTTATAATGCTTTGCACATAATCCGCTTTTAGCACAAATCATAGATAAGCTCCCACTAAATCTATATTAAAATAAATATAGCCATTTAATAATATCACAAATATTTTTAAATATCAATGATTTTTTTATGATTTTTCAATTTGTGATAGTTCTAATTCTACATTTGTTTCTTGTCCAAACAAATCTAAGCTTACTTCTAGTGTACCAGTTGTTGCATCAACGTTTTTAATTTTACCAAACATTCCAGCAAATGGACCACCAATTACTTTTACGCTGTCTCCTATATTTAAG
>Ga0326512_10003666_pt1 | contig 11231 bp, 8 predicted proteins | sample 1_2617_0518_D_FD_203652 | JGI IMG/M metagenome (GOLD analysis project Ga0326512, IMG submission 203652) | Bovine rumen microbial communities from UC Davis, California, United States - 1_2617_0518 | ecosystem: Host-associated > Mammals > Digestive system > Stomach > Rumen | place: USA: California...
CGAAATACTCAGGGGTGTCAATCCTGAAGACAGGATATTCGTCATTAGCCGGGCGCAGTTCGATATAGCCGTCCTTCCTGTGAGTAAGATCCAGGTACTTCATCGTGAAGCCTTCACCGCCCCACCATGCCACGACGATGGAGCCGTCATGAGGCTCAACAGCCCTGTCGATAATCACACGATCACCATCAAAGATGCCAGCATCCTTCATCGAGTCACCCTCCACATCACCGTAGAACGAAGCTTCAGGGTGCTTGATATAATCACGGTTGAAGTCCAATGTCTCATGCGAATAATCTACCGTGATATCAGGGAATCCAGCAACCACCTCAGCATGTTCCAGCTCCAACTTAGTGTCAAATACACCTTTGATTATCTTAATATTACCCATCTTTAAATCCATACTATTCTCGAACTTGGTCACAAAATTAATCATATTTCCTCAAAAATCAGATTATATGACTATTATTCGTCCTTATTTTTTTTTTAAACAAGAAGAAAATATATTCGTATTTCGTCGATCCAATAATTATTGAGTACTTTTGTAACTTGATATGGAATCATTTGAAAAGTGGAATACTAAAAACTTTATCATTGGTAACAACCTATTATAATTATATTTTTTTCCCTTTCAAATATATGCGTCTTATGTATTTAGTACTCTCTACTTTTTGACTGATTAATGGATAATTCTCAGGACGAATAGGGATACCGGCTGTTGCTTTATGGTCATAGTCATAGTCAGGTTCACAATGACAATACTGCTCCACAACATTCAGGATTTTTTCTTTTTCCTGATTAGACAGTTCGCTTCCATAAAAACTAATACAACCGTGTTCATACCATGATTGATACTTATCACTAGATGAAAAATCTTCCTTAAAATACAAGTATTCTTTGAAATCAGGGAAACCTGCGGTTATAAGGGCCCTGCATAATGCGCGATTGGACTCGCAAAACTTCTTGCGATGCCACCAACGAAGAACCCATATCCTTGCCTTGTTCACACCTAACACAATAAAACAAATAGTAAGAAACGAAAATAAATTCATATCTGCTTTAATTAATTTAATCTGACTATTCTGAACTCCGCAAATTCATGTTTGCAGCTTGTTTGTACGGTATATCTTCCAAAAGCACAGCCCTACAACTATCTAGAACCAACTTCTTGCCAAACCAGCAAACATCCAATTTACTATTTTCCAAGTCTATCATAGCTAACCAATAAAAGATTGTATAAAAGACGTCTGATCCAAGAATGTATTGATGTTGTCTATCCTATTAACTGCCATTTCTATATTATTCTTTATCATAGTGGTGTTCGTTATTGTTTTAAGATCTTTTTCATCAATATAATATCAAAATGGCAAATCATCTGGCGAACTCTGTTCTTCAGGCGGCACCCTATTAACAGGGGGGACAACAGGAGAAAAGATAGGATCAAGGGGGGGAGGAGGTATAACAACTCTATTGTTGTTTTTCCTCTTGTTTTGAACAAAAATCTCAAACTCCTTTTTAATCCTATCAGGATCCAAGAAATATCCATCCATTTGTCTGTGATACTTATTAAGAATATCATCTTCCTTATCGTAATAGACTTGCCAGAAGAAATGACATCCAGCTACAGAATTTGTACACAGATAGTTTCTGTATTTATTGCCATTAACAGATACACTATCCTTAATCTTTTTTAATCTTCCCTTCTTGCATCTGGGACATAGTAGTTGTCCTGCAGTATTGTCATCATTCTGCATTTCTGTGACAAAGACAGATGGCATGTCTATATTATATAAAACGTAGGTGTGTTTTCTTGCCCTAGTAATTGCCACATAGAATAATCGACGTTCTTCTGAATATTCATACGTGTCAATTTGGCTTAAGACAAATCCGAGTATTGGGTCATCTGATATACGAGATGGGAATCCTCCCTGGTCCTGACTACAATTCAGGATCAACACATTATCAGCTTCTAGTCCCTTTGCAGCATGTACACTCATAAAGTCCATTGTTCTTCCTGCAAAAGACACTTTTGCTCTTTTTGAGTTTGGACTCTGTTTTACATCACTATCAGGGAATACTTTTACTTCATAATTATATCTCCCAAGCAGCATAATACTTTCATTGACGGGTATACTTTGGATTATTTTTCTAATTTCGTTTAGGTAATCTTTGTTGTTTTCATACCTTGTAAACGGTATAAAGGATAATTTTGTAGAAACCTTATCGGAAAGAGGATGTACGGTCTTCTCTACTTGATTTGGATTCTTCAAAATAAAATTAGAAGACCTTCTAACAAGAGGATTTCCAAAACGATATGTAGTTTCAATTTTACATTTTACTGTATAACCGAAATAGTTTGGGAAGTTATTGAAAAGATTCATATCACTACCAGAGAATCGATATATGGATTGCCAGTCATCACCAACACAATATGTTTTGGTTAATGGATTCTGTTTTCTAAGAGAAAGAATGAATTTGTATCGATCTACTGAGATATCTTGAAACTCATCAACGAGTATATACGAATAAGGAGTTTTGTATCTTCCTGAGTTACACAAATCCGCCGCATGAAGCACAAGATCCGTAAAATCCATCTGCTTCCTCTCTCTAAGATTTTGCTCATATTCTTCGTAAAGGGGCTTGATAACCTCGTACATCAGATATCTTGATCGTTCATTGAAAGCATCTCCAAGCTTTTCCTTTTTTATGTCATTCATAATCGAATCAAACGACTTCCCATTGGATTTCATCAGATTGATGAATGATTTGAAAAGGTTCATTATGCTATCCTCAGCTGCAGGATTTCTGTCAATCATTCTTTCGTATTTCTCATCCTCAGACAATTCTCTCAATGGTACACCAATATCTTTCAGCTGCTTTTCCAATTTATCATAGACTGTACCGTCATAAAACATTGCGCTCGTTGTTTCAATCAGAGTAGTATTATTATTTGCATGTAATTGTCGTTTCCATCGAATATCATTATTATACCTTTGATTTGCGACATAAAATCCGCCAGATCCATCTCCAAACCATAGTGGTACATTACCATCTTTGTCTATTCCAAAATGTTCCAAAAAAATGTATTTCTGATTACCATCCTTGGTAAAATAGATAGTAAAATCAGGCTTGTACTGACGATGTTCTGTATCTGCAGTTTCAATAGGATAAGGTTTCTCATATACAAATTTTACATCATGAGAAGAAAGCCAGATGCATATTTTCTTCTCCTGTTCACTTTTTGTATATATAGGCATCCCATTCATATCAGTATATGGTGACATGATGCCGTATGTCTCACGATCCTGGAAATATTGTTCGGATGATTCGTATTCATGCTCTCCCTTAGTAATTGAAGAAACTTCAGATACAAATTTATTAATTTTGGCTTTATAGGCCGGGATTCTTTTTATGAGGTAATAATAGCATGTGAGCAAGAGTGTTTCATCGCAAATATCTGGCTTTTTTTTCTCTACCTCTCCAATTATAGATAGAGCTAAAGCATGGAATGTTTTACAGGTAAGTCCAGGAATATCCAGTCTCTCTTGAAATTCTTCCGCCGTCTTGTGATTATATGATAAAACCAGGATTTCTTCCTTCTTCAGTTTTTGCTTGTCAAGTAGATATTTTACCTTGGCAATCGAGGTGGACGTTTTTCCACTTCCTGCACTACTAATCACCAAGCAGTTATCCTCTAACCTCACTATTGATTCACGTTGTTGAGGATCTAGTGGATAATTTAACAAAGAGTCAAAATATAGTTTATTCTCATGCAGCTCCTTTTTTACGAATTCTTTATTATGAGATTTTCGAAGTGCCTCCAGATTATGCTTGTATTTATCTTCCGTAAGGACATTGTAGAAGTTTTTTTCACCTGTTTGTTTGAAGACAAACTTCTTAAACTCTGGCTTCAAAAAAACTTTCATAAGTATTTCAAGCATCTTTGCCTGTTGCTTGAATCTTTCACATTCAGAATGTGCAAAATAATGTGTAAGAGAAAAATGAGGTGTAATACCAATAGTTAGTAAATTAGCAGATTTGTAGAAAATGACCATGTCATTTATAATAGACTTACTTGAAAAAGATAGAAACCATTTTCTTTTGTTGGCATCAAGTTCTGAATAAGATTCATGGAACTTCTCTTCAATGTGCCTATCTATATTTCGATAATATTGTAAATCACCACAATTATTCATATAATAGTACACAATGGAATAGCCCAACTCACGATAATAGCGAGCCTTTTTGTAGGTATAAACCTTTAAAGCTATCAAAAGAACTATAACTATGACAACAGCTATTATTAATTCCATTAGTATATCGTTTTAATCATTATATGACTCTATTATCTTTAAGTACGGCTCATAACCGAATACAGCGTTTAGGACAATATTTCTGGCAATTCCATTATCGCTTTCACTTGCACACAACATATATTGTTCTGCTGTTATAGGATCTTCCTCCACACCTATGCCATTATCATACATATATGCAAGATTACATTGAGCTATGCCATTTCCCCAATTTGCAGACATCTGGAAATATTTAATAGATTCCGTATAATTTCGGTGCCAATAATAAATAACCCCGATATTAAATGAGGCCACTTTGTCCATTTGAGAAACATTACGTTTATAATGGCATATAGCAATTGCAGGGCGTAGTCTTGGGCTCACAGAAATAAGCGAATTTATTGTCAAATAACCCAACTCACAATTAGATGGGTAGTTACCTAGGAATGAAGCCCTGTTGAATTTTTTAGCAGCTTGTTCGTAATTGCCCATTTCTTTCAAGACAACTCCTTCTTGATATAGGGACAATGCTTCATCGACATACGGATTGTTTATATTCAGCTTTTCGACCATTTCCGCTTGAAGAATGCCTTTATCGAGAACAACTGCAAAAAGTGAATATAAAGATCGGAACTCACTGTTTTCTAATAATTCTGGAAGTGAAGCCGTTATTTTCGACTTCGCGATATTCATAAAATCAGCTTTTGTGAATACGAACGCATTGTTGTTATCTCGATTTAACAGGTCACTATTGATACTAATGGCCTTTAGAGACAATAATATTGTGGTCATAGCAAAGTCATCAGCATTCTGAATTGTTAATTTCGTCTTATTGGGAAACACGTAATTCTCGTCTCGTCTCTTCACAAAACCTATGTTACAATCTGGAATAACCATATCGTCATAATCATAGAGTTTAAAATCATATGAAACTGGATCATAATAGATGTTTCTAGGATTCAAATTACCATGTACGAAATTTCTGTTTCGCAAATTCACGAATACCTTACTTAAGCGATGTGCCAACATATTTATCGCAACACTGTCACCAGCATTCTTCATCACACAAGAGTATAATGAAGAGCCTGACGGCCAAGGCGTCACAACAACAGGTAATTTTGCTATTCCTGTTTCAATGGTTACAGACAACTCATTTTCATAAACTTTAGGAATGACCATATAATCAGGGAATCCTGTTGTTGAAAAATAAGATTCAATAGCCTTATATTTCTGAACAAGCCGTGAAATGCCATTGGTAAAGACCTTTAGAGCAAAAATTCTTTTGGTCTTTTTATCTCTCATTTTATAATCAGTAGTAATGCCAAAACGATTCACGATAAGTTTTCCGTCTTCGGTCAAAACGGGCTCTAAATCCTTTAAAGTGGTAAAACTATCTTCGCCCTTTTGAAGGGCTACAGTATAATCATTAAATTTAGGTTCAATTAAAGAATTCTGCAAACTTGTCCCATTAGATTCTATATCTGGGAAAAGCGGTTTATATACATTTATTATCTTTGCAGACAAGATGTCACCGTCTATACTGAGTGTATGCGCTAGATTAAAATTAGTTAGGCATCTATAATATCTATCATTATATCTAATTATTGGATATTTTGAGTTAGAGGAAATAATATTAATATCCCCAAATCTATCATCAAACACAGCTTTATAGCCAAGTGCAATGACTTTGTCATATATATCACGACTAATTTTGGTTTCCAAGGAACGGGATTCTTTAAACGTGTCTTCATTACTAAAAGTACGAAAATTGGCCACGTTACACAAATTATATGTTTTAATTTGATAAAGAATTCCAGAATCATCAAAGCATTTCATTTCCATGGTGTCACCTGCATCTATATAATACTTTCCATTATATTTTTCAGGCCACGATCCATTATATGTAATTTCTGGATATCCCTCTTCGTCATGTCCCACTTTTAACTCGCCTCCACATTTCCGAAGATAGGCCATATCTTCAGATGTATAGTTATCTGGATAACACAATAAAATCCTCTTATCGTCATCAATGATCCTATTTTGCAGTGAGTTTTCATCTGTGATGTCATTCCAAAAGGAAGAAATACGATTTAGAATCATATCTATGTATATCCTTACTTCCTGATATGGTTCTTTAAACCTGCATAGTAATCTCCCATCAACCAACCTTAAAACAGTCTCTTTTGAGCTATCAAAACCATCTTCCTCATGAATATTATATTTCATTTCCTTATTTATTTTGTTTATTCCTTTCTTTCTTGTAAACAGAAACACTTAAAATGAGTCAGATTGGCACCTAAAAGGGCAAATCATCATCAGTTTTTTGTGGACTAGAGAATATCTGAGGTAAGTCAGGAAGAGGAGGAAATGGATCTGAGGCAATTGTTTGAAAGGGTCTCTCATGTTTCGTCTTTCCTATAGCCAAGCCACCAATAACAGTTGCGCCAACTCTTTCTAATAACCTTTTGTATCGCAACATCGTATTACCTTTTGTAATGACGTCATCAAATAGCAGTACTTGTTTACCCCTGAACCAACTATCAATTCTAACTTCTGGTTGAATACTACTTCCTGTCTCATTCCTCGGGTCATTTTTTGAAATGCCATCCTTAGTAATTTCAATATATCCATAAGCATTCTCAATTCCTGTTTCTTCACACAAACGACGGGAGAATTCCTCATAACGGGCTTGATTTTTTGCATTTGTAGACGCAGGAAGACACGCAAATGTCAAAAATGGGAGAGATTCCTCACCAAATGCTTCTGTTAAACGCTTTTTTATGAGTGGTACGACGACAGACAATGCATTATTATGTTCAAAAAAAGCTATGTGCCTGTCTGGATCATTTTTGAAGTGCCAAACAAGACGCCTGACATACCATTCTTCTTCTGTAGCTTCAAATTCACAGTTCGTAGGATAATAGTAATACAAATATGTGTAATAGAAGTTATCAGAAAGATATTCCCATCGTTTGACATTTAAAGCAAAAACAACCCTAGCTTTTTCGCGAAGTAGTTCATCTTGTTTGACTTTTTCTTTTAATGCCAGAATACGTTCCTTTTCTCTCAAAGCCTTTGCAGCTTCTTCTGCTTCTCGGCGTTCTGCTTCTTTTTTTGCCTCTTCGGCCAGATAATCTCGATGTAATTTCTCAATATGATACTTGCATTCCAAAATTTTTTTATTCGTCCAACCGGCATTATTCTTCTTCCAAATATTGAGGCCATTGGGATATTTATTTTCTATCTCACTACATAGGTTAGCAATTCTTCTTTCCTCTTCTTCCTGAAATCTCAAACTATTATTTTCAACAAGCCACTCGTCTCTTTTCCTGTTTGCGATTTTCTTCATCACAGAAAGGCTTAGAGGTTTCTCATTTATTTCAATACGTTCATTTTTGGTGAACTGTTCAAATGCCTTGGGAAAATCTTTTTTTATTTGATCTATCTTAGCTTGCAATTTCCTTCTCTTTAATCCATCAATTTTTTCTGCAAGGTAGCCTATTAATACCAAGAACATCAAACCTCCAAAAATGATAAACAAAAATAATGCAAAAGGCTTTAATCCCATGTCTTCTGCAAAAGCCGCACAGAACATCCATATAGCGAGTAATACTATACCTATGAGACAACCGCAGTCCTTATCCATAACTATCTGATTAAAGTTAATATCTCTCGAGGAGTCAAAATTGCGTGGACATAACCTGATTTTACCAGATCGGCTTTCTCTTTTGTCCCCCAAAAACAAGCTACACTTTCAATGCCAGCATCATTGGAAGATTGGATATCAATGACTCTATCGCCAAAAGAAATGGCGCTTTTTGCATCACAATTCAGCAATTCCAAGGCTTTTAGCATCGGAGCAGGATGTGGTTTGATAGGTTTGGCATCATGATAGGCCACAATGAGATTGATTGGCAAATTGAATTGATGCACCACCCTTTCAACATAAGGTCGTGGAGATGTGCTGACAACACAGGTATTGATATCGAACTTTCGTATCACATCAAACACTTCGTATAGCCCGTCATAGACAGTACATTGTGGAATTACAGAGAATGCGCCATTCCAGTCCCTTGCTTTCCTATATGGCTCTGCCAATGTAGTATCTACCAGCGTCAAATCCAAGTCAAATATGATATTCTTTCTCATAAGCTTATTTGTCAAAGATATGATCTTTAGGCGGCTCCCAATTCTTGATGTTATCGCATATCTCAGAAATATTGTCACTTCCTTTAATATATCGTGCCCCCTTCTTAACCAAAAGGGCATTGCCCAGACATTTCTCATGCTTATTGGTAGCATCATCCTTAAAGAGCATTGTATAGAGAGGTTTCCTTGCTTGCAAAGTTGCTGTTGCAGCATGCATCGTACCACCATTTTCCCCAGTTTGTATTACAAGCGTAGCCTTTGCCAAGCCAGATTGCAGTCTGTCTCTTGCAACCAAGCTAAACCGATTAACAGCAGAGCCAATTCGATACTCAGACAGAAGGAGGCCTCCATTTTCAACGATTTCTTCTGCCAAATCCTGATTCTCTGGTGGGTATATTGATTTATGATCAAGTCCATTTCCAAGTATAGCAGTCGTCTTACCACCTACTTTTAATGCCCCTTTATGGCCACATGTATCACAACCTACTGCCAGACCAGAAATAATATTGAAACCTTTCTTAGCGAATTCACTAGCCAGATATTGTCCCCCTGCGATGCCTTCATTAGTTGGTTCTCTTGTACCGATTACCGCTAATCCCGGCATTTCAGTAATTGACAGATTCCCCCTGTACCATATAAGCAGAGGAGGTTCCAGTTTACCCTCTTCATTAACTGTACCCTTCAGTAGTTCTGGATAATCTTCATCAAAAAGGGCAACAAAGCAAATACTCTGCCTTTCACTTTCTTCAATAACCCGTTTTGCTATTCTACTTGCATCAGAGAGGTAACTTAATGTCACTTTCTGAAAAGCTGGGACTTTAATACCTTTTATTATATCAAATAGTTGGTCATATGAATCTGCCACAAGATCATTATCTAGCATGTGATTACCAAGTGTCATAACCTTCTGATAACCAAAGCCCGTACAGCCAACTTCTTTTAGACAAGTAAGGGTCAATATCTGTTCTTTATTCAGTGCCATACTTTTATAAGTTTTAGATTGCAAAGATACAAAAATAATCCTAAATAAGTATCAAATACGCCATTTCTTAATATTTTTAAATCAATAGAGTTCAAAAACAACCAAATATAATATGAAATTCAAATGGGTTCTATTTAGAACATTATACCACAATCATATGAATGAATGACTTTCTGATCAAAGAGGAAAGTCTTATCCAGTTTGTCATCAAGCAATAATATCTCAACATATTCCCGCTTCAAGCCTCCAAAATCCGTCCAATAGCAACAGGAGATATAGTACCTTCCGTTTTCACCATATATCTCTGGTGTTAAATCATATTTCTCCAAGACTGAAGCATCAAAATGCCTATCTACGAAATGAGTTATCTTGTTTATGTCTTCCTTCGAATAGATATAATCACGTTTATTATAGTTATCATGCCACCATAATGGAAGGGAGTGCCATAATCGATCAATTAGGAATGCCTGCCAAGCTCCCATTGCCGAGTTCTCAAATTCAAGATACTCGTAAATATTCAACGTAAAAGCATCATCTAACCTTTTTACACATAACCGACTTCTATCACCATTCCCCTGACGAATACATTCTTTCATGCCCAGTTTCATTCCAGAAGGCAAAGATGTCTTATTGAGAAGATTAAGGAACTCGTCATATTTCTGCTGTTTTACCAGCCCCATTAGCGACTGGGCAAGACGTATATGGTCTTTCCCACAACTATTGTTCTTACAATTAGCCCATTTTGAGTAGTTCTCAGAACAATCCATTTTATGTCTTTCGTATTCTTGCTCAGATTTTCTTTTCTCTTCCTCCCGAATCCTCGCTTCTTTCTTTGATTTTACATGTTTTACAACGACATACGGGACAACAAAAACGACCAGAGGTGCAAATACGATTAATATGACATAGAGCAACTTGTCTAATAACTTGTCTCTACTACTCTTCTGACTATCAAGAAAAGCCTTTAATGTTTTACTCATTTTCTTGGATTTCCTGTTCTCGTACAAGCTGATCAAATACACGACGAACAAAATCATCCATGAAATTGCATAAATAATAGCAATAATCTTCATATCTTAAATCTTTAATGTTTTACTTATTCAGATCAAGCCAATAGCATGGTTTTATCTCATGTATTGACTCTTTGCCATTCTTAGTAATCCTCAACAGCTCCTTTCCGTCTTTGAATGAAGAATCACCAAACTCAATCTTTGTTTCTCCATTTTTGAAGCAATAATCCATTATATTTGCAGACCCTTCTATATTCACATCACCATTTAAGACTAAGAGAGGCTTACCCATCAGAATATATCCTTTGGGATAAATAGCCATCCTGAACTTATCATCTCTTCTGACATGGTATATTTCATCCTTCACAGCTTTACTCGCACAAATATCCACACGAACAATAGATCCATCTGTCATATCCATATAACAACAAAATGGCCGCCAGTTGTTATTTCTCAGTGATTCGTGCAGACTAGCTATTTCTTTCTTAACCAATTGGTCGTATAATACCTTTTCCTGTGGTGAATAGTAATTGATGACAGTTAGTGAATCATAGACCCACAAGGAATTATCCTCTCCATAACTATAACCTCTCCACCCATAGCTGTGCCAGTCAGATGCCTTTGATAATTTCATCCTATCTCTGAACTTTTGATCAAAGATCTGATTGAACCGTTTTATCATATCTGAGGAATCGACAATATTGTGAAGAGGATATCTCCTTTCTATAGGGAAGATTGTCAAAGAAGCTAATGTCTTGGCATCGCCATAAGCGATACTCTTCATAATAGGCTCTATAT
>Ga0326512_10003667_pt1 | contig 11231 bp, 9 predicted proteins | sample 1_2617_0518_D_FD_203652 | JGI IMG/M metagenome (GOLD analysis project Ga0326512, IMG submission 203652) | Bovine rumen microbial communities from UC Davis, California, United States - 1_2617_0518 | ecosystem: Host-associated > Mammals > Digestive system > Stomach > Rumen | place: USA: California...
GCTCTTCTTCTCCCCGCCTGACTGTGATTCCCTTTTCGTTCATCTCATCCACATGGTCTCTGCTTCGCCCCACAAGACATACATCTGCACAGGCAGAGAGTCTGCTCCCGTACAAAAGCCCCATGGATCCTGGCCCTATGACTGCTGCTTTCATTGTTTTCCCTCCTATTTTGCTACCGGATTATAATTACACACCACCATCATTATATCATCAGTCCGTACGGTATTACGCTTATCTTTTGTTCTTTGGGATACTGACCAGGGAGCTTTCGAAGGCTTATTACCGGTTCAGACTGTATGTCGCTGAAGACAACGCAGCTGCTTTGGCGGAACTCAAAAAATAATCGACAGAAAAATAAAACAGCAAAATAAAGACCGGTTATACCACAGGTATATTTTCTGACCTCTGCACTCTATGCTATAATCCTTTACTGACAGAAGACAGATACATTCATTTCAGAAAGGAGGCCATCATGACATACACAGTAAGAAAAGACATCATTGCAGCTCGAGGCATGGCCATCCTTATCTCATTGATCTGACAGGCATTTCTCTGCCCGTTTCTTTCAGTTTCCTTAGGATGACCGGCACCTCTCCCCTGGCGAGGTGTATTTTTATGCCCATTTTTAATCAGACACTTTTTGGGTATTAAGAAGGAATCATTCTATGGAAATTATCAGAGGAGCGTATTCCGACGCTCATATTTTCACAACCTCCAACAATAAGACCGCCCTGGATCCTTATGCTGCGGCTCAGCTGCAGATGCTCTGCGACAGTGAAGTTTCAAAGGGATGCCGGATCCGGGTCATGCCGGACGTTCATCCCGGCAAAGTCGGGACCATCGGACTGACCATGACCGTCGGAGACCGCATTATGCCTGCCCTTGTCGGCATCGATATCGGCTGCGGCATGACACTGGCCGCTCTCAGGGCCAAAAATATCGAAGGAAAGAAAGCAGATGCCGTCATAAGGGAAAATATCCCTGCAGGATCCGCACTGCGAAAAAGCCCCCACCGCCAGGCAGATGACTTTGATTTTTCTTCTCTTTTCTGCGGGTCTCATATACGGACAAACCGGGCTCTTCTCAGTCTCGGAACTCTGGGAGGCGGCAACCATTTCATTGAAATTGACCGGGATGATGAAGGTCAATTTTATATCGTCATACATTCCGGAAGCAGAAGCCTCGGAAAGGAAGTGACAGAATACTATCTGGACCAGGGACAGAAATATCTGAAAGAACATGGCCGTGCCCTTCCTTATGAGCTTACATGGCTGGAAGGCTCTCTTAAAGAAGCGTATCTGCACGATCTGCAGATTGTACAGGCCTATGCCTCCCTGAACCGCCGGATCATTCTCCACGAGCTGGTTAAGGGCATGAGATGGAAGGTCCTGGATACATATGAATGCATCCATAACTATGTGGATTTTCCCCCCGAGACCCTTTCCCTTTTCGGCTCTCCCATCCTCAGAAAAGGCGCCGTCCCGGCTATGAAGGGCCAGAAGGTCATTATTCCCGTCAACATGAAAGAAGGGATCCTTCTGGGGACCGGTCTGGGAAACACGGACTGGAACTGTTCTGCCCCCCACGGGTCAGGAAGGATCATGAAACGGGAGGACGTAAAAAAGACATTCACCGTATCCGCTTTCAAAACCGAAATGAAAGGCATTTACAGCAGTTGTATCGGAAAGGAGACCCTGGACGAAGCCCCCTTTGCCTACAGGCCCATGGAGGAGATCCGGGAAGCCATCGGGGAAACCGTCAGAATCGGTCAGGTCATCCGTCCCGTTTACAGCTTTAAGGCAGGCGGCAGATAAGAAAGGAAGAAAGAATTTATGATCTTACAGATCAGCTCCGGTCAGGGACCCGCCGAATGCGAACTTTGCGTCGCAAAACTTTATGAGTCTCTGAAAAAGGAATATAATGACATTGAAATCATCGAAAAACATACAGGTGCAGCAAAGGGCTGCTGGACTTCCGTTCTGATCAGGACAAAAAGCGACTTATCCCCTCTGGAAGGGTCTGTGCAGTGGATCTGCCAAAGCCCCTTCAGGCCCGGCCATAAGCGTAAGAACTGGTTCGTGGACGTCAGCATTATCCCTGAAGCAGAAAGCGGGGAGGCTGGAAATGCTCCCGGCTCCATCCGCTTCGAACGTTTTCATTCCGGCGGAAACGGCGGTCAGAACGTTAACAAGGTGGAGACCGGGGTCCGTCTGACCCATATCCCCACGGGCATCACAGTGACATCCACTTCCGAAAGAAGCCAGTATCTGAACAGAAAAGACGCCATGGAAAAACTGGAGGCCGCCCTTGGCAGAAAAGATGCGGCAGATAAAGCCCGGCAGAAAAAGGATGCCTGGCGGGAACACGGAGAACTTGTTAGAGGTAATCCTGTCAGGGTCTATAAGGGAGAAGGCTTTGTCCGGATCCGCTGAGAATACAGGGAAAGGGAGTATGTTATGGATATCGTGCAGGATTTTTACGACAGCATGGCAGGAAGCTACGACAGACTTTTTGAAGACTGGACGGCAGCGACAGAAAATCAGGCCCAGATACTGGACAGGCTGTTTCAGAATTTCGGCTTTGACAGAGGATCCCGCCTTCTGGACTGTGCCTGCGGCATCGGGACCCAGTCCATAGGACTGGCGGAGCTGGGCTACCGTGTGACCGCTTCAGACTACAGCAGAGGAGAACTGGCGGAGGCCGAAAAAAGGGCCCTTGAAAGAGGCGTCCAGATACGGCTTGCATGGGCGGATTTCCGCCGCCTGGAAGAGGTATTTCCGGAAACATTCGATATTGTGATCGCCATGGACAATGCCCTCCCCCATATGCTTTCAGAAGAGGATCTGGAAACAGCGGTAAAAAGCATGGCAGGCAGAGTCCGAAAAGGCGGCATCTTTGCCGCCAGCATCCGGGATTATGACCGCCTGCTGGAGGAAAAGCCTCTTTACTCTCCTCCCTATATCCATAAGACGGAATACGGGAAACGAGTCTCCTTCCAGACCTGGGACTGGCTGGAAGATCATTACCGCCTCACCCAGTACATCATAGAGGACGGGCCTTCTCTTAAAATCAGCAAATTCGATTCAGAATACAGAGCCGTGAAAAGAGAAGCACTTACCGCCCTGCTTCTTAAAGCCGGCTTCACAGATGTGGAATGGAAGTTCAGGGAAGAGACCGGATTCTACCAGCCGGTGGTGATCGGAATCAGGTAGCAGTTCTTTCCTTTCTGCCGTCATTGAGAACAAAACCCTTACATTGCACAGGCTTCCAGATTTGAAGAAGATAAGGAGGATCTCCGTCATGGAATACATCAGGCACATCTCCTCTCCTCTGGGAGAGATCCTGCTATCCGGAACGGACCAGGCTCTGACCGGCCTCTGGTTTGAAGGCCAGAAATACTATGCATCCACCCTTACCGGTCCATATGAAAAAGGGAACCCTGATGTCTTTGCCCAGACAGAGAAATGGCTGGACCTTTATTTTTCAGGAAAAATCCCTGATTTTACCCCTCCTCTGGCTCCCAGTGGAACAGCTTTCAGAAAAGAGGTATGGGAAATACTACTGACCATTCCTTTCGGCCGGACCATGACCTACGGAGAGATCGCAGGCCTTTTAGCAATGCGGAAAGGACTTTCATCCATGTCTGCCCAGGCCGTCGGGGGCGCTGTCTCCAGAAATCCCATCTCCATTATCATTCCCTGCCACCGGGTCATAGGAGCCGGCGGCGGCCTCACCGGTTACGCCGGAGGTCTTGAAAGAAAGGAAAAGCTGCTGGCTCTGGAAAAGGCAGGCTGCATCTCTATTTCCTCTCTGTTTTAATGAACCAGCTTAAATCGCGGGGCTTCCCGCTCCATAGGAAAAACCCTCCGGCCTTCGGAGGGTTTTTCTGTACCCAAAGCAGCGGGTATTGCCCGCTTCAGATGGTTCGGTCTTCTACCGCTTCCGCTTAAGATAGGCGCGGACCTTTTCGATGTTGCTGATCTCTGTTTCAACGCGCTCTCTGTAAAGAGCTTCTTCGGGGTATTTTCTTTGAAGGTCCTGCCAGATGGAAAGCGCTTTTTCCTGCAGAGAAATGTCATTGGTCAGACTGCCAAGTCCGGAATAGCTGCATGCAAGATCATCGTAGCTCTGCGGAGTGCCAGAAGCCTTTGCCAGCTTCAGATCCATTTCCAGTGCCTTCTGGTGCCATTCCATAGCCTCACCGCGTTTTACGGGATTCGTTGAAGCCATTCCAAGGTTTCCCAGCATGCTGCAGGTACGGGAAAGAAGGCGCCATACTACCGGCGTATCCGTTTCTTCAAACAGTTCTTCCTGTATTTCATAACTCTTCCGGTACCACTGTTCCGCCTCTCCATATCTCTTCCGCATGGTATACAGATCGCCCATGGAGAAATAGCCTTCAGCCGAATCCATTCCTGCCTCAAGGGTTTCCGTTTCCTTGCGGATCTGTTCATGTACCTGAAGACTCAGCTTAATAAACGTTTCTGCTTCTTCGTCCATGTTTCCAAACATATAGTCCTTGCCCAGCTTACGCATATTGTCGGCGGCAGTCTTGCGGTCCAGTAGCATACCGCCTGCATTGGCGATGTCCGTTGTGATTTTTACTGCCTGTATATGCCATTGGGCTGCATTCCTGATCTTTTTCCTCTGGAAGGCAAGATCGCCCAGGAGGGAATAGATCTCCGCCAGATTTCTGGGGTCTGCTGTTTCACCCGCTATTTTGTCGGCAGATTCCTGTACTTTCAGGGCTTCCCGGAAATAGCTCTCTGCTTCGCTGTAGGCGGCTCCCGACTGGGCCAGGGAACCAAGAGCGCACAGGGTGCCGGCCAGGTCTTCCCTGGCCAGGAGGCTTCCGGTCTCCTTTTCCAGCTTTTTTGCTATTTCATAGCTTTTTTTGTACCATTTGGCCGCCTGGTCCAGCTGCCCCATATTGTGGGCCAGTACTCCCAGGGCGTCATAGTCGCTGGCAAGGCAGCGCCTGTCACGTTCGCTGCGGGTCCTGTCCGCCCTGGCCTGGTCGATCTTCAGTGCCTCTCTGGCATATTTTTCTTCTGAGACAGGGTCCTGCATGGTACCTGCCAGGGAAGCCAGAGAACGGCAGCACTCAGCATAGGCATAGGAAAAGCGGTCTCCGCGGTACTTTTTCAGGAAATCACTGCACAGTCCCTTCATCTTCTCCAGCACAGTCTTTTCTTTTTCAAACTGTCCGTAGGCTTCACTGGCAGCGGCTGCACCCCAGAGGGACTGCAGCAGTTCATAGGCAGTATCCTCATCCTGCGTCTTTCTGTATTCTTTGTTATAAAGATCCGCCAGACGGAAAGACCACTCGGCCCATTTTTCGGGATCGATGTCCGTGCCTTCGCCTGCGGCGTACATCTGGGTCAGTTTTTTTGCAGCCGGAATGAAACCTTCATTCGCGGCGCCCGTGATCAGCTCCAGAGCCCTTTCATAGTCTGTTTCCACATCAATGCCCTGCAGATAAGCAAGACCGATGAAAAAGTTATGTTCCGAATCCTTTTCATGCTCTGTAAAGGCGATATCACGCAGCAGATCGGTCAGACGGCTGAGAAAGGCCTCGGAGTCCTTCCCCTTTACAGGCCTGGGCCCCTGTCTGTACCAGATATTGTATTTCAGGGGACTGGTGGGATCCATCTCTACAGGAAGAATAGGCTTTCCTTCTTTAACGGCCATGGGAAATTCGATCCTCATGACATAGTTGTCTCTCTCCACCACATTCGGCGTGACCGTCAGGGCAAAGAGATCGCATTTCAGAAGGGCATCCCGGATCGCATCACTGAAATCTTCTCCTGGCGTCAGGAATTCGTCGTACCAGATGGCTATGTCTCTGCAGCGGGGCGTTCTGTGGATCAGGCGCATCAGTTCGTTGGCATACTTTCTGTCCTTTTTCCGATAGCTTAAAAAAATATAGGCATCGAAGGCTGCTCTGACTTTTTCCGCCAGGTCGTCTCCTACCAGAACGGATTCCAGATAGTTTTTCAGTTTTTCTTCATAAGGAATAGCGGTAGGATCCGTATTGTCTCTTGTCAGATACTGGAGCCTGCCGAATTTCTTTTTGAAAGCTTCTGCCAGGCCTTTCTCCATCATGACAGGCAGTACAGGAATATGGTATTTTCCTGCAAGCGGAAGCTCCTTATCCATTGTCCTGCAGTTTTCTGTCAGAAGATCCGATGTCACCGGTATGGCGAACAGCTGCATCGAAGAAAGCTGAAGTTCATAGTCTTCCACTTCTTCAGGCAGGACCTCCGGATCCAGGTAATAGACCGCACAGTCCTGATTTTTCAGAATATCCCCGCAGATATCTTCGAAGCAGTCTTCAAAATCGTCAGGGTGGCAGGTAAAATAGACCCTCTGTTTTCCCTGGGGACTTCTGCCTGTCTTTGTCACGTAACTGAAATCAGCCATAATTCTCCCTCCATGAACCATCAATTACCCACAAACAGCAGCTTATGACTGAATCAGATTATGCCTGCATACATAATACCATACACTTCCGTCCACAGGCCTTATTCTGAACTGCTTTCGCTGAAATTCTTTATGTTTTCGCCCCGTCAGACCGAACATCTCTTTATAAAGATCTTTTCCGGCTCATATCCCAGTTCCGCTATCCGTTTACAGTAAAAAATCCCTCCGGCCTTCGGGGGATTTTTTACTGTCCAGGCATCCTGCCTGCTTATTGGTTTATCCTGGGATTTCTATTTTTATTCTTTCTCAGCATCGGTGTTTATGCAGCATGGCTCCCGAGGGGCAGTTTTCTTTTACAGGCGGGTCCGGCCGTACAGCTCTGTCAGTCTGCGGATTCGTTCCTGAAGCTCTGTATCCAGCTGTTCTTTTCTCGCTCTCCATTTCCAGTTCTTTCCGAAGGTGGAAGGCTGATTGATCCTGGCCCTGTTGTCCAGTCCCAGATAGTCCTGGAGGGGAATGATGCACAGATTGGCAGTACTGGCAAAGGCTGCCCGGATCATGGCCTGCACTGTTTCCTGCTTTGTTCCTTCCATCACACCGAAGAATTCCCTGACTTCGGCAGCCTCCTCCGGAAGAATACTGTCCAGCCAGCCCGTAAGGGTCTCGTTGTCATGAGTGCCTGTATAGACAGCACAGTTCCTTACATAGTTATAGGGCATGTATTCCCAGCGCCCGGTAGAGTCCCTGGAATCAAAGGCAAATTCCAGGATCTTCATATTGGGAAAGCCGGTATCTCTGACAAGCTGACGGACCGTATCCGTCACATAGCCCAGATCTTCTGCTATGATGCGAAGGTCCGGACAGGCTTTTTTCAGAGCCCGGAACAGATCCAGGCCCGGCCCCTTTTCCCAGACGCCGTTCTTTGCGGTATGGTCCTCTGCGGGAATGGAAAAGTATTCGTCGAAGCCCCGGAAATGGTCCAGGCGCATCACGTCATAAAGCTCTGTGCACTTGCGGATCCTTCTGATCCACCATTCGTATCCGGTCTTTTTATGATAGTCCCAGTTATAGAGAGGATTGCCCCAGAGCTGGCCGTCTGCCGAAAAGCCGTCCGGCGGCACGCCGGCCACCCTGCGGATCCTTCCCCTTTCGTCCACCTGGAAAAGCTCCGGATGGGCCCAGAAATCGGCACTGTCCTCCGAAACGTAGATAGGAAGATCCCCTATGACTTCGATGCCTATTTCACCCGCATAAGCCTTCAGCGACTTCCACTGGCGCAGGAATTCAAACTGAAGATACTCGTAAAAAGAAGTCTCCTGAGATAGTTTCTCTCTCCATCCATCGAGGGCATCCGGATCTCTCCTGATCAGCTCTTCCGCCCAGGTCTTCAGAGCGGCGCCTCCATGGACTTCCTTCAGGGCCATAAAAAGAGCATAGTCCGAAAGCCAGAAGGCATTTTCCTTCCGGAAAGATGCAAACTCTTCCGTTTCCCTGTGTGAGCTTCTCCTGAAGGCCTTTCTCAGAAGGTCAAGCCTCGTCTCATAAAGAAAGCCGTAATCGATGGACTCCGGGTCCGGGGAGATCTGGTCATGGCATTCCTCCCTGGTCAGCAGGCCCTGACGGATCAGGGTCTCCAGATCGATGAAGTAAGGGTTTCCGGCAAAGGTGGAAAAGGACTGATAGGGAGAATCCCCGTAGCCTGTAGGTCCCAGAGGCAGGATCTGTCAGAGGCTCTGCCCTGCATCCGCCAGGTAATCAATGAACTCACGCGCTTCTCCCGAAAAGCCTCCGATCCCGTACAGGCCGGGAAGGCTGAAGACCGGAAGCAGTATACCGCTCTTTCTCATACGCACCTCATTTTCATTTCCGCAGCCTGCAGCAGGCCGTGAAGACAGTGTTCCATCGGGGCTTTCAAACAAAATGTACTGATTCGGAAATTACGGCCAAGGATAAATGTTTTGCCCGGACTGTGTTTTTGTTGTATCATAGTTTTGAGCCCGGCCCCTTATTTTTACGGTTCTGCCGCAGGCTGTATCGCATGTCCTGGCAGAGAAAGGAATTGTTATGAAAAAACAGTGGTGGCACGACAAGACAGCCTATCAGATCTATCCCAAGAGCTTTCTGGATACCAACAGGGACGGGATCGGGGATCTTCCCGGCATTATTTCCCGCCTGGATTATCTGAAGGGCCTTGGCGTGGATATCATCTGGCTCTCTCCTATCTATGTTTCTCCCCTGGCGGATCAGGGCTATGACATAGCGGATTATTACGCCATCGATCCCCGCTTCGGCACCATGGAGGATATGGACTCTCTTCTTGCGGAAGCCCGGAAAAGAGATATGTACATTGTCATGGACCTGGTGGTCAACCACTGCTCCGACGAGCACTTCTGGTTCAGAGAGGCCTGCAAAGATCCTGACGGAAAGTACGGCCGCTTTTTCTATATCGAAACGTTAAAAGACGGAAAACTCCCCTGCAACTGGCGGTCCTATTTCGGAGGTCCCGTCTGGGAAAAACTTCCCGGCCATGAAGATAAATACTATCTTCATGTCTTCCACAAAAAGCAGCCGGACCTCAACTGGGAAAATCCGGAGCTTCGCCGAGAAATCTATAAGATGATCAACTGGTGGCTGGACAAGGGTCTTGCAGGCTTTCGGATCGATGCCATCATCAATATCAAAAAGGCACTTCCCTTCAGAGACTATCCTGCGGACAGAGACGACGGCCTCTGCGATATCACCAACATGCTGCGGGACGCCAGAGGCGTCGGGCAGTTCCTGGGGGAGATGCGGGATAAGACTTTTTCGCCTCACCAGGCTTTTACAGTGGGAGAAGTCTTTAACGAAAAAGCGGAAGAACTCCCGGACTTTATCGGAGAGAACGGTTATTTCTCTACCATGTTCGATTTCTCGGGGACCCTCTTTGGCCGCAGCATGGGCGGCTGGCACGAAGACCTGGAGATCACCCCAGACGATTACAGGGACTGCGTTTTCAGGGCTCAGAAAAAGGTGGGAAGCATCGGTTTTCTGTCCAACATCATAGAAAATCATGACGAGCCCAGAGGAGTGAGCCGCTATATTCCTCAGGGAGAGACATCGCCTGTCAGCAAAAAGATGCTGGCTACCCTCTATTTCTTCCTGCGGGGCCTTCCCTGGATCTACCAGGGCCAGGAGATCGGCATGGAGAATGTCCCTCTTCATTCCATTGATGAAGTCGATGACATCTCCTCTATGGACAATTATCAGGTGGCTCTCCGTGCCGGCGTCAGTCCCGAAAAAGCCCTGAAAGCCGTGGAGCGGTTCGGAAGAGACAATGCCAGAACTCCTTTCCAGTGGACCGGGGGAGAAAATGCCGGCTTTACCTCCGGAAAGCCCTGGCTTAGGGTCAATCCCAACTACAGGGATATCAACCTGGAGCGTCAGATGTCCGATCCGGACTCCGTCTACAGATATTATCAGAAACTGACCGCCCTGCGCAGGGATCCCCGCTATAAGGAGACTCTTGTCTGGGGCGACCTGATTCCATATCTGGCAGATGTCCATAATGTCTTCTCCTATTTCAGAAAGTCAGAGGACCAGACCATCCTTGTCATTGCCAACTATCAGAAAGAGGCCAGGCATCTTCCCCTGCCGGGCAGGGTCAGGCAGGTCCTTCTGACCAACTGCGCGGGTCCCGAAATCCGCGGCGGCATGATTTATCTTGCCGGCTACCAGGCCGCCGTTGTTCTTATGGAAGAGGCATAAGTCTGCCGGCATGTGCGGCAGGATCCTGAAGGAATATAAGAGTCCAAAGCAAAATAACCTTCCGGACCATAGGAGGTGAGATCCGCTCCGCCCCTGGTCCGGAAGGTTTTCATTTATAAAGATGGTGTCGAACTCCTGAATTTACCAGATCACCAGTTTCAGTTCTTTTTGATACGGAATGCGGCGTGCTCTGCGCGTTTATCTCTTCAAAGTCCTGCCTTCAGTTTTCCGTCCGGAAGCAGGTCCTCCGGCCAGGCGCTTCCCTCATCGATTCCCCGCCGGACAAGGACGGAGTCTCCGGCCTTCACACTTATGGACTCCCCCTTCTCATTTTCCAGAAGGACGATCACCTGATCCAGATCCTCTTCTGTTCTTTCCTCGCATCCGTAGTCGTCTTCCATGATTCTTTTAACTGTCCAGGTCATTTCTGCTGCCTCATCCTATATTTCTTTCCTGTATTCAAAGTCCAGCCTGTCATAAGTCCTGTCACCCACACTAAGGCCTCCTTTTTCCTCCCGCACCAGCTTCATCCCGGCTTTTTCCATGGCTTTCCTGGAGCCGGCGTTCTCAGAGGCGCACCAGGCGGTGACGCAGGAGATCCCCTCGTTTTCCGTCAGATAAGTCAGTACCCTCTGCAGGGCTTCGGCGGCAAAGCCACGTCTCCTCCATCCCCTGTTCACAGTAAGGCCCACTTCAATGCATCCGTCTTTTAAATCATAGGCACCGATGGTCCCCACGATGACATCATCCACGTCCATGACCCAGCCGTAAAAATGTTCGTCACGGTAGCTTTGAATGAAGCGGTCTACTGTTTCCCTGGTCAGTTCAGGCGTGGCATAGGGGTTCCAGCCTGAATACTGATACGTTGAGGGATCTGTTCCGAAATATTCATAAAGTTCCGCCGCATCCTCCTCCCGGTACCTTCGAAGCTTCAGATGCTCTGTCCGAAGCTCTGCCGTCCCGTGCACCTCGATTTCCTCGATGGATTCGATCTGGGATTCCCAGATCACCCAGTCTTCGATCCGGACCATATCCTCATCCACGTCATATTCATGGGAGGAAT
>Ga0326512_10003668_pt1 | contig 11228 bp, 7 predicted proteins | sample 1_2617_0518_D_FD_203652 | JGI IMG/M metagenome (GOLD analysis project Ga0326512, IMG submission 203652) | Bovine rumen microbial communities from UC Davis, California, United States - 1_2617_0518 | ecosystem: Host-associated > Mammals > Digestive system > Stomach > Rumen | place: USA: California...
TAGCGAATGCGAATGCTTCTGGACGGATAACTGCACCGTCAACATATGCATTAACAACGATTGTTACTTGACCGTTACCAACTGACTGTACGTCACGAACAACATCAATCTGTACGTTATCCCATGTGGCAATAACAAGGTTAGAGAAGTCACCATAGACGATGTTCTTATCAGCAACATGCGATGTTGCAAGAACATCAGTACCATCAATGTTACCATTCTCCATAACAAGTTGTGTTGACTTAGTAGACTTAGGCATTGCACGGAGATCACCCTTAGCAGCTGGAGACATTACATACTTCATTTCACCAAATACATTGTTTGTCTCAACACCAGCCTCTAGAGCAGTGATACCAGCAAAGTTAGTTATAACCGCAGGTGTCTGGTTATAGAATATACCAGCAGGCTGTGAGGTTGTTCCAGCTGCAGAACCAAGCAATACAGACTCTAACTTAGCATTCACTGCATTGATGATATCCTCACGGATCTTAGATTCAACACCGATAGAGTCTTGTGCTAACAGTTGTAAAGAGATAGGATACTTAGCTGTGATACGTTTTGGTGATAATGTCTGATGTGTAAATGCACCAGAACCATTAGATGCTGCATCTGTCTCACCTTCAAATGTACATGTAACACCACTCATCAACGGTATCTGGATGTTGTTCTTGATGCCAGTAATATACTGTGCACCTGCTTGTACTAATACGTTCTTTGCACGTAGTGGACCCCAAATATCATAAATATCGGTCTGTACTACGTCTTCACCTTCATCGTTAACTGTATACGCACGGATCTCATTAAGATTGAAGGATTTGCCTGTTTCAAGAGAGTTACGTAACTCCTTCATCAAATTAAATTTCTTTTCCATTGTAATATTACGTTTATTTATATTGTCTTCTTTTTCGTCCTCTTTAGGATCGTCTTCTTTAGTATCTTCGTCTTCTTTAGGATCTTCCTTCTTGTCTTCTTTTTCGTCCTCTTTAGGATCGTCTTCTTTAGAATCTTCCTTCTTGTCTTCTTTTTCGTCCTTCTTAGGATCTTCCTTCTTAGGATCTTCCTTCTTAGGATCTTCCTTCTTAGGATCTTCCTTCTTAGGATCTTCCTTCTTAGGATCTTCCTTCTTAGGATCTTCCTTCTTAGGATCTTCCTTCTTGTCATCTTCCTCTTCTTCTTCTTTAGGAAGTTCCCTCTCGTAGTCGTCTATCTTACTTTGAAGTTCATTGAGCTGTTCACGGATGGCTTTTATCTCTTCTTTGTTTGCTTCAAATTCAGTCTTTTCGTCCTCGGTCATTTCACGTACCTCAGACTTACAAGAATCAACAATAGACTTACAACGAAGAATCAATTTGCTTTGCTTATTCTTTAATGTATTTAAATTCATATACATAAGTTGATCTATATATTTAATAATAATCAAATTGTAGTTGAAAAATCAAAAATCAAAGCATTATTTATCACCTTCTTCAGGTAATTCACTCTTCTCATCGTCAATCTCAACATAATCTGTGATAGCTTCTAACTTTGGCTCCTTTAACTTCTTACCACCCATATAATATGTGTAGCCTAAATATAACTCAGAACCAAATACATATCCATCTTCCTTTCTCTTAAATACCTTTCCATCAGATGCAATCCAATGGTTTGGGTTTTTCTTATCTTTCTTCATATGGAGTTAAATTAATATATTTTATTTATGTGGGAATTGCTCGTATACGTGATGCATAGGATGACCAACTAGACTGATAGGCTGATACACTCTCAGCAGGAACATAGATTGGACAGTTGTTGGTATTATAAAATGGATCCCTACGAAGAGTAGGTGGTGTAGTTGCTAAGACTGTTACCTCAGTAAGACCTGAACAATTTTGGAATGCACTCTTACCGATAGAGGTCACACTGCTGGGGATTGTCACACTAGTAAGACCTGTACAATTTTGGAATGCATAACCACCGATGGAGGTCACGCCGCTACCTATAGTTACATCAGTAAGACCTGAACAACCATAGAATGCACTAGCATCGATGGAGGTTAAGGTATTAGGGAGTGACAAACTAGTAAGACCTGAACAACCACTGAATGCCTGACTACCGATGGAGGTTAAGGTATTAGGGAGTGACAAACTAGTAAGACCTGAACAACCACTGAATGCACTATTACCGATGGAGGTTAAGGTATTAGGGAGTGACAAACTAGTAAGACCTGAACAATCATAGAATGCAGCATAATCGATGGTGTTAACACTGTCAGGGATTGTCAAACTAGTAAGACCTGAACAACCATAGAATGCACTACTACCGATGGATGTCACAGTATTTGGAATAACAGTATTCTTACATCCTTGTATTAACTCACCGGATGATGTTTTAATGATTGCATTACAATTATCACGAGAATCATAAACTGTATTGTTACTATCAACAGTTATACTAGTAAGACCTGAACAATTTAGGAATGCCTGCTCACCGATGGAGGTCACACTGCTGGGGATTGTCAAACTAGTAAGACCTGAACAACCATAGAATGCACTACTACCGATGCTTGTATAACCATTCGGGATATTTAATGCAGTAGCTAATTGTAAAATAGAGGTCTGACTTAACTCCCCAGATCCTGTTGTCTGGCTTGCTGATGGGTATGCCAAAATCGGATCAGCAATACCACCTCCACCACCAGCAACATCTACTGTGGCAGTAGCATAAGCAGCAACATCTATGTCAGTACCATTCTCAGTAATAGTGATATTACCTTCTGGTTGTGGAACTGCAACCGTAACACTTGAAAAACCATCATAATTGCCGCTTGGCTGATATGTTCCATTTTCCGTTATGTTTTGAGTTGTAAGGTTTGGAACAACATCCACACTTGCGGTTGCATATTGGGCAATGTCAATGTCTTCACCATTCTCAGTAATAGTGATATTACCTTCTGGTTCTGGCACATCTACACTCACCGTGGCATAGTTATAAACATCAACATAATATTCGTTTTCTGTAATCAACTTATCGCCAACGGGCTTAACATAACCCTCAGGGATACCATCTATATAATCAAAACTCTCTACAACACCATCAACATTGTTTGTCTTAAAGAATAATGATCCTGTCTCGTTCACAAGGTATAACACACCAGCTATTAACTTCTGACCGTTGCTGGTATAATCATTATACTCTTGTAATGTTTCAAAAATCTTATATTGCATATGATAAAGTTAAATGTATTTATGTAGGAATTGCTTGTATACGTGATGCATAAGCAGACCAACCAGATGCAGACTGATAAGCTGATACACTATCAGCAGGAACATAGATTGGACAGTTATTGGTATTATCAAATGGATTATAACCAAGAGTAGGTGGTGTAGTTGCTTCAACTGTGATACTTGTAAGACCTGTACAATCCCTGAATGCATTACTATCAATAGTTGTAACACTACTTGGTATTGTTACAGTTGTAAGACTTGAACAATCATAGAAAGTTTGACGACCAATGCTTGTAACACTGTTGCCAATTGTTACACTTGTCAAACTAGTACACTGAGAGAAAGCATACTCTCCAATGCTTGTAACACCGTTACCAATTGTTACACTTGTAATACCTTTACAATATCCGAATGCAGTTCCACCAATGCTTGTAACACTGTCAGGAATGGTCACACTAGTAAGACCAGTACAATGATAGAATGCACTATCACCGATGGAGGTCACACTGCTGGGGATTGTCAAACTAGTAAGACCTGAACAATAAGCGAATGCATAATCACCAATTTTTGTTGTTCCACTTGGAATATTGAATGTTGTAATGTCTCTCTCAACAAGGTCAATCAAGTCTTCATTTCCACCAGAACCTGCCACATTCACCGTAACACTTGAAAAACCGTCATAATTGCCGCTTGGCTGATATGTTCCATTTTCCGTTATGTTTTGGGTTGTAAGGTTTGGAACAACATCCACACTTGCGGTTGCATATTGGGCAATGTCAATGTCTTCACCATTCTCAGTAATAGTGATATTACCTTCTGGTTCTGGCACATCTACTGTGGCAGTAGCATAAGCAGCAACATCTATGTCAGTACCATTCTCAGTAATAGTAATATTACCTTCTGGTTCTGGCACATCTACACTCACTGTGGCATAGTTATAAACATCAACATAATATTCGTTTTCTGTAATCAACTTATCGCCAACGGGCTTAACATAACCCTCAGGGATACCATCTACATAATCAAAACTCTCTATAACACCATCAACATTGTTTGTCTTAAAAAATAATGATCCTGTCTCGTTCACAAGGTATAACACACCAGCTATTAACTTCTGACCGTTGCTGGTATAATCATTATACTCTTGTAATGTTTCAAAAATCTTATATTGCATATGATAAAGTTAAATGTATTTATGTGGGAATTGCTTGAATGCGTGATGCATAATCAGACCAACCAGATGCAGACTGATAGGCTGATACACTCTCAGCAGGAACATAAATTGGACAGTTATTGGTATTATCAAATGAATTACTACGAAGAGTAGGTGGTGTAGTTGCTAAGACTGTCACCTCAGTAAGACCTGAACAATCCCTGAATGCACCTTTATTGATGGAGGTCACACCGCTTGGGATGGTAACACTAGTAAGACCAGTACAATTCCTGAATGCCTCATAACCGATGGAGGTCACACCGCTACCTATAGTTACATCAGTAAGACCTGAACAACCACTGAATGCACCTTGATCGATGGATGTCAATGTATTAGGAAGTGTCAAACTAGTAAGACCTGAACAACGACTGAATGCATAAGCACCGATGGAGGTTAAGGTATTAGGGAGTGACAAACTAGTAAGACCTGAACAACCACTGAATGTACCATCACCGATGGAGGTCACACTGCTTGGGATTGTTAAGGTACCAGTAAGACCTGAACAACTACCGAATGCACTACTACCGATGAAGGTCACACTGCTTGGGATTGTTAAGGTACCAGTAAGACCTGAACAATAATAGAATGCACTATTACCGATGAAGGTCACACTGCTTGGGATTGTTAAGGTACCAGTAAGACCTGAACAATTACTGAATGCACTATTACCGATGGAGGTCACACTGCTTGGAATTGTTAAGGTACCAGTAAGATCTCTACAATCTTGGAATGCATTACTACCGATGGAGGTCACACTGCTTGGGATGGTAACACTAGTAAGACCCCAACAACCGTTGAATGCAAAATCACCGATCTTAGTTGTTCCATCTGGGATAACCAATGACAATATACTACCATCTATCAGTTTGTTAAATGCAGGATTTACTGTACCAGTATTTACATTGACCGTTACCTCATCATAACCATCACCAATGGATGGGGTGTATGTGCCATTCTGTGTGATAATAGCTGGTCGTAATGTAGGATGAACATCAACAGTAGCAGTGGCATAGTCATTGACATCTATGTCTGTGCCATTAGCAGTAATAGTCGTATTGCCAGCAGGAATTATATAGCCTTCTGGAACAGGAACATTAACAGTGACAGTAGCATAATCATAAACATCAATCTCCTCACCATTCTCTGTTATCACCTTGTTTCCAGTAGGTAATACATACTCTGGGGGTATCTCATCAATATAATCATATGTGGTATTGTCACCATCAAGGTTGTTTGTCACAAAATAAAGCGTTTTTGTCTCCTTGACGATGTATATATCACCAGCAACTAGCTTCTGTCCATTAACAGTAAATATGTTGTATTCCTGTTCTGTTTCAAATATTCTATATTGCATATGTATATATTTATAATTTTATTAAGTTTATGAATTATCAACAACAGTCCAACCGCTTGGCACACCAGATGTTCCTGTTGTCCAGTTTGTCATTGCAGTATTCTTAACAAACGTTCCAGATGCAGCAACACCGTTTACCCATGAGTCAGTACAATTGGATGCTGAGATATCAGTAGCATAACAGGTTATATAATTCAGATTAGAACAACCGTCAAACAGATGTGAGTAACAATTAGCACCTAAGGTAGTAACATCCAATATCATGTCCTTAGCACTCAACAGATGTGTGTTGTTAGCAAACAGATATTGTACAGTAGCATTATTGTCAAATGCGGTATGGGATGCATAATTATGACCGAAAGCAGCAGATAAGATATTACCAGATACATTAAAGTCAGCAACAGATGTAAACGGTGTTGTTGTACTACGTGTACATGATACTAATATCTTACTACGTGCAGCAACAGATAATGTAGAACCATCTGTCTTAAACCATGTTGTTCCACCATCATAGGACACCTCAAATGGTTCACTACTGTTACTAAATACATTATTCTGTTCTGACTCAAATGCTAATTCGTTACTGAACGATGTAACTTTTTCCCACCGATAGTTAGATGTATACTTATAATATGTTGTCTTGCCTGGTATTGGTACTGATGGTGTTATCTCAGTAACATTAGATGATCCTGTCATTGATGCCCCCTCAGCAGGAACAATAGTCTGAGACACCTGATCAAACATTCCATAGGTTCCAGCATTATCAGTCCAAGGAATATAGTCTTTGACTAATGTGTTACCCTCATAGATCTTAACATAATAGATCTTACCCATGTCACGGATACTGGTTAATGGTTCACCGTCAGAATGGTATAGGAACATATTATTATAGCGAGTAAACCCAGACTTTGCAGTACCAGAAAGGATAGTATTATTTGTTATAAGGTCTTTGATATAATAATTACCGATCTCCCATTCGTATAATGAAGAAGAACTAACAGAATATGTCGATATACGATCAGATATAAAATCGTAATACAACGTCCCAACAGCCCAGAATACTCGCCAGTCGTTACTATCACTTGTCTTGTTATCACAGATAAATCCATCGCCTTGTACGTTTGTCTGCTGGTGTTTGATCTGTACTCTTGTGTTCTCAGTAAATTTAACCCCAAGCGGTATATAGCCGTTATATGTTGAGGTTCGCTCAATATATTCTGGGGAATAGATCTTATTGATTGGTGGAGTATAAATGACTGCACCCTGACCGACATATGCATCAGTATAAGATGCCATATCTGCTGTTGACTCAAAGGAAACAACACCTTCTGGCTTATCTATAGGAACATACTCAATAGGATATGTGCTACCACTAACCGTTCCAACATTAACCCATGAGCCATTAGTATACTGATATTCTATATTACCAACTACAGCTAGCTTGCCGTCATAATAGGTACCAGATATTGTTGTGTCATAAACACCATATTCCTCATACTGATCAAGGTTGTTCTTCTTATACCACTTTCCGACTGATGTGACAAAGACACGGTCAGCAATAGTTTGTGTATAATCACTGAATTCACTGACAACAACAAACTCACTCAATGGGAGTATCCTACTAGCATAACCAGACCAACCAGATGCAGACTGATAGGCTGATAAACTAGCAGCAGGAACATAGATTGGACAGTTATTGGTATTATCAAATACATAACTACCAACACGAGGCGGTGTAGTAGCTAAGACTGTTATACCTGTAAGACCTGAACAAGCCTTGAATGCAGCATAACCGATGGAGGTCACACTGTCAGGGATGGTTACCCCAGTAAGACCTGAACAATTTTGGAATGCATTACTACCGATGGAGGTCACACTGCTACCTATAGTTACATCAGTAAGACCTGAACAACCATAGAATGCACAACTACAGATAGTAGTGATACTATTGTCAATATCCACACTGGTGATGTCACGTTCTATAAGATCTATAAGGTCGCCATCTGTTGACACTGGTGGTACATCAACAGTAACCGAGCTATATCCCTCTGCATTGGTCGGTGTGTATGTGCCGTTAGCAGTAAAGGTATCTGTGGTAAGGTCGTATGGTACATTGACCGTTGCTGTATTATAACTGCTAACGTCTATATCTGTGCCGTTAGATGTGATATTCTTATTGCCACTAGGTATTATATAGCCTTCTGGCACAGGGACATTAACAGTGACCGTAGCATATTCACTGACATCAATCTCCTCACCATTAGCAATGATAACCTTATCTCCGTCTGGGATGATATAGCCCTCAGGTATCTCATCTAGGTAGTCATATCGTTCATCAGTACCATCAATGTTGTTAGTATAAAAGAATAATGACTTTATGTCTTTGATGATATATAAGGTACCAGCAACTAGCTTCTGTCCGTTATGAGTAAATGTGTTATACTCCTGTTCGGTGTCAAATACTTTATATTGCATATGCCATTAGATAGTATATTTGTCTAATTCAGCCAGCATATCGTCATATTCCTTCTCACGACTAAGGATATTCTCGGCTTCTTCCTTACTTCTCTTATCAACAGTAGTTGCTGTATATGCTGGCTGCCACACAGGGGATACGTCATAGAGATAGGCAATCTTATTTACTGTGCGGTATAATTTGCCGTTATGCTTCTCCCATCGCTGTGCTGTATGATCATTAAGGTCAATAGCAAACGCAAAGCTAGACTGTGTGATCTCTCCACGGCGGATATTCTCTAATAATGTGTCACCGAGATCAGTATGCGATGCTTCAAACTCATACCGCAAACCATAATCATCAACAGACAGACGTAAAGATCCTACACCGTGATTAGAACGAGCAAGGATCTTAGTGTCATCATGATTGAACTTAGCAAATACGTCACAGCTGTCTATCAATTCCTGTGTTATAGCACCACGTTTGATTACCTCAATAAATCCGAGATCCTCAGATGGTGACTCAAAGACAGCAGCATAGCCTGTCACAGTCCTTGACTCAGGATTGTCAAAGGAACGTAACTCAACATTACCTATATTACGAATTATCTTCTCCATTTTCTTCTGTCTTATCTTTATTTATAGTGTTGTCTTCAATATTTGTGTATGGGATGACAATATCGTCTAATCCATCTAATGGACTATATCCTAATGCAGCACGTGCCTCATTACGGGTGATGACACCAGCAGTAACCAATGTGTTGTAATAATTAGCCGTTGATACACGGTCACCACGGATAAGATATGTCTCATCAAGGTCAATACTATATCCTTCATCCGCATCACTAAATAGCTTACGGCTGAACTCACATTCAATCATAGATATGTACGGCATCAGGGTATGTGTAACAAACTCAATATTTGCTGCCTCAATGGTACTATATGACGATTTAGACAGATCACCGAGCAACACAGGATTCATATTAAAGTAACGACCAATCTCAGACACATTGAACAGACGTGTCTCTAACATCTGTGACTCATTGGCATTATTAGATAATGGCTTGTAATCCATGTCATCGTCTAATATCACTAGTCCAGAACTGTTTGCACCGCTGTGTACATCAGCAAAGGCTTGTCTGGCTTTCTCCTTGGAGTCCCTACGGCTGCCCTTGATCGTCAAGGCACCAGTTAAGGCACAGCCAGAACCGTAATAATTGCTCGCAGCCTTATTGGTTGCCTTAGCCAGATTGAGGATATTATTCGAATAACTGACTAAACTACGTCCCTTTACACCGTTACTCTGGGAGTTCTTATACAAATGGATGACATCATTTGGCTTTACAACTCCTTTGACACCATTAATATTATACCTTAACTGACGGTTATTCTCGTTATAGTTAATGGAATAGGTGCCGTTAGGACAGTAAACTAACTCAACAGGGGTACCATCTGCCGCTCTCTTTATGTAACATACCGCATTTCCCCAGTCAATGACGTCCTGTATTAAGAGTTTCATAAGATTAAACTTTGACATCAATGCATGGGTGAACAGATAATTCACAACATGGGAAGGATCTAACTCATTGTTATGCTTAACCTCTATTGGCAATTGTGCAATGGAATTAGATATCAACTCACGTGCAGCAAAGAAAGCAGATAAGGTAGTTGCTGAATCATCCAAACGGAAGGTACCAAACAATACCGAGGTAGCACTGCTGCCATCGGACTGCTGTATCACCGTAGGATTACTTCTCTTGAATATATTGGAAATTTTCATACAACAAAATACTTATATTTAATAATAATAGATAATCTCTGTAGCATTATTAAAAAATGACAGTAATTATCAGAAATTCACGGACAAAACCTCTCCATCAGAATAATTATGCTTATCAAGATAACCACCTAATGCTTGTATCATTGAAATCACAGGATCAATCTTCTTAGAGCGGTCTCCTCCTGTTTTTGTAGGCTTGCAATTTTCGTTTGAGTCAATTTTTAATGATACATTACCAAAACACCATTTTACTAAAGAATTACTATCAATAACAACTTTACCTTGTCTAATAAGCATTTCAAGATATTTTGTTGGCTTATTAAAATTACCTACTGCCTGGGAATATGGCACTAATGGCAACCCTGCCTCAGTGGCATTTATGCTCCACTGTGAACTATTCCATTGGTCATAAGCAACATTTATCATATAAGTCTTTTTATATAGTTTAATTTGGTCTGCTAATATAAAATCATAATCTACAACATTACCTGAAGTCATAATGAGTTGATTATTTCGTTTCCACATTTTATATAATTCTGCATTAGTATTTTCTTCTAAACAAGTATCAGGCAAATAAATAAATGACTTAAATACAAACTTATCAGGGTATAGTTTTCTGTCAGGGTTAGGTGGAAACATTATTGTAGTTGAAGTCAAGTCAGAAACAGCAGATAAGTCAACTCCTAAATAACTATCTTCATCTATAAAATCATCTATATTAACTTTATGCATTACAGGTAATAAATATTTATCAGGAATCCATATATCTTTTGATTGACACCATAAGTTTAAGTTCTTTGTTTTAATAGATACTTCATTAGCTGAAGTTTGTACTGCTGTTCTTATTTGGTCTCTCATATATTTATAAGAAACTGTTGTTCCTAATGATGGATTTGCTTTTATCCAAACATTTTCGTCTTGCCAATCATCATCAGGGTCTAATTGAAATATTGCTGAAAACCAAGTATCATCAATATAATTACCTTTTAATATATTACAACAATATTCCCATTGGTTATAAAGTGGATATTCTGAACCTATATTAAAACCAGCAGTTGATATAGAGATAGCAAGAGCATTTCGTCTTGCACCTTGACCTGTTTTTAATACGTTCCATATCTCAAATGTCTTTGCTTCGTGGCCTTCATCTTGTATAAATAATGAATCTGAACGTCCATCAAGTTTTGAAGTATCTGAAGAAAGAACATCAATTTGTCCATCACA
>Ga0326512_10003669_pt1 | contig 11228 bp, 11 predicted proteins | sample 1_2617_0518_D_FD_203652 | JGI IMG/M metagenome (GOLD analysis project Ga0326512, IMG submission 203652) | Bovine rumen microbial communities from UC Davis, California, United States - 1_2617_0518 | ecosystem: Host-associated > Mammals > Digestive system > Stomach > Rumen | place: USA...
CTTAAATTCCTCACTATAATGTACTGACATGATGTTCCTCCTTCATGATGATTATATTATATATTATCGAACATCATGTTACCAATTTAGTTTACCAGTACAAACGCAGGGATCACGCCGAAAAGCATAGCAGCAAAATCGAATCGGAAGGTTTGGTGGATGTGTAATAAAGGTCATCACTGGAGAGCAACACCTTTGGGAAGATCAACAGGTGCCGGTTGTCCATTCTGTGCCGGTAAAAGACCTGTTATAAGTAGGCTTATATAAGAAGGTGTCCTATGAAATGACTGGGTTATCGACCATTGTGAAAGCCTGCTAAAAAAGAAATGACAAATTGTTAAAAAGTAACAAATTCGCAAATCATGCCTCATAAGTCCGTTTTATTGGACACATTGTGAGGCATGATTATTATAGAGTAGTATCAGAAAAGGAGGGTAGAATTAATAAGCGTGCTCAACTGTTATGGAATGTTCTTCAGAGACAATTCCGTTATATATATGATCTGACAACATTTTTTGTATATCATCAGGTAACTCTGATATATTCAGGGCTTTGTCCGGGATGGCGATACAATTATATTTGTCATCATTATCGTAATCGGTTATGTCAAAACAGAATAGTCCTTTAGATGCAAGCCTTTTAGCGTCATTAACCAAATCGTTATTCTTGGATGGTATTAGTAGCTTGGATGTGGTGATGATTGGAGCTTTTTCCATAAAGAATTCTAATAGGGCATCGGTTTCCTCGCGACTACGGCATACGTATTCGGGAACATTACCGCATCCTGCGGATGTACATACGAAAATATTGCCTTTACAGTCAGTAGCAAACCACATTATATCTTCGCACTGAAGATCAATATCACTAATTCTCATAATGGGTACCTCCTTTATATGAGATCTGAAAACATTTTTGTACAGTTGATACAATAAGGACAGATTTCACCGGTTCGGGGACGGATTGCATGTGTTAACTTAATATCAGATATGTTACTGCCACTCAATAGAAGCTCATTAACAACATGAAATTCCGCACAGACTCCGACTTTGTTTCTGTTTGATAAACCTGTGGATCCTATACCTCCGATTTTGTTAGCGCGTTTTATAAGTTCGGGATGTATCTTGGATGGAATATTACCGGCAAATGAGGTGACTATTTTGCCTGTTTTGACATCATAAGCACCTATTGCCATGGCTTTGCCCCTGCCACCTTTGGTTTTTGCGATCATTTCGTGTATCGCTTTATATGCAGCTGCTCTTAACATTTTAGCATTGGCTGTACTCCTTGGGAAGAGTCCACTTCTACTTTTGCTCATGCGGAATCCTCCCTTCGTAGTACACGCAGGTCTTGCTTTTGAAAGAGATGATATTTACACCTGATGCACGAAGTTCATCAAAGCACGGATAATTAGATGAACCATAAACAATCAATGTGTGCGGTTTCAGAATTTCATACATTTTAAGAAGACCGGTGACAAATAGATCATAATTAAGCTTGTATTTCAAGTTGCTGGCAACAGTGCCTAAACAAAGCATACTATTACGAGGATTGCCATCAAAACAGTAACTCCAGGTGTCAGGAGTATTCCATCTGACGTTGCTGATAACATCATATCCGCGAGATGCAACCCAGAATCCGAAGGCATTCATGCGATAATAGTTCCAGCGTTTGAGCGGATCGGGAAAGTCAGCATAGGTAGATGGATCTGGTGCAATAATAAGCATCGAAATAAGGATGTGTGTAGGTAGTGATGGAGCCGGTCTCACTGTGGTGGGGCCGGCTCTATTATTTTTATTGCTACTAGCGTTTACTTTTGCAAAAAAAATGGCTGCGAGACCTTGAAAATACTGGCTTCACGATACTGTCCCTATTTTGGGACAGCTGAGTTGCTATTATTAAATCATAGAAAGAAAGCAACCAACTTATTCAGGAGGTAAGAGCCATGTTAGTTGTGTTATGCATATTGATTTTCCCATTTGCAGTGTTGTCAGAACTTATGAAAATGAACAATGGCGGTGGACGCCGCGGAAGGAGGAGATGGTAATGATTACATATGAGGAAGCTTTGGAGATTGGAAAACATAGGAAACCAAATGCTGATACTTGCGTTGAATATGAGACAGCATACATGTTTACAGCTGAGGAAGATGCAAACTACATTGGTGGCTATGGGCACGATGCAATAGTGGTTTCTAAAGAAGATGGATCATTTCTCGAATTGCCTCAATTTTTGATGAAAGGGGAAGATGAAATCAAAGAAACACGACTAAGAAAAGAACTAACGTATGTAGAACCGGCAGATTACTTCCCTAAAGAAATAAGAGAAAAGTATTTTGGAAAAGATGATGAGATTGAGTAAAGGAGGTATTCATCATGGCAAAGCAGTATTTCACATTAACAGGATGCAATCATTATTTTGGCAATGACTTCATGAAGAAGGGGATGAAGGTAAAGCTTAAGAAAGAACCTAAGAATGAGTATGATGCTGAGGCTATTATGGTCAAGATGAAGGGGATTGGTAAAGTTGGCTATGTAGCTAATAGCGCTTATACAGTTCAGGGTGACACTATGAGTGCAGGAAGACTCTATGACAAAATTGGTAAGAAGGCGAAAGCTAAAATTGTCTATGTGATTCCTGGTGGTGCTATCTGCAAAATCATTGAAGAGACTCGTGAGGCTTGCGGTGGAATTCCTTCGCCTAAGATTGATGAAGATGCAAATGAAGTGAAATTTGGAACAAAGTACGAGGAGGAACAGTAATAATGGCAGGATTTGGATTTGATGCAGGTTCAATTGCAGCGGAAGGAAAGAAAGGTGATATGTATTTAGTGGTTCAGGTTGTACTTACTGAGAAGTTCATTGGAACAGGATCAGGAGTATCGAGCCTTACAAATTTGCAACGTACTATCAATGAACAAGCTGCAAAGGGATACAGATTACATACAATATCAACTACATCATCAGGATCAAAAGGATTCTTAGGAGGAGATAAGATTCAGGCTACGATGGTGTTTGAGAAGGTGTTATAAATAGGGGAAGGTAGTTGAATGTCAACTACCTTCGCTTTGTTGGATAAAGTCCAATCTTATGCATATTGAGATGTATATTTCGAGAAATGGAAAGTTTCGAGATGTTGAAAGTTTCGAGATAGTGAACTATACTTTTTAAGGTAAGATTTTGTCTTTATAGGAGGCATGAGATGGAATATTTAACAGTTAAAGAAATCGGAGAAAAGTGGGGAATTACTAGCCGCATGGTCAATAATTATTGTGCGAATGGAAGGATTCCTGGTGCAATAAAAAAAGGAAATCTTTGGCTTGTTCCAGATGACGCGAAGAAACCTGTAGACATGAGACGAAGGGATAAGTAAGATGGCAAAGATTAAAAGAGAAAAAACGCCTCATGCAAAAATGCTTCTTGTTGCATTGAGGTCGGTGGGATATACAAATGAGACTGCGATTGCAGATATCATCGATAACTCGATATCGGGAGCTGCTTCTGAAATAGAATTGTATTTTGATTGGGATAATCGTCGTATTATTATTGCTGATAATGGATACGGAATGGATTATGAAGAGCTGATGGAGGCGATGGAAATTGGTTCTGCTGATCCTAATGAAATTAGGCCATCTGAGGATTTAGGAAGATTTGGTCTGGGGATGAAAACTGCGTCGTTTTCTATGGCGAAGAATCTACTTGTAGTTTCAAAAAAAGATAGTTCAATTTGTAATGCCGAATGGGATTTGGACAGTGTCGCAGAGGAAGATAAGTGGGAAATATCTGAGTATGACAAGGATGATATCAACGTAATACTAGAATCGATAGATGGTTTCACAAATTATAATAATTGGAATCAGGGAACATTAATTATTATTTCAAAGCTAGATAAACTAATAGATGTTGCAAATCCTGATAAATCAAAGAAGAACTTTTATAAGATGATTGCAAATATAAAGAGACATATTGCAATCACTTTCCATAGATTTATGGAGGAAGATGATTTACATATTCATGTGAATAAGAATTTAATAGCACCATGGAATCCATTTTGGACAAAAAGTGCATCAACTATGGAGTTAGCACCAGAAGAACTATTTGATGGGAAGAGCGATGTTTTTGTAGAACCTTTCATTCTTCCACACAAAAACAAATTTAGCTCTGAAGAAGAATATAAGGACGCGGCTGGTATTAAGGACTGGCGTGGACATCAAGGGTTTTATGTATACAGAAATCGTAGACTTTTAGTGTATGGTACTTGGTTTGGCAAATTTAAAAAAGAACCTGCGTTTAATTTGGCTCGTATAAAACTCGATATGAGTTCAGATAGCGATTTTGAATGGGATATTGATATTAAGAAATCAAAAGCTACATTACCTGTAGCAATAGAGGAGCAAATTACCCAGATTGCATATTTAGCAATAGAAAAATCAGTAGCTGTTTATAATTCGAGAGGAGTGTATAACAGAAAAAATACAGCCAATAATACTAGTCTGAAATATGTATGGGAGCAGCGTAAAAATTTAGCTGGTTCATATATGTTTTACTTAAATAAAAAGCATCCTATGCTTATGAAGCTTCTAAGCGAAATGGATGAACCAATGAAAAAAGAGTTTAAGGCATATTTATCATTGGTAGAAAGTTATTCTCCAACAATGTTAAGTGGAGTACTTGAAACAAAAACAGAAACTAGTATTTCAGAAGATGATATAAAAAAAGAAATACTTAATATTCAGGAGAAGGTAAGGATATATAGGGCACTTCAGTATGATGATGCGGAAATATACGATACCTTATATGATTCTCCAGAGTATGTATTTATTAGGGATGACTTGAAAAGAATAATTGAGGAGACGGAATAATGGGTTTAGATTTAAATGAAAGGTATGAAATTGCTTACGACTTTTATTCTAAGCGATTTGAAGATTATGATGGTGAAGAACTGAATGAACAAATCAATAAGGCAATAGATGATACATTAGTTGCTATGAGCAGTTTTGTTGATGGTAATACAGATGCGCTAAAAGATTATTTGCTGAGCAGAATAAGTAGAGAAAAAGAAGAGGAAACAGTTTCTGTCATGCTTGGCGAAGAAGCTGAAAATTCGACCTGGTGGGATGAATATAGGGTTGAAAATGCGGAGAAACTTGATTTCTGGAATAGGTATCGAAAGTATTTATATGAGAACAAACATTGGGAGAAGAGTGCAATAACAAAAAGCATTAACAATCCTACAGATATGCTACTAAATTCAATTGCTGACCCTAACAGAGGTGTTGTTCAGGAAAAACGAGCTATGGTCGTAGGTTATGTTCAATCAGGTAAAACGGCTAACTATATTGGTTTGATTAATAAAGCATTAGATGCAGGATATAAGTATATTATTGTACTTGCAGGTATTCATAATAACTTAAGAAGTCAGACTCAATCACGAATTGATGAAGAAGTATTGGGGTATGAGACATCTTCGGAAGCTCGACAAAAGCAACGAGAACGTGCTGAAAAAAATCGTATTGGTGTAGGTACATTATATAATGCGGGGTTTGTGCAGACACTTACTTTTAGAGATGAGAATGGCGATTTTTCAAAAAAGAACTCAAGTTGGGATACGCATCCGGATGTTCCTACCATAATAGTGACGAAAAAAATTAAGTCAACGTTGACTAATTTAATAGAAAATATAGAGAGCAAACAGGTTATTAAGCAGGATGAAAATGGAAAGTTTATAATGCCAGCAAAATATCCTTTGTTGTTAATTGATGATGAGGCTGATCAGGCATCTGTTAATACAGGGTATGATTATGATGAAAATGGTGAAATCGTTGATGAATATGATGTAAAAACCATTAATCGTCTTATAAGAAATCTTTTGAATCATTTTGAGTGCAAGTCTTATGTTGGATATACAGCAACACCATATGCTAATATTTTTATTCCTAATGATTTGTCTGTTGCTAGTGAAGAACTAGGAAATGATCTTTTCCCAGCAGACTGTATAATTAGCTTGCCAAAGCCATATAGATATATTGGTGCCAATGAATTCTTTGGTTATGGCAATGATGATGAAGAGCCTAAGCCGATGCCGTTGGTACGTAAGATTCAGGATGAAGACTTTGTTGATGCTAAGAATAGAACAATAGGTGAACTCCCTACAAGTTTGAAGCGTGCTATGCAATGCTTCTTGATTTCTATTGCTATTAGAAATTGTCGCGGAGAAAAATATAAACCTAATACAATGCTCATCCATGTTGCACGTATAAAAGACATGCATAAGCAACTGGAACGTAAAGTGGCAGAGTATTTTTTCGATGAATTGCAGTCAATGATTATTGATGGTGATACAGAGACGAGAGACGAGATTTATAAATTAATAGAGGAAGACCATCTTCCAGTATCCGAAAAAATGCGGAACGAGTTTTCTAAATATATGGATGGAGCTGTTGATATTTCGTCGGATGTTATATATGAAGAAATACTGCGATTGATGAATGAAAACCGCGTTAAGATTAATGTAATTAATGGTGATAGTAAAGATGTGCTATGTTATAAGGATCACGCTGGTGAAGAATACAATGTTATAGCAATTGGTGGAGACAAGTTTTCTAGAGGACTTACATTAGAGGGATTATCGGTTAGTTATTTTACTAGAGAAACTAAATATTATGATACTCTTATGCAGATGGGCAGATGGTTTGGATTTAGACCTAAGTATGCCGATTTATGTAGAGTGTTTATTACTGATGATATTTATAGATGGTTTGCTCGTATTGCTTTTGCTACGGATAATTTACGTAATCAGATTACATATATGTGTGAAGAAAAGGCTAAACCACGTGATTTTGGACTAAGGGTCGCTACGCATCCAGAACTAAAGATTTCTAGCCCAAGAAAGGTTAAGTCGGGCGGATTTCAGCAACTTGATTTTAGTGCAAATCTTACCGTTACAAGACTGATAGATGTAGATATAGAGAAATATAAATCTAATTATGATGCAGTCAATAGATTGTTTACTTACGCAACCAGAATTGTTCCGGCAAAAGAGCATTTTGCCAGACTTGGTAGAGAATCTAACACAGAACATCTTTTTTTGGAAAATGTAAGTAGCACGCGGATAGTAGATTTCTTTCGAACATTTAAAACATCTAAGTACGCCAGAAAGGTTAATGGAAATAATATTGCGACATATATTGAAGAGCAAAACAAAGACGGAAGACTTATTAATTGGACTGTATGTTTAATAAATGTTGGCCAAAAGGAACCAGGGTTTGTTATTGCTGATCAAATAGTTGGAAACGGAATCGTTAGAAATAATATTGATATGCCCAGACCTGATGTATGTTCTGTACATATGATAAAAGGCAAAGATCAGGAATATTATGATTTAGAAAAAGCTTTATACGATAAGGTTAAATCTATTGAGGATAAAGGTGATGAAAAAACTGTAGCAGAGCATATAAGAGCTACAGAGCTTGATCCGAAAAAAGGGTTGCTACTTATCTATCCGCTTGATCATAGAGATAGTGGAAAAACTAGCCAATTTAAGATAGGGGATGGAAACCATTATCCGGCATTTGGTCTTGTCGTTGTATTCCCAAAAGGGAATGGAAAGTCTATCTCATACCAAGTGAATCGTGTTGGGTTAAAGGGTGATTTGGATGATTTCATTGAATAGCATTGTAGAGGATATAAAAGAAGATTTTAAAAAGCCGCAGTATGTAAATTCGGTGGCATTGTCGAGGCGATTTGTTTTGGCTAATGATAACATTGTTACGGTTGCGTTTAATAAGAACACAATGTTGTGTGAGGTTGCCATTGAAATCCCAAATGAAACTAGTTTAGATGAGTTAAATGCACTTCCTAAATGGAAAGGGATGGAAGAAAAAAGTACAATTGTGCCAGATGGTGGAAGAATGAGTAGATATTTATCATTCAATCAGCTCGATGGATATGATAGTAGTATTTTTATTACCCTTATGCAGGATGTATGTGATGAGATTGATAAAGTAGGTATTGAAAAATGCATAGCTACAATTAAAGCTACTTTACAGAAATGGAGTATCTTTTTCCAATTTGATCGAGATTATGTTCTTTCAGCTAATGCGCAACAGGGCTTGTATGGTGAGTTATGGTTCCTCGAAAAAATGATTTTAAAGTACGGAGCAAAAGCACTTTCAGGTTGGACAGGTTATAACTTAGAAGCGCATGATTTTTATTATGGTAAGGATGCTATTGAGGTTAAAACTTCTTCGGCAAAGGGGCCAGAAAAAGTTAAGATAAGTAATGAGTACCAACTTGAGGATAGTGGCGTCTCAGGCGTGCTGTATTTGCTATACATTAGTATGAAAAAAAGTGAAGTTGATGGTGAGCGTTTGCCGGACATTACTAATAGGATTATGAGGCTATTGGACGAAAATCAAATACATGCTTTTAAAGAGAACTTATTTAAGGTTGGTTATGTATATATGATGCCAGAGTTATATAAATATCATTTTAAAGTGCGTGAAGAAAGCTTTTTCACAGTAAAAGACGGTTTTCCTCGTATTACTTCAAAGAACATTAGTAAAGGAATTGGAGCTGTTGATTATGTGCTAAGTCTTGATGCATGTCGGTCATATATGATAGAGACGGAGGCGTTCTTTAAAGGAGTTGATTATCAATGATTACAGATCAAATGAGACAGTTTAATGAGGAGTTAATCGAAGAGGTTCGAGAATTCCGCGAGAATGAAAAGTGTAGTACAGAAGATGCTTTTACAAATGTATTTTCTTCTTATGCCATAGATGCAGGCGAGTCATTTTTAAATAATTGCAACGTTCTGAGTTATAGGAAAGATTTTGAGAAGGCTAAAATAAATGCGTATGTATATGACGAATATTTTCAGACACTAACTTTGGTGGTAAGTGTATTTGAAAATAGAGTTGATATATCAAAGATGGGAAAGGTCGATATATCAAAGAATGTTAAACAAGCTACGAAATTTTATAGAATGTGTAAATCAAATTATTTTGATGATGTTGAAGAAACCGATCCAGGCTACATTATTTCTGAATATATAAATGACTATGAACGTGAAATTGAGAATATAAGAGTCATTCTTCTTACAAATAAGGAAACAGTACCTGAAATACCAGAAAGCATTAAGATAGATAAGATTACTGTTAAATTTGATGTTTGGGATTTAGAGCGTATATGTCAGTCTTTATATCAGAATAAATCACATGAGGATTTAGTTATTCGCTTTGAAAAAAAATACAATAATCCGTTAAAGATGATTAAGGTGAAGCAAGATACTAGTGTATATGATTGTTATATTGGTGTTATTTCTGGGCAATGCTTAGCAGAGATATATCGTGATGAAGGACAAAAACTTATCGAGAAGAATGTAAGATCCTTTTTACAGGCTACAGGAAAGATTAATCAAGGGATTAAGAAGACTCTTAATGAAGAACCAGAGATGTTTATGACATACAATAATGGTATTTCAACGACCGCAAAGAGTATTGTTATAGATGAAGAAAAAAGTGATGATGATTTTGTGGTAATTAAAGAGATAACAGACTGGCAGATTGTAAATGGAGGTCAAACTACAGCATCGATTCATAATGCTTTGCAGACAGGAACGGATATTTCGCAAGTTAATGTTCAGATTAAGTTAACAGTAATAAGAGACCAATCTAAAACGGAAGAGATGGTTGGTTTTATATCAAAATACGCTAATAGTCAGAATAAGATTAATATGTCTGATTTTAGTGCAAATGATCCTTATCATATTGAAATGGCTAGATTATCTGAAAAAGTGTATGTTCCTTCAGAAAATGGTAAATCAACACTTAGATGGTATTATGAACGCGCAAGAGGACAGTATATGGTTGATGTCAATAGACAGCCTACACCTGCAGCAAAAAAGCGATTTAAAGAGGTAAGTCCTAAGTCAATGTGTATTTCTAAAACTGTGGCAGCAAAGTGTATGATGGCTTGGATGAGATATCCTAATATAGTAAGTAAAGGTTTAGAAACAAATTTTATTGAGTTTTCTGCGATGATAAAAAATGGTGAAGTGCCAGTACCTTCACAGGAATCATATATAAGTATGATTAGCAAGGTGATTCTATTTAAAGAGTGTGATAAGTTGGTCGCTAAGCAACAGTTTGGAGGATATAAGGCGCAGATTAATTACTATACAATAGCATTGCTGGCTGAGTTTCATGCAGATGAAGTAAATGATGATGCTATTTGGAAAAATCAAACTATATCGCCAGAGCTTTCGATTAGAATAGAAGAATTAATCATGAAAGTTTGGAATCACTTTATGAATCCAGAAGTTGTAGGCATCAACATTACACAGTGGTGTAAGAAGGAAGAGTGTTGGAAATTACTCAAAAAAAGATACAAGAATAATTTGATATAGAGGTATATTATGCTGAAAATATTGGATCTCTTTGCAGGAGCAGGTGGTCTTAGTCTAGGATTTGAAGAGACAGAACAATTTGAGGTAGCAGCAATAGTAGAGAATAATAAAAACGCTGCTAAGACATATATTAGAAATCATCCAGGATTGAAGAATTATGAAGACATTTTAACGGTTGATTTTAATAAGATTAAAGCAGAATGTGGCGAAATTGATGTGATAATCGGAGGACCGCCATGTCAGGGTTTTTCCAATGCAAATAGACAGCGTCGACAGTTGATTAACGGAAGTAATGAGTTAGTAAAGAAGTATGTTGAGGCTATTAGCGTTTTAAAACCAAAAGCGTTTGTAATGGAGAATGTAAAAACAATAGCTTCTGATAAGCATTCTTTTTGTGTCACCAATGGTGATAAAAAACATATAACCGAAGAATTAAAGTTGCCTATTCATAAAAAAAGCATTGTTTTATATGAAGGAGACTTAACAAACCAGATTTATAATCTTGCCCAAAAATACAAGGGAAACATTCATGAAGTTGTGCTCCTTAGTGAGGATGAACTTTACTTTTTATATAATCTTTGTAAAAAGCATAATAGTATTAAACATCTACTATCTAAGCAAGCGAATGTGAAAGAGCTTAATGCCATAGCCAAAAAACTCAAGAAAAGATCAGATATGCCATCCTGGTATAATGTTTCGATGCGTGAAGTGAAGCAGGTAATTGTTCAGTTATTAACTAATTGTGATGAAGTAGAAGAAAATTGGTGGTATAAAGTAAAAAAGTTTTGGGATATTCATCGATTTTTTATGGGTTTAGATGAGCT
>Ga0326512_10003670_pt1 | contig 11228 bp, 6 predicted proteins | sample 1_2617_0518_D_FD_203652 | JGI IMG/M metagenome (GOLD analysis project Ga0326512, IMG submission 203652) | Bovine rumen microbial communities from UC Davis, California, United States - 1_2617_0518 | ecosystem: Host-associated > Mammals > Digestive system > Stomach > Rumen | place: USA: California...
GATTCCATCAATGTCAAGGTGACATTTGCACCTGACGATACTAAAGAGTCCTATTCGCCATCGTTCAAGCAACCAATCAATATTGGATATAACCTATATGACATCCTTCACAGCGGAACATCCTATGAGGAAAATGAAGAAAGTTTATTATGTTTACTCCGTCATTCCATCATTGTACGTGACTATGACGATAAGGATCAAGGAATTTACTACCTCACTCATACCCATAGTATGGAGCCGTTGAGACTTGTTTGTGACGGCCAATTGTATAATACCAAGAAGGGATTGCAAACTGTAGAAATAGACGAAGACACTTACTTCTATATAGGCATTGGCAGCCAAGCCACACGTCCAATGAAAGCATCATATGATAATGGCAATATTTGTTTGAGATATAGGTTCCCATACATCAACAATTTCCCAAGAACCTCTGATGGTTCAAGCATAAAGGGAAACGAGCAAAAAGTATTAGCCGTTACAACAAAAACCTCATCTCTGCTCAAGACAAGCGTTAACGAGGCTTTTTACTATCCACTCTTTGAGAGAGAAGATAATGAATATAATTTCAATGGCAATATTAATTATCGCATCAATAATAGCCAGACTCCTTTTATCACACAACTAACAGATGATCACATCAGCGGCGCATCATTGCCAAACGTATTGACAGCAAAGAATGGAGCCATTTGGCATTTCAATATATGTGACCTTCGCCAATCAAGTCCTATAACCGGAGAAGAAAACATCTATGTAAAAGACACAACGATCATCGGAGTTGTGTTCCTAATCCTTTTCTTAGCATTTATATATTCAATGGTACTAACAAACGGACATCTTTCCAAAATCATGATGATTGCATGTCTATTTGCAATACCATTGTTTGTTATGCGAATCTATCTGCTATGGAGAATTGCCGTTTTTCCTCCTGTCACAGATATATCACTAAATGAATTCCTTAGATACAGGATGGAATTGGGGAACTGGACTGATAATCCTATGATTATAACGATTGTCTTATGGGTATTGCCATTATTATCTCTATTATTATTGCTTTGCTTTAAGAAAATTCCCAAGCCAGAGAGATTTGAAGGTGACGGAGCTTGGCACAAAACTGCCAGCTGTCTCATAATATTGATATCTGTTGCAATTGCAGCAATCATCAAAATAGCACATATCAATGTGGTTGGACTAAACATTCTTGTACCAGTGATGCTATACCTGATTAATGAGTATATCATTATGAGAGGTTTAACAATTGGTTTTAGAATAGCAAATGCTCTGGCAGCCTTGGTCGCTCTTATCGTCAACGATCCTGGCTATGCGATTATGTTCTTCATATTTGAGAGCATCTACTACACAATTATCCTATATTCATATCTGAAATATCGGTGGAAAGAATATAGTTCTGGAAAGGCCGCCGGCTTTTATCTTTTTATGGCTCTCCTTGCACTACTTGTCATTACCATTATCTGGTTGCCGGATATAGTAGCCTTCTCGTATAGCAACGAACCATTCCTGGGAGGATTAATCGGTAAGTCCAGATTTGCATTTATTGTGGTTCCATTACTCATCGGAGGTACGATTTTGGGTGTTATTTGGCGTTGGAAACAATTGGAAAAGAAGTGGTGTTTGATAGGTATGGCCTCAGTGGTACTTGTTGTAGGTTTGTCATCCACTATGGGATACAATTATTTTCAGAACCACAATCTTCACTTCAAATATCGTGCAATCATCCACACACAAACTGTAGGTGAGATTATGAAAGACGAGATGTATAACCACGAAAATTCCCAAAGGTTACTAAATGCCGCCCAAAACCAATGGTTCTTGCAATACCATATCAATAAAGGGGACAAGCGAATTGCTGATGATGGAATAATCTCCTTATTGCCGCATTTTAAGAAAGGTGTCACATGGAATACACAGATAAGTGATGTGGCACTATCCAGATACGTGATTGGCGAGCTGTCGGGATTCGTGCCAATTATGATGATTCTCCTTTCGTTAGCACTACTTTGGATCGTTTTCCAAAACGAGAATTATTCACCCGCAGGCAGAGCACTTACGTTTGCTGTCGTATTGCTATTTGTGGTGCAAAGCACCTTTGAATGGATGGCCGTGACAAACAGAACGGTTTTCTTTGGTCAGGATTTCCCATTCCTAAGTCAAAATGCACGAAGTACATTAGGAATGTTTGGCATGTGGATAATGTTATTGGTTATATTTGCTTGCCACAAACCTAAAGGAGAATACAACGAGGATTTGGGAGAAGGTTTAGAATTATTCTCTAAACGATATCCTCAGGCGGTATTCTTTTTGCTTTTTGCATTTATCAGCGGAATTGTATATGCCTCTGGCAATAACTACGACAAATTATATGCAAGCGATAAGGCTGAAGGCGACAAAATGAATGCCGAGGAATTTAACATCTCAACGGCAATGAAAGAAAGCAAGGAGCAACTAATAGAAATCAATGCTCGACTTTCTGAATATCCGGTAACTGGCAAGAAACTTGAAAATGACGAAGATATTAGTTCGTTATTCCAAGATATCGACGAAACGATTCACCTGACAGACTATGTAAACAAGCTGAAAGAAGACGGTCGGATAAATGACTTCACTTTCTCTCTATATCAGGCTTTTGACGCTAATCTGAAGCTGAAGAACTCAAATCGCAATATCATTCACTTACGCCATCATAACATGAATAGTTATGAACTGGCACTTAACGATAGTTACTTCAGTTTACAAAGTCCAGATTATGACAAGAAAGCATGGAAAGGAAATATCTATTCCGACATCTCTTCACAGATTAAGAACAATTCTTCATCAATTGAAGAATTACCCGGAATGGTTATTTATTCTATTCCCCGCACATGGCTTCCATCAAACACGGATTATGCCATTGTTGATAGTAGAATAAAAGATGGACATATCGGCGATAACTATAAAAGATTCATTCACAAGGAAATGGCAGACTATACTGCGTCGGCAGCAGTATTCCCAATTCTTCCAAATGACATTCTTGAACTCAATGACAAGAAGAGAAATGATATTATAACCTATCAATATGGTAGGGAAGAACAAGGTCTTCTTGTAAAAAACATGGTTATCAATGGAAAGCGAAAATTCTTCTATCCTTTAAGGGAAGAATGCTTATGGCTTAGAGACTTTTCAAATTTAGTCGCATACAGCAAACAGGGTTCAGCCAGCAGAGACTCTGTATTTGTCACGTTAGATAACAAGTTAACAGAAAACATATCAGATTTGCTGCGGAAAATAGGCAACGACTGTTCTGTTGTTGCAATGGACGGATGGGGAAATGTCAGACTAATGGCAGACCATAAAAGATCAGGTGCCATTGACCCCAACAATGAAGACCTCATTAATGAATTGGCTGTCCAAAGTTACATGAACCCCAATCCTGAGACTGATCAGAATTTGTTTGGCAATCTTAACTTGTGTTACATGAAACCTGGGCCTGGATCATCATTGAAACCTATAACCTATGCAGCCGTGACATCACAAAGTCAAGATCTCATTTGGCCAGAACTAGAACTAATGAGTCCAAGTCAGATAAAAGATACTACAGTTTGTAGAGTAGCAGGAAAATATTATCATGTGAGAAAATTTGGCCCACAGTATAAATACAGTGCCAAAAGGCCATTCAAATCAATAGCAAATGATGAGAAAGGAATAGAGAATAACGGAATTGGATGGATTAACAATGAATTTTACTTGTATCAATCAAGTAACTATTATAATGCTCTCATCACCTATTTGGGACATTATGACAATTTGACTAATGCAGAAAATCAAATTTTTACTGTTTCTTCAAATGCAAATGACTTCCCTCGTTTCAGGACGAAAAAGGGAGGAAGGATTTACACTTTCCGTGAAGCACCACAAGCAAAATCTAATCAGATCTTATTCGATGGCCTTACGAAAAACTTTAAAGTGCCTACTTTCACAGGATATGTTGATACTCTGAGATATGAATTCATTAATCCTGGGTACTATAGAAGAAACAATGTAGAGAGTAAGTCCAAACTAGCTAATCAATTCTCATGGGTGTTCCCCCAAGCATCAACCATTTACGATTATGAGATGAAAGATTCAGAACTGACTCCTGCAGAACGACTGAGGCAATACACTTTAGGTTCAGACCCAATAAAGGTAACTCCTATCAAAATGGCAGAAATGTATGGAAAACTATTCTCGTTACATCCAGATTTCCATGCTTCAATTACGCCAAGAACAACAGGCTTTACAGAACCTTGGTTAGACAGAAGTGGAAACCCCTCAGAGAAATTCTTCAATTTCTATCGCGAGAACCTCTATAGGGGAATGGAAAAATGTGTACAGATTGGAACCGCCAAATATCTCACTAAAGACATTAGAGGGTATCACCTATATGCAAAAACAGGAACTTTGAGTTTGCGAGATGGTGTTAATGACGATAGAATGTTGGCTGTTATCATCAGTAATCAAAATCTAATTGATAACGAAGAAGTAAAATCACCTGATGACTATAAATATATGGTGGTATATTTCAGATTCAAACAGTTAGATCCAGAATTAGGACATTTCTGGAATACTGTTAATGAAATAATCAAAGAAATAATAAATAGTAACAGTTTTAATAATTATATGAAGTAATATGAAGGCGAAAATAATATATTTCGTATTTGCAGTAGTTATTTTAGGTGTTCTTGGAATATACATATTTTCAAATAGCGACACCAAAGAGATAACTAAAGAAGACACTGAATACCCTGCACTCCCTGTTAATGAATTGTTTGTGCCAATTCATTCTGACACGCTTGACCTATATCTTAAGCAATACTTTGGTAGGGGCAATCTGACAACAGATATAAAGAGGAATGAGTTTGTAATTGAATATAATCCTAATGCTTATATTCTACTACATGCCAACAGCAATAAAATGAAGGAAACAAGGAAAATGCTTGAAACCGCCAATATAGAGGACTTCTCCGTTAAATACGCCAAGGATAAAGTTCGAGTTTCCATGAGAAAAGATGGAGATTATGTAACTTGTCCTGCATTGTTCGTAGCTGAAATCCTTAGAAAAATGAATGAGCAGTAGATAATCTGAGAATAATAAAAGCGCGTCTGACTATGCTTTACTACGTTTTTAGATATTTTGAGAAACTTGACATACCAGGGTCTGGCTTATGGAGCTATATATCATTCCGGTCAGTAATGGCATTCCTGATTGCTATGGTATTATCATGGCTCATTGGAAAATGGTTTATAACTTTCATGCATAATAACCGTACAAGATTCGAAGAAAAGAAATTCGATGTCTCCATTGATCCTGTTGCCGCAAAACATAAGTATACACCCTCTATGGGTGGAATAGTGATTATTGCTGCCGTCCTCATCGCTTGTCTCCTTTTTGGAAGACTACGCAATATCTACCTTCTCCTGATGATAGGTACTACCATCTGGCTAGGGGTTACAGGATTCATAGATGACTATCTCAAAATCAAGAGAAGCAAAAATGGCCTCGCTCCTAGTTGGAAATTAATCTCCCAATTAGGTTTGGGAATTATAGTTGCTTTAACGCTATACCTAAGTCCAGATGCCGTTATTCATGAAAACATCGTCAGTCAGCGTACAAAATCAGGAACAGAGATTGTTCACAAAAGTGAACCCGTTAAAAGTACCATAACAACCATTCCTTTTGTCAAAAGCCATAATTTTGACTATTCATGGCTTGGCTCTAAACAAATAGGTTGGTGTGTATTCGTTATTGTCACGGTGTTTTTTATTATGCTTACTAGTAATGGAATCAACCTCAATGATGGAGTTGACGGAATGGCTGCAGGCAATTCCGCCATCATATTTGTCGCATTAGGCATCTTTGCCTATGTTTCTAGTCACATAGGATTTGCATCGTATCTTAACATAATGTACATCCCGGGGGCGCAAGAATTAGTTGTTTATACATTTGCCATGATTGGAGCACTCATTGGCTTCCTATGGCATAATACACATCCTGCTAAAGTATATATGGGTGACACTGGCAGTCTTTCCATCGGAGGAGTCATAGCCGTCTTGGCATTAATCATTCACAAAGAAATTATGCTTTTCTTCTTATGTGGGTTACTCATCATAGAACTTGCCAGTAGCAAACTACAAACACTGTATAGCATCTGGGGAACAAAGCATGGCCGTAAGCAAAGACTGATAAAACGGGCTCCTTTCCATGATGCTTTCCGAGCTGGATATAATTTTGACCCAACAATCAAGTACAAATTCCCCTGGTGTTCTGGTGATGACGAGGACGAGAGAGTTACTGTACATTTTTGGATTATCTCTATTCTATTGGCTGCATTTACGGTAATTCTATTAAAAGTACGATAGAATGACATCTAAGATAAAATACATATTGTTGGCGTTGTTACTCGTAATAATCTCCTTAGCAATACTTGTAACAGGATGGAGCATTATGAGCAATATCTTCTTCCCAAAGCATGGAAGCTGGATTGGCAACTTGCAACTATATCAATGGACTGCTATTGGAATAATCGCGTTCTATATCAGCAAACGATTTCTTAAGGAGAATCTTCGATGGTTCGAGACGTTTACCCATGAGTTGACCCATACATTAATTGCAATCTTATTTTTTAGAAGAATCCATTCATTTGAAGCAAAAAATGATAGTGGACTGATTATGTCGAGCGGCAACGACAAAACGCTTGTCTTTGTTGATCTTGCACCTTATTGCCTGCCTATTTACACATATATTCTATTGGCTTTCCGTTCTATTTGCTACTCTACATTTCTTTGGTATATAGATATAATCATTGGAGTGTCAATTGCCTTTCATATCAGCACAATTAAGAACCAAATTGGTAACTACCAGACAGATATTAACAAACGCCCTCTTTACTTCTCATACACATATATAACAGCAGCACTTCTGTTTAATCTTTGTGTCGTTATTGTTTCGTATTGGAGCACTAAAAATGTTTTTACCGCTGTATGGTACGTTTGCAAAGATATTTGGTCACATCTTATTATATGGTAAATGGAAACGGAAAGAATATTATTACGACCCTGGCGTGATGCTGATGCAGAGATACTCTTCAAATATGCCTCTGATCCGGATGTAGGCCCTCGAGCCGGTTGGACACCGCATAAAAACATCGAAGAAAGCCATGAAATAATTCAGAACTATTTCAGTAATGATCATACTTGGGCCATAGAATTAAAAGAATCTAACCAAGTTATTGGAACCATAGGATATATGCTTTCTGGAGAAAGTAACATTGAAATTGGTGAGAATGATGCTGAAATTGGTTTTTGGGTTGCCAAGCCATATTGGAATCAAGGAATATGTACTGAAGCGTTACAATTATTATTGGATTATTGCATCAACACAAAACACTTTTGCACTCTATGGGGCGACTACTTTGTTGACAATCCTGCCTCATATCGCGTCATGAAAAAATGTGGTTTCAAAGAAACTAACATTACCCGATATTGTAACCATCTGTATGGAGGTCAACAACGCCCTGTGAAAGTTCTAAAATTATCAATTTGAGATGCTGAAATGAAACCGTCTAGTGAATCTAAAGGCTAAACTCAAAACAGAACAACTGTCAATTATTGTCGGGACAAGTCTTTAAGTATTTGTCTCGACAAATAATCTGCAGAAAATTTTGAAGTATTCAAATTATTGTGTACTTTTGCAGCCGATAATCATAATTCTATCTATCACAAATAATATTTAATTGTAGCAAGAAGAATGAACGAAATGACGAAAAATTCAGTCCGATGTCGAGCGGTTCTATGACGAAGTATACACTAAGTCTGTGAATCGACGGGAAGATTGTATCTTGTCGTTCGTTGCGTTCTTTGACATATTGCTACAAGTGTCGAGAGCCTTGTGATAGGGTTATCTCCAAGAAACACCCTAATGATGCTACAGGTTGGTGAATTGTCACCTACCTATTCCCTCTTGTGCCCTGACTTTAGGGCTATACATTATTATATATGTGTGACAGAATTATGATGATTATGACAAATTCAAATAGACTTATCAACGATTTTAAGAATCAGGCAAAAGATACTATCTGGAAACATTTGGACGCGATGGCAGCTAACTATGCCGTATTCTCTACCCACCTGAATGGTTTATCTCCTTTCCTTACCGACTACAATGTATATCTGTATTGTAACGATACCAACGTAGTCATATTGTGCCTCGACTGCTGTGGAACTGGCGAAGAACAAATTTATGAAGAGTCGGAATCACTTAGTCCTATGCTATTAGCAGAAGGCTATGAACCTCGCGTAAGTGTCGTTTATAAAATGTCTGAATCTGTACGCCGGACAAAGGAACTACTCCAAAACTCCGTACCAGAGATTAATGTCTATGGTGTATTGCTTACAGAGGCAGAAATTCTCAATTCTTATGAATTGTATAGAATGTGGGACGCAAATAATCTCATGGTAATTGATGAACTCAGGCGACTGAAATACAGGCGAATTAAGACCAATAACGATTATGATTTGGCTTGTTCTTCATATATGAGAATTATTTCGGATATTTCACTCAGCCAAGAAATCATTAGCTCGACAAAGCCTCAGGAATCTCCTAAGGTTAGCTCTTCAGATTCAGAATACGATGAATTCGAGAAGCTGCTCAATGACTTCATCAATAAAGAATACGATGAAACGTTTGGCAAAGAATCAAATGATGAACAATCAGAGGATGACTTGGATGAAAGTGAAGAAGAATGGGAGTCAGACGCAGAGGAAGAGGATAACTCAACCACAGATGATGAACCTTTCCCTATTGGTGAGATTGAGCAAAACAATAACATTAGCGTCAAGGTTGAGATCCTACGTCCCATCCCTAATCCACAAGAAGAGCTAGACAAACTGGTAGGCTGCACTGATATCAAACGGCACATGGATGAGTTAGTTGCTTTAACCAGCTACAATAAGATGATTCATGAGCTGTTTCCTGACAGCAAACAGCATGCGGTTTCCTTGCACAGCATCTTTCTTGGTCGTCCTGGTACAGGTAAAACAACGGTATGCAAAATCTTCGGTTCATTGCTCCGTCAGGCAGGTGCATTGTCAAAGGGACATATCGTAGTCTGCGACCGTGGTACCTTCCTTGGTACCCTTTGGGGTGATGAGGAACGCTCAGTGAGACAAGTCTTGGAGATGGCCAAAGGCGGTGTCCTCATGATTGACGAAGCCTACCTGCTGAATGGAAAACACGATCATGACCCAGGAAAGTTGGTAATTCAGTTACTGATGAACATCCTTGCCGATGAATCACAGCGTGACATTGCCGTTGTACTTTGCGGTTACAAAGAGCCGATGATGAAGATGTTGGACACGAATCCTGGTCTGCAGTCACGTTTCCCTAACAAGTTTGAGTTTACAGATTTCACAATCGATGAATTACTGGAAATAACCCGTTGTCGTGTGAAAGACTATAATTACAAGTTTACCACTGAAGCGTGGGAAAAGTACAGTATTATGTTGGCACAAGCATATAAGATGCGTGATCCAGAAACGTGGGGTAATGCACGCTTCATTGCCAACCTATTAGAGCGTATCTACATCCAGCACGCCAACCGCTGTATCAAGTATCAGCCTAAGGATAAACAAGATTTGCTGATACTCACTCCTGAAGACATCTTACCAATTGAGATTCCTCGCCAAAGAACAAGAATTGGATTTTAGTAACTGATTTATTATGAGAAGAAGAATACCTTATCGTGTATGCAGATGCTTACCCAATGGTGTTGTAACCCATCTTGAAGCCCGACTACTCAAAGACTTGGTTAATCGCGAGATTCATCCCATTAGATGTGCTGCAAGTTGCAAAGGAAAATTTATGAAAGGTCTACGTCTTGGAGATCTTTGTGCAGAAACCGGTCATTTCCTATGGGCTCTAAAGGTGTGGAGATTAACTGCCAGACTGATTGAAAGTAAGGACTGGGACGACTGGATTGATGTCCATTTCAACCCTAAGTGGTATGACCTACAAGATGTCATTTCTGAAACTGAATACGAAATGCTGCTGAAGCGATGTGGTGACTTGAAGCAAGCACTCGGATTTCCCGAAGATTACTGGTGGACTATGGAGGATGAACATTATTCTAGTCGATACTTTGGCCTTCATGCATATTACTGGTTGTTCGCCGAGAAAAATTATGGCTATTACTTTTTCGATGATCCAGAAGAATACGAGGACGAAATGAGAGAGTTGCGAAACTCCTATCTAACGGAAAAAATGTTCCTCGAAGGACAGTGCGACCATTTCCCTCTTGGTTCTTTGAGTTTCACGGAGTATTGGCATGAAAGTAGCAAGGTACACGTTGAAGACTTGTCATGGTTCGTTTTAGGACGGTAGTAGAAATACTGCCGTCCTAATTTTACTATCTATAACCCTTTTTTCTCCAAACTATCTAGCATGTTTTGTAATTCTGTCTTCATCTTATCAAGAACAGATTTTTGCAGTTCCTTATTTAGGACACAAAATAAAAAAACAAAAATGCGTGTTTTCTTAATAATTATATGTATTTTGCTATCAAACGATGAATTAAATATCGTATATCATTCTTCAGCGTTTTTATGATACCGTTTCTAAATGTAGCATTTCTACGGCACTGATAGTATCTAACGTATAATGGTCTATAAGTGTGGTACCTTTTATTCACATCTTATGTAGAACCTACGATGAAGACTTGTGATAGATTTAGAGGGTGTGCTATGACCCACCCTCTTATAGGCATTATTTCAGTTTCTTCTTTCTCCTCTCAAACCACGCCCAAAATTCATTGATGCCCCAGATGGCTGACATGACAAAGATTGGCATAAAGGCCATTGCCCAAAGGAACGTCATGGTGTCGTTCAGGTGGTACTTGCCTGTGTAATAGGCAAGGATTGGAAAGACTACCAATGCCACTTTGTCGGCCAGATGATAGGCAACGGGGAACCACTCCATGCGCGAGGTCAGGCAGATGAGATGAGCCTCTGCCTTTTCGCGGATGATCTCGCAGGCCTTTTCAGCACCATTCACCATCGCCTTGTCAATTTCAGACAGCTGCCATTTCTCACGCTCAGCCTTGGCCAGATCGTTGACGTAACGCTTCATGAGGCTGGAATCATAGATGTTCCCGGCCACCTGATGAAGAATATCCTCCGCAGTCTGGTTCATCTCTTCCAACGGC
>Ga0326512_10003672_pt1 | contig 11224 bp, 11 predicted proteins | sample 1_2617_0518_D_FD_203652 | JGI IMG/M metagenome (GOLD analysis project Ga0326512, IMG submission 203652) | Bovine rumen microbial communities from UC Davis, California, United States - 1_2617_0518 | ecosystem: Host-associated > Mammals > Digestive system > Stomach > Rumen | place: USA...
GCTCTTGAGTTACATCCCCTCCAACAACATGGAGACGGCTCCCCGCAAGAAGTGCGACGACCCCATCAACCGTATGGAAGATGCGCTGAACGAGATTATCCCCGAGAACCCCAACGAGGCTTACGACATGTATAAAGTCATCGGCAGCGTGGTTGACAATGGCGAATTCTTCGAGGTTCAGCCTAAGTTTGCAAAGAACATCATCGTCGGTTTCGCCCGGTTCAACGGTCAGAGCGTAGGCATCGTGGCCAACCAGCCCGCTTGCTATGCCGGTGTGCTCGACGTGAACGCATCGCGAAAGGGTGCCCGCTTCGTACGTTTCTGCGATGCCTTCAACATCCCCATCGTGTCGCTCGTCGACGTGCCGGGCTTCCTGCCCGGTACCGGTCAGGAGTACAACGCCGTCATCCTGCATGGTGCACAGTTGCTCTACGCCTACGGCGAGGCCACCGTACCCAAGATCACCGTCACCCTGCGCAAGTCGTATGGCGGTTCACACATCGTGATGGGCTCAAAGCAACTGCACACCGACCTGAACTACGCATGGCCCTCGGCCGAGATTGCCGTGATGGGTGCCAGCGGTGCTGCTGCCGTGCTCTATGCCAAGGAGGCTAAAGCCAAGAAGGAAGCCGGCGAGGACGTGAAGGCCTTCATCGCTGAGAAGGAGGACGAGTACAACGAACTCTTCGCTAATCCCTATCAGGCAGCCAAGTATGGCTATATCGACGATGTCATCGAGCCTCGCAACACGCGTTTCCGCATCTGCCGTGGCCTGGCCCAGTTGGCTACTAAGCGCGACGCACTGCCTGCCAAGAAGCATGGTAACATTCCGATGTAATATTTTAAGGGGCTTAGATATTATGAAACAAAACGAAGTTTATGCTGCCATTGCGATGGCTCTTCATGAGCACCTTGGCAATAACGTCCACGATGTGGAGCCCGGCATCATCACGATAGCCGAGCATCCCACACAGTGGAACGGTTACGCCCAGACGATGACAGCCCATCCATAAAACATTCATGAAATGAAAGAGTATAAATATACCATCAACGGAACGAAATACGAGGTAGCCGTAGGTGACATTAATGAGAATATCGTAACGGTCACAGTCAATGGCGAAGATTACAAGGTGGAGATGGAAAAGCAGCCTGAACCCGAGAAGAAGAAACCCGTGGTTCGTCCTGCTGCCGCTGCCGAAAGCAACGACGCTCCTGCCGCCGCCAACAAGGCATCAGTCAACAAGAACAACGCCGTAAAGGCTCCCCTGCCCGGTGTGATCACTGACATCAAAGTGGCTGTCGGTGATGAAGTGCAGGCAGGAGACACCGTGGTTGTACTGGAAGCCATGAAGATGGCCAACAACCTGACAGCCGAAAAGGGCGGCAAGGTGACTGCCGTATGTGTCAAGATTGGCGAGAGCGTCATGGAAGACGACGCCCTCGTCGTCATTGAGTAGGATAATTGAAGTACCCCCAATAGGTACCCTTACTCCGCTCGAAGTCACTGACAGACTTGCCGGGACGGCCGAGCGGCTGCTCATAGAGGTCCAACGCTTCGCGATAATAGCGGGGCAGGGCCTCTATTTTCGTAGTATCATAATAGCGGGGCAAGGCTCTTGCAAACCCCTCCAAATCGCGGTCGATCAGATAAGCGCAAAGCACATAGTCCCTGATGGCAGGACTGGCCAGTGAGTCGTGCTCCACACAATAGAAATAGCGATAGGCATGCATGGGGAATGCCGGACGAGCACCAAGGAATGTCCATATACTATCCGGCGAAAGGATTTGCAAAGGCGAATAGGTGGGCAGCAGGTTGTCGCTGGTGCCAACGACCGGATACTCAAACAATCGTTCGCCCAATTGTCCCTTACGGGCCAGGGCATAGGCACGAAGCATGGTCAGTGTCTGGTCTGTCTCATGCGACTGGCGGCCCACTCTCAGAGCCTCATCGACATTGCCCTGCACTAAAGCCACCTCAGCATGAGCACGGAAATGGGCCACTGCATGAGTATTCGACAGTAAGGCCACAAAGAGCATCATCAATGCCATCTGAGACAGATTCAGCCAAGAGCGGCGCGAAAAGAGGCCCACGGGCAACTTTCCGTCTTTTTCAAAAGGAAACATCTGACGAGCCAGCCACACGCCCCCCCCCCACAGCAGTAATACCAGCGGTGCCAGCCACCACCAGTAACCGGCTATGGTATGACGTTCTGCGTCGATGCCTGACAGCATAGCCAGAAGAAGCATCGATGGCAGATAGGTCAGAGCATGAGTACGCCTTGAAAGACGTGTCAACGTAAAGGTCACCAACTGAAGCAGATACAGCACCAGTGTTACAATTAAAGCCCCCAACGTGCGGTCATAGTGTGTGACCCCCTGGCTGAGCACATGCTGGGCTACGGCCAACATATCGGCTTGAAACCAATAGACCCAGACAAACGAGAACGCGAGAAAGCAGACGGCACACATCACCCTGACGGTGATGGTGCCGCTCTTCTTGTGTGATTGACTATATTGCATCAGTTCTTCTTAAGAACGACGGCCGAACGAGCCGGGATATAGAGTTTCAGCCACTCCTTATGATCCTGGACATAGAGCGGATCGTAATTAGTGAAATGTGTCACGCTATCATCGGCAAAACCGAAACCGCCAAAGTCCTTGGAGTCAGTATTCAGCACTACATCGTATGACCCTGTAGGCACCAGGAAGCCGTAGTCGGTAAACGACCGCGTCGGCGAGAAGTTGAACACGAACAGCAGGTCGCCTCGCATGAAGGCAAGCACCTGATCGCCGTCGTTGTGCCAGATTTCCACGACGGGCTTGTCCTGGAAGTTGCGTACGCTCTTCACCACCTTAATCATCTCACGGTCAAAATCGCCCAACCAATGGTAGCACAGGTCTTTGTTGTCCACCAGACTCCACTGACGACGGGCATACTTATACGACCAGCCATTTCCTTCACGAGGGAAGTCGATCCACTCCGGATGGCCGAACTCATTGCCCATGAAGTTGAGATAGCCGCCATTGATGGCTGCCAGCGTCACCAGACGGATCATCTTGTGCAGGGCTATGCCGCGCTCGGCCACGCCGTTGATGTCCTTCTTGGCAAAGTGCCAGTACATATCGGCATCAATCAGCCGGAAAATGATGGTCTTGTCGCCCACCAGTGCCTGGTCGTGACTCTCGCAGTAAGAGATGGTCTTCTCGTCGGGCCGACGGTTCTTCACCTCCCAGAAGATGCTGCTGGGCTTCCAGTTTTCATCCGACTGCTCCTTGATGGTCTTAATCCAATAGTCAGGTATGTTCATAGCCATACGGTAGTCGAAGCCGAAGCCGCCGTCTTCAAACTTGGCTGCCAAGCCAGGCATACCGCTCACCTCCTCGGCAATGGTGATGGCATTGGGATTGACCTCGTGTATCAGACAGTTGGCCAAGGTCAGATAGCAGATGGCATTGTCGTCCTCATGGCCGTTGAAATAGTCGCCATAGCCGCCGAAGGCCTCGCCCAGACCATGACTATAGTAGAGCATGGAGGTGACACCGTCGAAGCGGAATCCGTCGAACTGATATTCCTCGAGCCAATAGCGACAGTTGGAAAGCAGGAAGTGCATCACGTCGTCCTTACCATAATCGAAGCAGAGCGAATCCCATGCCGGATGCTCATGACGGTCGCCGGGATAGAAGAACTGGTTGGGGTCGCCGGCAAGATTGCCAAGGCCCTCCACCTCGTTCTTGACAGCATGGGAATGCACAATGTCCATGATGACGGCCACGCCATGTTTATGGGCCTCGTCGATGAGTTGCTTCAGTTCCTCTGGTGTGCCGAAGCGGCTGGAGGGTGCGAAGAATGAGGAGACGTGATAGCCGAAGGAGCCATAGTAGGGATGCTCCTGTATGGCCATCACCTGAATGCAGTTGTAGCCGTCCTTGATGACACGGGGCAGCACGTTCTCGCGAAACTCATTGTAGGAGCCCACCTTCTCGGCATCCTGCGCCATGCCCACATGGCATTCGTAGATGAGCAGCGGCGACTTCTTGGGCTTGAAGTTCTTCTTCTTGAACTCATATTTCTCTGCGGGGTTCCAGACCTGAGCCGAGAATATCTTCGTCTCATCGTCCTGAACAACCCTGCGGCACCAGGCAGGAATGCGCTCGCCCTCGCCACCGTTCCACTTGACTTTCATCTTGTAGAGTTGACCATGCTTGAGGTCCTTCTCCTTCAGTTTCAGTTCCCAGTTGCCTGTGCCCTCTATACGCTTGCACCGATACTTATCGTCTTCCTTCCAGTCGTTGAAGTCGCCGATGAGATAGATATCAGTGGCATTGGGAGCCCACTCACGAAACACCCAGCCACGTGTCTGCTTGTGCAGACCGAAATAGAGATGGCCGGAAGCGAAGTCTTTCAGCGTTGACTTGCCGTTGTGAGTCAGTTTGTTCAGTGTCCACACAGCATGATCGTGACGACCGCGGATGGCATCCTCAAAGGGTTCGAGCCAACTGTCGTTTTGTACGAGGCCGATATGCTTAGGTGCCTCTTCTGCCTTTTTCTTTGCCATAAGAATTATGCTTTAACCTTAAATATTGCCTTTTTGATCTCCGGTGCCATCGAGATACAGGGAGCGTGACCATCCTGAGGGAAGAAGATGGCAAACATGCCGGGCTGGCAGTCGATGAAACTCTCGGCCATCAGGTCTGGATACTTGGTGATATCCTTTTCTGCGTTGTACTCCACTTCCGGCAAGCGGCAAAGCGGTGTATAGCCATAGGTCTCAGGGGCATCAATGGGTATCTGGATATCTATCATCCTGACATGTGTCTCCAGCACAGCCTCGTCTGGTGCTTTGCCTTTAGCGGTCGTTATATTGACAAAGAGGTCCTTGTCTTTAATGGGATACTTGCCTGCTTCCATCTTGGTCAGGTCGTTCTGCTTCAGAAATTCCACCACGTCAGCAAACAAGGGGTTCACACCCACATATTTGCTCAGATTGTCTAATGTGTCGATAATCATAATAGTATTGTTTTTAAGTTATTTATTTGTTTGCCTTACGATAGCCATTTTCATAGGTACCCTGGGCCACCACATTGCCGTTGCGGTCTTTCTCGACAAACACGCCATGGCGCCTGCCCTCGCTGTAGTTGCCCTCGAAGCGCAGACCGTCTTTGTTCTCCTCGATGGCAGCACCATGACGGGCACCATTCTTGAAATGGGCCTTAAACTTCGAGCCGTCGGCCAGGTGACCAATACATTCGCCGTCGGGCTGACCATTCTTGAACTGTCCCTCTACCAGGTCGCCGGCCTTGGTTGTCAGTTTGCCGCGACCATTGGGCTGGTCGTCGCTCCACTGCCCTTGATAGGTGTTGCCGTTGGCCCAGACGAGGGTACCATGTCCATGCTTGTTGCCATCAAGGAACTGACCGTGGTATTTATCGCCATTAGCATACTTGAATATGCCTGTTCCAGTCCGCTTGCCATTGAGATAGTCGCCTTCGTAGATGTCGCCGTTCTGGAAGCGATAGATGCCTTTGCCATGTTGTACGTCGGCCTGCCACTGCCCTACGTAGACATCGCCGTCGGCATATTTGTAGATGCCCTTGCCGTTACGCATGTTGGCTTTCCATTCACCATCATAGGTGGTGCCGTCGGCCCAGTCAAAGAAGCCGCGGCCATCCTTCTTGTCATCCTTCCATTCGCCATCATAATAAGCGCCTCCGGAAAAGACATACTTTCCCTTGCCGTTGCGTTTGTCCTCACGCCAGTCGCCAGTATAGACGTCACCATTGTAATAATACATCACGCCCTGCCCCTGCTGAAAGTCCTTATACCAGAGACCGACGTATTTATTGTTGTTCTGGAAATAATAGGTGCCTTGACCATGCTGATGATCCTGAACCCACTGACCTTCGTAGCGCTCGCCATCGAAAAACGTGTAGACACCATAGCCCTCACGCTTTCCTTTTATATATTCACCTTCGTAGACATTGCCGTTCGTCCAGGTGGTTTTTCCCTTTCCATGAGGCTTCCCTGAAGCCATGTCTCCGCTATATTGTCCCCCGTCCTTGGTAGTGCACGAGCCCAGTGTGATTTTCTGGGCAGTGACGGCCAGCGGCAGGGCGGTAAGTACTACTAATAATAATGTATATCGTATGCTCATTTGTGTTCAAAACTATTTTTGCACCCCAAAATTACGAAAAAAGGCGTACACAGCCAAATGTTTTAAGAATAAAGGGAAAGAATTAAGAATTATTTTCTTTTCGTCATTGGCTGTTTTCTCGCTAAAGTTTCGTACCTTTGCGCCCGAAAACCAAAAGAAAAGAAAGACATGAAGTTTATTGGAATCATACCGGCACGCTATGCGTCGACACGTTTTCCGGGAAAGCCGTTGGCCCTTCTGGCAGGCAAGCCAGTCATCCAGAGAGTGTACGAGCAAGTAGTGAGTGTGCTTGGCGAAGCCTACGTGGCTACCGATGACGAACGCATCAGAGAGGCTGTGGCGCAGTTTGGCGGGCAGGCCGTGATGACGAGTACGAACCACAAGAGTGGAACGGACCGCATCCAGGAGGCTGCCACCCTTATCAACACCGACGCCGACGTCATCATCAACGTACAGGGCGACGAACCCTTTATTCAACGCTCACAGTTGGAGACCGTCTGTCATCTCTTCGACGACCCACAAGTACAGATAGGCACCTTAGGGAAGCCTTTTGAGACCATGGAGGCCACAGAGAACCCCAACTCGCCAAAGATTGTGACCGACCTGCAGGGCTACGCCATGTATTTCAGTCGTTCGGTGATTCCCTTCATCCGAGGAAAAGAGCGCCAAGAGTGGCTAGGGCATTTCCCCTTTCTGAAGCACATCGGGCTCTACGCCTATCGTCGCGAGGTGCTGTCAGAAATCACGAAACTGCCGCAAAGTCCGCTTGAACTGGCAGAGAGCCTGGAACAATTGCGCTGGTTGCAAAATGGCTATCGCATCAAAGTGGGACTAACCGATGTGGAGACCGTCGGCATCGATACGCCGGAGGATCTGGCACGCGCCGAAGCCATGCTCCTGAAGTGACAAGTTGTCAGGCGTTTCTTTTTACATGCCCTGCATCTGCCGCAATAAATCCTGCTGCCGAGGGCTAAGCGAAGTGGGCAGTACAACCTGAAAGGTAATGATAAGATCAGTGCCTTGCTGCCCTTTTCCACGCAGACGGACCTTGGTACCGGGCTGTGTGCCGGGCTTCACCTTCAATCGGAGTTTGCGGCCATCGCCTACGGCCACGATGATGTCGCCGCCAAGCAAGGCCGTGTACATATCGATACTGACAGAAGCCTGCGTATCGTGTGGCTGCTGACGACCGAAACCGCCGGAGAAGCCGCTGCCTCCAGAGAAGCCGCCACGCGCTCCCTGTCCGAACAAACTCTCGAAGAACGATGAGAAGCCGCCACCGCCACCGCCTTTGGTAAAGGCTGAGAAGTCGAAACCTTCGAACGGCGACCCTCCATCGGCACCGCCAGAGAAACCGCCAAAGCCGCCACCGCCTCCACCAAAGGCTTCGGCCTGCTTCCATTGTTCGCCATACTGATCGTATTTAGCACGCTTCTCCGGGTCGCCAATCACGTCGTAAGCCTCGTTCAGGGCCTGAAACTTCGCCTTGGCCTTCGGGTCGTCGGGATGCAAGTCCGGGTGGAACTGTTTGGCCCGCTTCAGGTAGGCTTTCTTCACATCCTTCTGGGGGATGTTCTTGTCAACACCTAAAATCTTGTAATAGTCAATAAATGCCATATCTCAATCTCCTTCCTTTTTATTAATTAGACAGCAATTTCTGTGCCGAAGTGCTCAAATATAGAATATTTTTTGTACCTTTGCCCCCAAATAATGACCTAAGATGAACAAAAGACTTATAGCAGGCCTGCTGCTAGGCTTGGCATCACTACATGTTATGGGAGATACGAAGACCATCAAACTGAGAGTCATCGAAACCAGCGACGTGCACGGATATTTCTTTCCCTACGACTACGTGGAGAGAAAACCCCTGAAAGGCACGATGGTGAGAGTGAGCACATACGTCAACCGTCTGCGACAGGACTATGGCGACCGCCTGCTGCTCATCGACAATGGCGACATCCTGCAGGGACAGCCCACTTGCTACTGGTCAAACTATATCGCCAGGGATGATGAGAACATTGCGGCCTCTGTAGTCAACTACATGGGCTATGATGCAGCAACCGTAGGCAACCACGACATAGAAACCGGCCACGAAGTCTACGACAAGTGGATTCGCGAAGTACGCTGTCCGATGCTGGGAGCCAACATCGTTGACACGAAGACGGGCAAGCCCTACGTCAAGCCCTACCAGACCTTCATTCGCGACGGAGTGAAGATTGCTGTCATTGGCATGCTGACGCCAACCATCTCCAGTTGGCTAAACGAAAGCCTATGGCAGGGCATGGACTTCCGGGAGATGGTCGGTTGTGCCCGCTACTGGGTCAACTATATAAAAGAGGTGGAGCACGCCGACTTGGTGTTCGGGCTCTTTCATAGCGGCAAAGACGGAGGCATCTGCTATCCTGACGGTCGCATGGAGGACGCTTCAGAAAAGGTGGCACGCGAAGTACCCGGATTCGACATCATCTTCTTTGGGCACGACCATATTCAGCATAACGAGTGGGTGGAGAACATCGACGGGCAGCAGGTACTCATGCTCGACCCTTCATGCTGGGCACTGAATGTGTCGGACGCACAGATTGAACTGACATACAAAGACGACCAACTCGTGAAGAAAGACATCAAGGGCAATATCGTCTATATCGGCGACGAAGCCATTGACCGGCAGATGGCTGACCACTTCCAGCCCCAGACAGACCGTATCAAGCAATATGTGGACCGTCGCATCGGCCGCTTCGAGACCACGGTACGAACAAGGGACAGTTATTTCGGCAACTCTGCCTTCACTGACTTCATTCACAACCTGCAACTGCAAATCTCCAAGGCTGACATCTCGTTCAATGCCCCTTTGTCTTTCGACAGCCAGATTAAGGCCGGCGACGTGACCGTTGCAGACATGTTCAAACTTTACCGCTTTGAGAACCAACTCTATATCCTGAACCTGACAGGGCGTGAGATCAAAGGCCATCTTGAGGAGAGTTACGCCCGTTGGGCAAACACGATGACAAGTGCCGACGACCACCTGCTGTTGCTCAACGACGAATCGAAAGGCGACCAGCAGCGCATGGGATTCCGCAACTACACCTTCAACTTCGACTCTGCCGCCGGCATCGACTATGAGGTGGATGTCACAAAGCCCGAAGGACAGAAAGTCCGCATCTTGAGAATGTCCGACGGAACACCTTTTGACGAACAGAAGACATACAAGGTGGTCATGAACAGTTACCGAGGCAATGGAGGCGGCGATTTGCTTATCAAGGGGGCCGGCATTCCCAAAGAGGAGTTGGGCAAGCGCATCATCTATCAATCGCCTCTTGACCTGCGCTACTATCTGATGGAAGAAATCGAACACCAAGGCTCGGTCAGGCCAGAAGCCAACAGCAACTGGAAATTCGTACCGGAAGAATGGACAAAACCTGCCGCCCAACGCGACCGCAGACTTATCTTTGGAGAAGAATGAAGACATATTATTTTGTGTTCTGCAAAGACAGCCTCCTACTGGAGCGACAGGCTAGCGGTGCCTATACCATCCCTCTCAGCGAAGAGCCTCCTACTGAGGTGAAACCTTGGACGACCGTCCTGAATGTCACACCGCTGGACGGCATAGAGGTGAAAACATACAATATTGAGGATCCTGCAGCCCAGGCTTCGCTGCTCACTCCCGACCGCTATGAAATGTGTTCCTTACGCCAGAGTTACTACTACCTACCTACATCCCTTTACCTGAAGGCCGGCAAATGCGCCGAACTGCTCTATTGGGACCACAACACGAAGTTCTGTGGCGTTTGTGGAGGACAGATGCGTTTTCATACCGACATATCCAAACGCTGCGAGCAATGCGGCAAGGAAGTATGGCCATCTCTTGCCACTGCCATCATTGTCCGCATCACAAGAGGTGACGAGATTCTGCTGGCCAGAGGACGCAACTTCCGCAGTGACTTCTATGGTTTGATTGCCGGTTTCGTCGAGACTGGCGAAACGCTGGAAGAGGCCGTATGCCGCGAAGTTAAAGAGGAGACCGGGCTCTCTGTCAAGAACATCCGTTACTTCGACTCCCAGCCATGGCCCTACCCCAGCGGTCTGATGGTGGGATTCACGGCCGACTATGAGAGTGGCGAACTGCATCTGCAACGTGAAGAACTGAAAAAGGCAGGCTGGTTCCATCGCACCCATCTGCCCAACCTTCCGGAGAAACTATCTATCGCCCGCCGACTTATAGACGACTGGATCAATACTCCAGCAATTGCATCGTCATCTTGCCGTCAAGACTAATCAGGGTCTCTACCAGATAGCAACTGGCCTCATCCGGAATGCAGAGGGTAGCATTGAAATGTACGCCTCTTGAATCAACATTATCATACTGCATGTTGCCTAAGATAGCCTGACGGAGGAACTCTTCCGGCACACTGGCGGCAAACATCTGTTTGTTGAAATCATGAGAATAGAGACAGGTTGCACCATGATAGAGACTGATATGGATAATATTGTCGTAATAGACATTCTCCACGCCGACCCCCTCACTGCTGTAATTCATTTTGACAACCTTGTACTTGGTGGGGTTGACAGCAATATACCAATGGTAGCGTTCTCCGCCATAGAAGACCACAGAATCCATTTTAATCACCTCTGTAACGGTCAGTATCTCTGGTTGTCTGTTGGCAAAGGCAATGGTGTCACCTTCATCGTCGCTTTTGATAAACTTGCGCAAATCGCCCGTCTGATTCATAAACCAGAACACATGGTCGCCCTGCTTGACGATAGGATAGCGGTGGCCACCCAAACAAAGTGAATCGCCAACGATGCTAAAATGGGCCGGTTGGCTCGTAGAGTCAGGATAGTAGATAGTGTCGCCTACAGCACGGAAAGCCACCACCTGTGTCTCATCCTCTATCCAGATACCTTGCAACATGGACTTTGCCTCGGCATCTTCGACATCCGCCTCAACGGGGGAGTTTCCCCCACCGCCCTGTCCGCAAGCCACCAAAAGCAAGAGACTAACACCCAGACTTATCGTCAGCAGAACTTTCATCTATGTACAGATACTATAATATTCTGAATTTATATCGCGTACC
>Ga0326512_10003674_pt1 | contig 11213 bp, 8 predicted proteins | sample 1_2617_0518_D_FD_203652 | JGI IMG/M metagenome (GOLD analysis project Ga0326512, IMG submission 203652) | Bovine rumen microbial communities from UC Davis, California, United States - 1_2617_0518 | ecosystem: Host-associated > Mammals > Digestive system > Stomach > Rumen | place: USA: California...
CCACGAACTCATACATCCACTGGCTCAAATCAATCTGGTAGGCATCCTCGGGGAGATAAACCACATTTTCATCCTCACTCGTTTCTGTGTCGCTGAACTTCACGCAGAGGGTCTGCTCTCCTTCTACGGGAACTTCCAACTCCCCAAGGCATCGATCGCATATTGACTTCACCTTGCCTTTCCAGACAAAATTAATCATCAACAGGCGCTCTTTTTTCTCCAGATTTACTGCAAAATCGACCTTTCCATCTTGTAATTCTTCATTTTCAAAGCCTTCAAAGAAGCTACCATCCAAGACATAATCAAACTCGTATTTCCCTGATTTTAAACCACTAAACTGGATAGTAGTATCGTATTTTGCCTTCATTTTCACGCTCTAATTGAGTTTGCAAAATTACAACTTTTTTCTGACATGGCATAATAAAATGTCTTTTTTTTCAAAAAAAGTTTCTCTTTTCAACATTTCATAGTGCAAAAATCACGTCCCACTTTAAGGAAGCACCGCCTAAAATAGTCCAAAACGCTTTAAAAGATGCCCATCAAAGTGCTGACGATGCAGCAACTTGTGGAGCCGAGGGTTGAAACCAACGCTGCCGTGGACGCGCTATGTGCTCGTAAGTAATATCCATTGGGGTATATAAAACCACCTGATGCTGCATAAGGGTGGCCCGAACATCAATCAAACGCTGGTTCGAACTGCCACGGAAAAGCAACGAAAGGTCTCGAAGGCTTTGAACAAAAGGACCGTCTACCAGCACATCTACCTGCTCCAACAGAGCGCGGCGGACTGGATGAGAAACAATCTGCTCAATCCGATAACCCGTATAGCACCAAATAGAATGTGACGAATGTCTATGGATTTCCTGTGCCAAAAGGGTGAAAGCCTCTGCTTGGAACATCGGATCGCCGCCAGAAAAAGTCACATCCAAATCCTCCTCCAGAACCTCCTCAGCAACGGCCTCGATGCTACGGGCAAATCCCCCAGCGGGATCCCACGACTGGGGGTTGTGGCATCCCAAGCACTGGTGCGTACAGCCGGCACCATAAATGGAAGTACGCAGACCAGGACCGTCGACCGAAGTCCCGTGGACAATGTCCAACAAGCGGATACTATTTGTGCACAATTCGGTCATTCAGTTCAGCCAGTTTAGCGCGATTCCACCTATCAGTCGTTCCCACAAGATAACCCGTAATGCGTTGCAGCCGGTCAATATTGGTACTTCCGCAGCGGGGGCACTTCTCCAAGTTAGGCTGGGCATCCTCGTAGCCGCAATCCATACAGCGATTGCGATTGTGGTTGACCGAGCAATAGCCAATGTTATATTTATCCATCAGGTCTACGATATTCTCAATGGCCTTAGGGTTATGCGTGGCATCGCCATCAATCTCCACATAGAAGATATGACCTCCGCGGGTAAGTTCGTGATATGGACCCTCAACCTCTGCCTTATGGCGCGGTGAGCAGTGATAATAAACCGGAACATGGTTAGAATTGGTATAGTAAATCTTATCGGTAACCCCCGGAATAACGCCGAAATCCTTCTTATCGCGACCCGTAAAACGTCCCGACAGCCCTTCGGCCGGGGTGGCCAAGATACTGAAGTTATGCTGATATTTCTCCGAGAACTCCACAGCTCGGTCACGCATATAGCCCACAATGCGCAGACCCAACTGCTGCGCCTCTTCGCTTTCGCCATGATGGTGCCCCACAAGGGCAATAAGGCATTCGGCCAAGCCTATAAAACCAATACCCAAGGTGCCGTGATTGATAACAGACTCGATAGTATCGTTCGGGTGCAGATTCTCGCATCCCACCCATAGTTTCGACATAAGCAGGGGGAACTGCTTGGCAAGAGCCGTCTTCTGGAAATTATAGCGGTCCAGCAGCTGCTCCGCCGTAATGTCGAGCAACTCGTCCAGTTTGGCAAAGAAAGCCTCTATACGGGCATTCTTGTCCTCAATCTCACGCACTTCGAGAGCAAGACGCACAATATTAATCGTAGAGAACGAAAGATTGCCACGGCCGATAGACGTTTTCTCGCCATAGCGGTCTTCAAACACGCGTGTACGGCATCCCATAGTGGCCAACTCGTAGCGGTAACGTTCCGGGTCGTCTGCGCGCCATTTCTCGTGCCGGTTAAACGTAGCGTCCAGATTGACAAAGTTTGGGAAGAAACGACGGGCGGCCACCTTGCAGGCATACTGGTAGAGGTCGTAATTGCGGTCCTCCGGCAGGTAACTTACGCCTCGCTTCTTCTTCCATATCTGAATTGGGAAGATAGCCGTGGCACCAGAGCCCACCCCTTCATAGGTCGACTTGAGCAATTCGCGAATCACACAACGGCCCTCGGCCGAAGTGTCGGTGCCATAGTTTATCGACGAAAAAACCACCTGGTTACCTCCGCGGGAATGGATAGTATTCATATTATGGATAAAAGCCTCCATGGCCTGGTGGGTGCGGCGCACGGTCATATTGACTGCATGTTGCAGCAGCCGCTCGTCGCCCGCCAGCCCCTCCAAAGGCATCTCCAAATAGTCGTCAAAAGGATGGTCATACAGCCTCGATAGGTCGGAACCGGTAATCTCCTCCAAGTGTTTCACCTCTTCAATGTAGGTCTTGCGGATAAAGGGAGCCAGATAAAAATCAAAAGCCGGAATAGCCTGCCCGCCGTGCATCTCGTTCTGCACCGTCTCCAGCGAGATGCAGGCCATTACCGAGGCGGTCTCGATGCGTTTGGCCGGGCGCGACTCGCTGTGCCCTGCGGCAAAACCGTCATTCAATATGCGGTCCAGCGGGTGCTGCACACAGGTGAGCGACTTCGTAGGATAGTAATCCTTGTCGTGCACATGCAGATAGTTATGCTTCACAGCCCACTTGGAACGTTCCGAAAGCAGATAGTCGTCGACAAAGGGCTTCGTAGTCTCGCTAGCAAACTTCATCATCATACCAGCCGGCGTGTCGGTATTCATATTGGCATTCTCGCGGGTAACGTCATTATTTTTAGCCTCAAGAATTTCGAGAAATATCTCGCGGGTCTTGGCCTTGCGGGCAATAGAGCGCTTGTCGCGATAAGCGATATACTTCTTGGCCACCTCTTTACGCGAAGACTGCATCAGCTGCATCTCCACCATATCCTGTATCTCCTCCACCGTGGCCTGCTCTGGACCTTTCAGTTCTATGCGGTCGACAATCTGATATATAAGGGACTCATCCTCCCCTTTCTCAGTGGTGAGCATAGCCTTGCGAATGGCCTGGGCGATTTTCTCTCTGTTGAAGCCGACGATGCGGCCGTCACGTTTGACAACTGTCTGTATCATGGTTCCATTTATTATTACACTACACTTTTTGTGTCGGTGATACCTGTGGGACTGGGGAACATGGGCGCTGGAAGCGGAGGGCGCACTACACAACCCAACGCATTCGCAGTCAGCTCTTAATCCCGAAAGCATCTCGCGACAAGTTCGAAAGGCAGGTCTTCTGACTCGGCTCCTTTTCCTAAGGGCGCCTTCCCATCCTCAATCAGGACAGTGGCTTTCTTTTAGCCCCGGCTTTTTAGAACCTCACAGCTACGGGTATAGTCCAGGTTTTCCACCTGATTCTCTTTTCATTCGAGGCACTCGTCTCGAACACCTTTCGCATGCAAAAATACAAATAAAACCGGCTCGGTATAAAACATATTTGTTAACAAGGAGGGCAAGTTATGAACAATCGTCCCGTAGGTGTTTATAACGGAAATCATTAGGGGCATGGCGGGGTGTTCATAAGAATTTTCAGCCACTCAATGGGCAAAAAAAATCCACTGCCTCACGACAGTGGATTCATTCTTATGAAAAAAGTCAAACTATTATTTTGCTGGGGGATAGTCTATTCCTTTCGACGCAAAGAGCAGTTCCATCATCTTGCGGGCACTGGTGCTGACCACGGTGCCAGGGCCGAAGATAGCGGCTGCGCCCGACTTGAACAGGAAATCGTAGTCCTGCGGAGGAATGACACCGCCAACAGTGACGATGATGTCCTCGCGGCCGAGTTTCTTGAGTTCCTCAATCACCTGAGGCACGAGGGTCTTATGTCCTGCGGCCAGCGAACTGACGCCCAAAATGTGGACATCGTTCTCCACCGCCTGCTTGGCAGCCTCTGCCGGCGTCTGGAACAGCGGGCCCATATCCACGTCGTAGCCGAGGTCGGCATAGCCGGTGGCCACCACCTTGGCTCCGCGGTCGTGACCGTCCTGTCCCATCTTGGCCACCATAACACGGGGACGGCGGCCTTCCACCTTGGCAAAGTAGTCGGTCATAGCCTTCACCTGCTGGAATTCGTCGGTATCTTTCGTCTGAGCACTATACACGTTGCTGATAAGATTTATTTTAGCTTTGTAACGACCATAAACTTTCTCAAGGGCATAGCTGATTTCGCCCAACGAGGCGCGCTTGCGGGCTGCGTCGATAGAGAGTTCGAGCAGGTTGCCCTGGCCCGTCTTGGCGCATTCGGTAAGGGCGTCGAGAGCCTTCTGCACGGCCTCGGGGTCGCGGTTGGCGCGCAGCTTGGCCAAACGGTCCAGCTGGGCTTGACGGACAGCCGTGTTGTCAATCTCGAGGGTCTCAATAGGATCCTCGTGGTCGAGGCGGTACTTATTCACGCCGAGGATGGTGTCGATATTGGAGTCGATACGGCTCTGCTTGCGGGCTGAAGCCTCCTCAATACGCATCTTAGGCACACCGCTTTCGATAGCCTTGGCCATACCGCCAAGCTTCTCCACCTCCTGAATATGAGCCCAGGCGCGGTGGGCTATCTCGTGGGTAAGAGTCTCCACATAGTAGCTACCAGCCCAGGGGTCAACCACACGGCAAATGTTGGTTTCTTCCTGAAGATAGATCTGGGTGTTACGAGCAATACGAGCACTGAAGTCGGTGGGCAGTGCAATAGCCTCATCGAGTGCGTTGGTGTGCAAACTCTGGGTGTGACCCAGGGCAGCACCCATGGCCTCGATGCAAGTGCGGGCCACGTTGTTATAAGGATCCTGCTCGGTGAGCGACCAGCCGGAGGTCTGGCTGTGGGTACGCAGTGCCAGCGATTTGGGATTCTTCGGGTTGAACTGGTTGACAATCTTTGCCCACAGCATACGGGCGGCGCGCATCTTGGCAATCTCCATAAAGTGGTTCATGCCCACACCCCAGAAGAAACTCAGACGGGGGGCAAAGTCGTCAATGCTCATACCGGCATTGACACCGGCACGGAGATACTCCAAACCGTCGGCCAAAGTATAGGCAAGCTCAATGTCGGCGGTAGCGCCTGCCTCCTGCATATGGTAGCCAGAGATAGAAATGCTGTTGAACTTAGGCATGTGCTTCGAGGTGTACTCGAAAATGTCGGCAATAATCTTCATCGAGGGCAGCGGAGGATAGATATAGGTGTTACGCACCATAAACTCCTTCAGAATGTCGTTCTGAATAGTGCCCTGCAACTGCTCCTGCTTCACGCCCTGCTCCTCGGCAGCCACAATATAGAAAGAGAGCACCGGCAGCACTGCGCCGTTCATCGTCATCGAAACCGACATCTTGCCCAGGTCGATCTGGTCAAACAGAATCTCCATATCGAGAATACTGTCGACGGCCACACCGGCCTTACCCACGTCGCCAACCACGCGCTCGTGGTCGCTATCGTATCCGCGGTGGGTAGCCAGGTCGAACGCAACCGACAGACCCTTCTGTCCGGCAGCAATATTGCGGCGGTAGAAAGCATTCGATTCCTCAGCCGTGGAGAAACCCGCATACTGACGGATGGTCCATGGGCGCATCACATACATGGTGCTGTACGGCCCGCGCAAGAAAGGAGCTATGCCAGCGGCATAGTTGAGGTGCTCCATCCCCTCAAGGTCTTTTTTTCCGTATACGGGCTTTACATCAATCTGTTCAGGAGTCTTCCACGTCTTCTGAATATTGTTTTCTTTCTCCCATTGTTCAAAGGACTCTTGGTTTTCCTTTGACTCACGGAAATTAACTTTTGAAAAATCTGGTCTCATTATCAATAGTTTATATTATTATTTACGCATTCCTTAAAGTTGCAAATATAACCTTTTTTTTTGATTTGTGAAAAAAATTATTTTACAAGTTGTTAAAAAATGCCCCATGCCGTCCATACCCTGCCCTGCCGGAGCCCCACTGCCCCTGCACATTAGACGGTGCGCACCAGCGCCTGTCTAGTTCTCGCGGCTGAGGAGCGACAGCAGGCGGATGAAGAGGCCAATGATGTCGATGTAGATATCCAGGGCGCAGTCGATGGCAAAGTCAACCGTCTTAGGATAAATCTGCGCTTTGGCCACATCGTAACCGATATAGCCCGAAAACAGAATGACAAAAATCCAGTCGAAGGCCGTGCCGTTGTAATGGAACAGGAAGGTGGCCACCAACTCGGCTATGAAGGCGGCAATGAAAGCAATGAAAAGTGTACGCCCCATGCTGAGGAAGAGGTTCGGCTGCACGATGCCCAGCAGTACCATAGTGGCGGTAACTATGCCTGTGAGCAGCAGTGCCTTGGTAACCACTGCCACTGGCAGCCCCGGCACCAAAAGGCACAGCATCACTCCCATCGGCAGCACCAGCAGGTTGAAACCGATGAAACTGACCACCGGACTGCTCGACCGGGCCGACATCATAATGCCGACCAAGGCCAACACAATATAGCCCACAAAGAGCCACAAGGGGCCCACCCGCATGGCCAGGTTCATCACGGGGGCGGCCAGGAAGGCCACCATTAATACATTGGCCAGAAAACCCCACAGGAGGGTGCCGCACATGATAGCGTTGTAGGTGCGGCTGCTAATCTGATCGGCATAGCCCGACTCAATGCGGTCCTGCTTGCGGGTCTGGAAAGCGGTAAGTGCGTTTGTCTGTGACATATATAATCTCTTTTAAATTCTACATTCCGTCTGTCATCCTTCGGCCGAGAGGCGTTCGGCCAGGTCCAAATAGTGGTTGCAGCGCTCCTCGTCCCCCATGTCCTGATAGACCATGGCCAGGGCGTGTGCCGACGAGAAATCCTCCGGGTCGTCCTGTAGCGCCTGCAGGAAGCACTTCTCGGCCTGGGCGTAATTGCGCAGGTTGGCGTAGAGGAGTCCCTGCTGGTACTGCACTCCGTAGTACTCCGGCTCCAGCTCCAGCACCTTGGCAAAACACCGCTGTGCCTTCTCGTACACCCGTGCCTTGGCCTCTGGGTCGGCATACGGGGTGTCCCCATCAATTTCTGTGCCGGGGTGTTCCATCCGGTATTTCTGCACCATCAGGTAGTCCAGCATTTCGGCATCGGCCGTCAAAGCCACCCCCAGGTCGAACCACGTAGACGCGTCGTCGGGGGACTGCGCCACCTCCTGTGCCAGGCGCGACGAGTCGGCTCCTCCCTGGGCCAGGATATGTTCAATCTCTTGGGCAATGGCCTGGGCCATGCCCTCGTTGTCCAGTTTCAGGTTGTCGATAATGTCAAAATTCATTGTGACAAGTATTAATAATCAAAAATGCAAAGTTACACAATTTTTGCCATTTGGCAGAATTTTTCTTTCCTACGCCGTCCCTAGGGCCAACTTGCAGGCTAATTATCAGCCAAATACGAAGCGCTGTCGCCAAAATCCATATCGTCCACCAGCACCCGTCCCTTGGTCACATGGCCCAAGAAACAGCAATTGATTCGTGCCTCTTCCATTTTCAGCAGAAAGAAATCGTCGTGCTGCTCTTGCAACGAAACCACAAACCTTCCAGCCTCCTCGCCAAAGAGGAACGAGTCCAGCCTGATTTCGCGGCAGGTGAGCACATCGAACCCAACCTCACCCTTCTTCCTTTCCCTCGCCGCGGTACCGGCACCTTGCGGTCGGCAGCCCGCAACCAGAGCGGCGAACAAACCTCCCTCGGCCACCGGGCGTTTCGTGGTGATGACCCCGCCGTCCAACAGGCTTCCCAAAATCAGCTCCAGGTACTCCACGTCCTCATCCACCGTGGTCATTTTCACGGGGTTGTCCACCAAGTGAAGGCATCGGCGGGCATACTCCGAGTTGAGGAACTCGGTGCTGATGTTGCCCACCATGTACAGCAACTCGCTGCGCGCAAAAGGGGGAGCGCCGCTGGCTTTGGGCTCCACCGACCGCATCACCTCGTGCGCCAGCGCTATGCAGTCCTTCACGCGGGGTTCGCGGATGTCCTTATGCGCCATGTCGTCGCCGTCGTACAGATACTCGTGTTTCTCCACCAGATGGTGCTGCCCTTTCAGCCATCCATAGAGGCTCTGCTGCTTGCCGTTGGCCTCCCACATGGCCAGCAGGGTGCTCAGTTCCTGCACCGTGGGCATGCGGCCAATGATGCCCATCACCTCCTCAAAGGCCGGCTGGCTGATGCCCATTGCCTCCACTATCTCGGGGCTCAGTAGTTCTTCCTGTGGCTCGTTTGCGCTATCCATAGTGTTTTTCATTCTTTAACGGCTCCTCGCCTGGTTTAGTATTCGGCAGCCTACTTTTTGCATCCCTTCTCCCCAATACTGCCTCACGCCGGGGCCACCCTCAGCCCCCTTTTCCCTGTCTGTTTCTCCGCCTTTTTACCTTTATTTAGTTTGCATTTTGTTTGCATTTTGTTTTTAAACGATAAACTAAATGCAAACTAAATCTTAGCAAAACATAAGTCAAAGGGCGAAGGATGAGAGGGGGTGAAGCGCCAGAAGAGGCTGGCTGTGTGTTCCTCTGAGTAAACGGATATTACGGTCCCTATGGGAATACTCAACATCCAAACGTCGACTGCGAATACTACTGGACCCGAGCTTACCTGTGGGGGGACCGGATTACCTGCCATCAGTAGGTGGGCTCTAAAAATACGGTTTTAAGGCTTTGCCCTTACGGGGTGTTATCTGTATTTCGTTGATTTACCCAAGACGCTGTCATTGGGCTAAATATGTTTATGCCCTGATAGGGCAATTATTAGAGGTTGCCTATACTTTGAAATGAGATGGCCAATACACATCTCATCGAAACAGTACAAGCAGGACATGCCCTTAGTATCAGACTGGCACGGCGCGCAGAATGATGCCACTGAGCGCACTCTATGGCTTTAGGGGCGCACAGCCCTTACGATGACCAGAATTGGCTCCCTGCCTTTAATGGCAGGGAGTTTCTTTTTTGATTTATTTCACCCAGGCTACAATAAATATAGAAAAAGCCCGTTTACGTTGAGTACGTAATATTTTTTATAGTAGGCACAAATGAAAAAACATCTCACTCTGCTGGCAGCCACCCTGCTGCTTTCGTTCTCGGTTTTTGCACAGGCCGACAAGGCTAAATTCTATATTGAAGGCCAATTGGCCACCCCCACGAAAACCGGACAGCCCTGGAAACTCTATAACATTCGGAGCCAGGGTATTACTTTCACCGACAGCGACACCATCTACGGCCACGACACCGACAAGGGGGTGCAGCTGGTGTTCGACCACGCCGCTACCACCCACCCGCAAGGGTTCAACTGCGGACTGAAGTTCTACCGCTGGCAAAACAACAGCGGCCGCTGGCAGGTGGACAGCGAGGTGGAGAATGCCGAGGCCGCTTTCACCCAGCAGAAGGTGATGAGCATTATGCTGGTGCTGGACTGCAGTTCCTCTATTGGCGACGCCGACTTCGTGAAGCTGAAAAACGCCGCTAAGCAGTTTATTGACGTGATTATCGACAAGTCCGCCGACGGCAATGTGCATATCGGCATAGTGGGATTCAACTCGATGAAAAACACCCGCACCTTCGACCTCCGCCCCCTGACTAAAGAGAGCAAACGCGAGATGTTCCAGTTTATCGACACCCTGAAACTGAACAACCGCACGGCTTTCTACTACGCTATTAATCAGGGCTTGGACAATATAAAGCAGTATGTTGGCAAGCTGAAGATTGGCAAGGAGAAGAAATACGACGGCAACTATGTCATCGCCTTCACCGACGGCTACGACAACGACTCGTTCGACCCCAAGATTGGCAAAGCGGCCGAGGGGACGGAGCACCGCTATTTTCAGCACGTGAACCAGCGCATTATGAAGGAGAAGATTGGCGGCGCCCCCATAGAGAGCTATGTGCTGGCCATACGCGGCAACGACGTGGACCGCAACAATACGGACTTTGAGCGGGTGCTGAGCGCACTGTCGCACAACGCTAACGACAATAAGTTCTACTCGCTGACCAATTTCGATAAATTGCAGGCTGCCTTTGAAGAGATTGGCACCAACCTGATTAATAAATGGCAGAGCCTCTACTGCTACATACCCCGCGGCTACGACGGACGTGTGCGCTGGACGGTGGAGTGCGGCGACGTGGCCCGCAAGTTTTTCATGGGTGCCAACGGAAGCATCGGCGGGCTGAGCTATCCCAAATCGGTCGACCCGGCACACATCAACGACCAAGGCGGCGTGATGCTGGGGCTAGGACTGGACATGACGTTCCCCGTTACGGACCTTATTTCGGTGGGCGGCTACGTGGAGCTGAATGCCTCCCACGGGGTGGGCTTCGGTTTCACCCCCACCGTGGCATTCTCGTTTCCTAATAACAGCGCCATCATCCTGGGCATTGGCTACCGCGGCACCGACCACTTCCACAGTAATGGTTTCCTGATGCGGGCGGCCTACAAGCTGACCAACCCCTGGTACGTCACGGCCAGCTATTCTATCGGCCACGGCAAGACGTTCATGGTGGGTGCCGGCTACACCATCTTCGGCCGCAAGATTGACTAGCCCCTATATGCCTGGTCCACTCCATAAAGCCACCTCATTCGTAAAGCAGAAAGGGCTCTCTTTCTTCGCTGTGTTTATGGGGTGCTTTCTCTTATTCCACCTGATTTGGATGGGCTATTTGGTGTGCAACTTCCGCTATTGGAATCAGGCCGATGAGGACTTGAACGCATACGTTGTGATTCTCTATCTGATGGTTTCCCCTGTGGTGGTGGCTTTATTTCTGGCTATTCCCCCTTATATCATTTATGAAAAAGCCCGCAGGAAGGCTTGGCTTTATGTGTGCCCGTTGGTTCTGCTTGGACTGGCCGTATGGTATTGTGTGTCTCGGTTTGGATGGAGCCAGACGGACGAACTCTTCGTCTCGGCATTTCTGGCTGCACTGTATTCCTTAGATATCTTTGTTGCCTCCCGCCTTTCTGCCCCACCTGAAAGGCGTTGAGGCATAAATTCATTATGAAAAGAACGTTATGAAAAGATT
>Ga0326512_10003675_pt1 | contig 11205 bp, 14 predicted proteins | sample 1_2617_0518_D_FD_203652 | JGI IMG/M metagenome (GOLD analysis project Ga0326512, IMG submission 203652) | Bovine rumen microbial communities from UC Davis, California, United States - 1_2617_0518 | ecosystem: Host-associated > Mammals > Digestive system > Stomach > Rumen | place: USA...
TTCGCACGTTTTCGAGGTCTTGTCCTCTTGCGCTTGTGCGGTACCCTGCCCGGTCGGATTCGCATATCTGCCCCAAGCCTCCTTGCTCATGTATGCATAGTCACCGTCGATGTAAAATCCACCGATGCCCAGCTTGTCCGTGAACTGCCAGATTGCTGCGAATGACCATGGCGCGATATCGTAGGGGATATCCTCGTTACCCCAACTTGTCCGGTTGTCCGGATAACCTGCTACCCACAACCCGCACTGGTCGGGAATCCATGACCCTTTATATTGCTTGCATCTGCTGGCACTGACATACAGCAGCGGCCAAACCCCGGTCTGTTCGTGGACACGGCTCATGAAACGCTCGCACCAGCGCACGTTATCGACGTTATCCACTTCGTAATCAAGTACAGGTATCCCATGGCCGAAGTAGTTACGACATTCGTTTACGAAGTAATCCGCCTCATCCTCGGGCGAGTTGGTACGGGCGAAGTGGTAGAACCCCCACAGCTTGCCAGAATCTATGCAGGCTTGAATGAAACCATCACAGCAACGGTCGGTGTATCCAACTCCCTCCGTTGCCTTGCAGATGATGAAGTCAACCGGTAGATCGTTCACCTTTATCCCTGATTGCCAATGCGAGATATCAACTCCTTTTAGCGTCATCTGGCCCTCCTTTTATCCAGTCCAGGATGTATTCCAGCGTCGCATTCATCTTTACCAGCGCCTCGGTCATCTTGTTGCGTTCATCTGCATGGCGTTGCTCGGACTCCAGGCGTTGTTCACTGTCCTCCTTGTGTACCATCGCCATGTATATACACGCGACGATTGGAAAACCAACGCTGCCTATCATGTTAATCAGGTCTTGTTCCATTATCGTCCTCTTTCCTTGGACGGCCTACCTTTCGTTCACGTTTATATCGTAGCACGTCAGAGGTCAGGAAACGTTGTTCATCAGCCACCATCTTCACTGGTATCACACCCGTATGTGCTATCTGACTTATACGTTGGCGCGAGACTCCGAGCATGTCTGCAGCCTGGCCGAGGGTCAACGTCTCGCGGTAGTTGAATGCATCCAACGGGACGATCAGTTTCTTGTCCTTTATGATGGCTTTGATTGTTGAATCGTCCAGGGGGTTCACGGCGATTATGAACCCGTCTTGCTCTATGATGGGGAAGGAGACACCGGTGAACGGGTCCGTCATCTTGTAACGCACGATTGATATCCTCTCTATTTTTGTTTATAATTGTAACCATTATATCAGGTTTGGGGGAGATATGGCTAGAGCACGTAAACGTGGGGATGATGCCACCAACGCGCGTAAGCGCTACTACCGGTCTGCTAACCGCAATCTGAAGAAGGCCGACAAGCTGACGGGAGCAGCGGCGGAAAGATACAGGTTGTTGGCCAGACGTGACTTCGAGAACGCTTTGAGAACCTATGACCCTTCCAAGCGTCGGGGCAAGTTGTCAAAACCCATGCAGCGGCTTGCAAACCGTTTCGGTATGCTCGATGTTGGCGAGGTTACCAAGGATGAGCGGCAGAAAGTCATCTCCAGGTCCGAGCAAAGGAAGTTCCGTTTCTTCGAGGGCCGGAAGGCCCGTAGGGAGCGCGAGGCGGAAGCGGTTTTCCGTGACCCCACCATCTCATCACGTATATGGGGTGGTCTCGTGGATGTATGGCGCGATGCATCCACGGTGGGCGGGGAGTTGGACCGACAGAAGATGATACCAGCGTTGATGGATTACTTCGGGGTCGATACATATGCGGACCTGTTGGAGCGTGTGGAGGCGGTGACGGGTGAGGGCCTTTATGCGATAGGCGATGAACGGGAATACTACGATACCGTCAAGTTGACCTTGCAGGCACACGTGCTCACAGGGTCAGTCACGATATGAGCAGGTCCAAACCCTATCGCATCGTGGCTGCATACGATTCGGAGACCACCAACCTACGAACATCTGATGGTATCATAGCCTTTCCCATACTCCATCAGGTGGGCGTGCTGGATGACGGTATGCTCATAGAGGATGTGACGGTCGATAACGTGGAGATGGTTTGCAATGTCGATATGTTCCGCCACACTTTGGATTTGTATGAATGGCTGGATGGTTTCATGGCGGTTCGCCGGGACCATGTACCAGTCATGATGTGCCATAACCTGTCATTCGATATGCATGGCCTGTCCCCATGGCTCAATCGGCATGATGTGAAGGTGCTTGCGAAAAGTCCCCGCAAACCGATATCGTTCACCATCCTCGATGAGGTGGGGGAACCGGCGCTGGTGATATGGGATACCCTGATTTTCTCCCAACAGGGTCTGGCACGTATGGGAGATGATTGTGGTTATCCGAAGGCCGTTGGCAAATGGGATTATGATGCCATCCGCACACCAGACACACCGTTGACCCCTGATGAACTGACCTACGCGACACACGACATATACGCGTTGTTCGCCTGGTTCGGCTGGTGGTTGCGTCGCAACCCCGATATAGACCCTTCGAGGCTCGGTCTCAACGTGGTCACCAAGACAGGCGTCGTGAGGGAGCGCAGGCGCGTTCGTTTCGACAGGTTGAAGGGGAACAGACTCGGCCATAACGTCGGCCGTTTCTTCTATTGGCGGTGCCGTGAGGAGGCACCGACCACTGATGATGAATTATATACCATGTTGTCATGCACCCGTGGTGGCCTCACGTTCGTCTCGCAGGATTGCGCATCCGTCCCCTATGACCTGCAGGGTACTGATTCATCCGTGCATGGTTTCGACGCGGCCTCGATGCATCCTGCACAGATCGTAAGTCATATGTTCCCGGTCGGTTTCGAGGCCAAGTCACCCGAGGTGCTGGACCTTGCATTCGATGTTATCTCAAAGGTCACCTTTGAGCGCGTGTTACGATGTTGGGACAAACCCTTTCCCGTGGCTTTCGATGCTTGTTTCGAGTTCGTAAACCTGAGACCTAAACCGGGCGGTATGGGAGAACGTCACGGTATCTACCCGCTGGCCTCGGCGAGGTTGAAGCCGGACGGGGACCTGTTGCAGCAGATGGATGATGACAACGGGGACCGGTTGAATTATCTGCAGGAGATGAGCGATTATTCCGACAGGGCTTCCGGGGTTGTCACAGCCTTCGGTAAGATCGTTTCCGCCGAACGTGTATTTCTTTATCTTACGGAGTTAGCGGCCTGGGAGGTATGTCAGACATATGATTATGATTCGGTGCGGGCCGTGCATGGTTACATTACGGGTCGGTTCGTCCGACCATCCGATATGGATATGCTGTCTGTGATGCAGTTCTACAAGGGTAAGGACCTGTACAAGCACGCTAGAGGTGAATATAAACGTACCGGTACCATCACCTGTGGGGAGGCGTTGCGGGATGTGGGGATAGCACCCGCCATCGTGGACGAGATGGAGGCGGGGACCCTACCGACCGGTGACGTGGAGGCGGTTTACCTCGGCTTGAAGGCGGACTTGAACAGTATATTCGGCATCTCCGCAAGCAACGAATACCGCCGACCTACCATCCTTACATCATCGGGCATCGGTTATACGGGCGAGTTCGGCTTGACCAACCAGCCTAAGAATCCCAAGGTCTGGTATCAGTTCGGCCAGCGTATCGTCGGGTGGTCCCGTGTTGCACAGACGGTGGCCATCCACCTGTTGTCCCCACTTGTTGATAAGGTGGTCAACGGGGACACCGACAGCGTGAAGGTGATATGCCCTGATGATATGTTGCCTGCGGTCGAAAACGAGTTGTCACGTCTGGGCGAGGCCATCGACCGGGGCAAGGAGAGGGTCTGCACCCGTGTACGTCTCGCCTATCCAAGATATTTTGTGGACCTCCCAGGTATAGGTCATTACGAGCATGAGTTCTCCGTCAAAAGATTCTGCGCTGCCTGGAACAAGGCATATGTCATGGAGGACGGTGGGTATCATTTCACCATCGCCGGTATACCGACGAAACGCCGGGAGACGGATATCTCGACGTTCATCGGTTTAGACGGTTTCGCGGACCGGTTATCCCAGTGCGGGTGGAGCTTCGGCAGGATATGTGACCTGTACCTGGGCTATGATGTGACGTTCGCCCATGACGTGTTACGGCTCAATGGACGCAAGATACCAGCATGGGGTGATATGGTCTGCATGGACGTGGCCGACCGTGACGGGATGGTATCCAGGGTGGCCGAACCTGCAGCGTTAGCCCTGTACCCCATGAGCAAGACGGTGAACGACACAAGCAAACCGGATAACCGTGTCAACCTGGGATATGCGCTGGCCAACAGGCCCACGGTCAACCATGCCCGTAAGCTGGTCACGGCTTGCGGTGTGTTGGACCTGGATGATTGGAGTCTCACATGAGTATCTATATAGGTCAAGTCGATATATTCGGTGATGAGGAGTTACCGTCACCGCGAGAGCAGGCCGTGAAGGTCCTAGAGGAGGCTGCGGAACTGTTCGGGGTGGTCGATACGCACGGTGGCCTGATAGACGATGCGGCCATGCGTAGAGAGTGCAGCGACGTCATCCAGGCGGTGTGCAACCTCCTGGCATCCTTTGGTTATGCATGGTTGGACTTCGAGGAGGATATGGTCAAATGCCGTGACCGCAACGAGAATCGGGGACGTGTATATCGTGACTGACCATAGATATTACGATTGGGATGCAACATGGTCCCGGCAGACGGGGACGAATGGTGAGATATGTCTGGTGTTGGGTGCCAAGGACATAGGCAAGACGTTCGGCCTCCGACTCAAATGCATAGACCGTTTCCGAAAGACGGGGGAACTGTTCTGCGAGATCTGCCGCACCAACGAGGAGTTGAAGGCGGTCCAACGTGGCTATTTCGATAGGATTCAATCACAGGGTTTCCATACGGACATGATGTTCAAGTCCGAGGGCGGTTGTGGTTACATCGCGCGTAGGCCTCCTGATGACAAGACCAAACCGGATTGGAGACTGATATGCTATTTCGTCGCGCTGACCAACTTCCAGCGCGAGAAGAAACGCACCTTCGATTCGCCCCGACGCTACATCTTCGACGAGGCTTTCATAGACACGAAGGACCGCTACCATAGGTATCTACCTGACGAGTTCCTTATCCTCGCGAACCTGCTTGACACCATCTCGCGGCAACAGCCGGGAGGAGAGGGATACTACCTTTACCTGTTGGGAAACTCCGTCGACCTGACTTGCCCATACCTGCAGGCACTAGGCGTCAAGCATATACCGCCTTTCGGGTACTCCTGGTACAAGGGCAAGACGGTGCTGGTGCATCGTGTGGAGCCTTGGGATGCGGAGGACCGCAAGGCGCGGACCCTTGTCGGGCGCATGCTGTCCGGTCATGAAGAGAGCAGGGTCATCTTCGATAACGAGTTCGAGGACCGGACAGGTTCGGAGATACAGCGCAAGACCTCCACGGCAAGATACCGCCTCGCGCTCAGGTGGGGACGTGTCACCTTCGCGGTATGGGTAGATCGTGGTCTTGGTTTGTGGTTCGTGACCGACCAACTCCCGAAGGGTGCCCGTAACGTGCTGACACTCGCCAAGCAGGACAGCAGCGTTGATTACGCGGCTGTGCGCAAGGGAGAGGGGGTGGCCAAGCTCCTGACGGAGTTGTTCTATGCTGGGTGCCTCCGATACGATAGCCCGGCGATACGGGAAGCGTTCTTCGAGGTCCTTTCCTTCCTCGGGGTGCGCTAGTTTCCTGATATTTTTCCTATTTTATTCTTGACAACGTAAAGGATTAAGGGTATATTGAAACCATCGAAAGCAACGGAAACAGGAGGTAAGGGGAAATGAAGCGCACATACAAGTTGGCGGAACCGGAACATTTCACATTCGAGGACGGAACCACGGAGGACCGTGAGAGCGTGACGGTGACACCATTCGGAAAGACGCTATCAGGTAGGACCGTATGGGCTGACGTCGATGATGATTCGATGTGCTACCTGGTCCACGACAACAAGCTCTGGTACTACAGCGGGCAGGTATACGGGAGGTAACAGGATGAAACACGTTTTCACGGATTACGATGGAAATGAACTCTGCATCATGGACGATGGCGGGTATGAGGCAGTGAACTACATCAGGGGGTTGGATGGTCTGATAGCCGATATCACGGACGGCAAGGACGATATAACCGCCGAGGAAGAGGCGCAGATATTCACGATCAGTTATGCGGTGCAATGCTCCGTGAACACCCTGTGCAAGGCCCTTGGGGTGGAACTCTCCAAGTTCGATATCATCAGTGGGCACTTTACAAGTTAAACTTTATTTGCTAAAGTATTTACCCGAGGAGGTGAGGAGATGGGGAATAACGACCCATGGGAGAACCTACCGTTGATGACCAAGTTACTGATATTGTTGCTCCCATTGATCTGTTCGCTGAATTGCATCTACTAGAGAGGACAAGCACATGACAGAGGAGAATACAGCCATCATCACCGTATCGTCACTGATGAACGAGAAGGCGGGGACGACGCTATGCAGCATCAAGCCCGAGCCGGGGAACAAGGAACAGGCCAAGACCTTGTACAACGCCATGAACAACCCCACCCACCGGGTGAAGGATTACATCAACAAGGTCATCAGTGTTGAGAACGTGCTCATCGAGGTAAACGACATCCTGGATGAGGAGACGGGTGAGATCGTCAAGACACCTAGGACCGTGCTCATCTCCCCCGATGGCACGAGTTATTCGGCAACATCCAAGGGTATCTTCACCAGCATCAAGAATGCCTATCTTGCGTTCGGTGATGCACCGTGGCCCGGTGGTATCGACTTCGAGGTGAAGCAGGTTTCCGTCGGAAAGGGTCAGATGCTGACATTGGAGATGGCCTGACGTGTTATAATCGTGGTAGGCGGTATCACGTCTGACGTGTCCTAGTGGAGATTCGGATTCCGTGGCCTGTGATGGGCACCGACCCACACCCCGGGGTAAAACCTCACGGACGGGATGATACGTGGATGTGACTAACTGCCGACACCCTTCCGGGCCATCATCGTGCACAAGCGGTGGTGGCCCGCTTGCTAGGGGGTGTAACTCAACTGGCAGAGTAACCGACTCATAATCGGCAGGTTGTGGGTTCGAGTCCCACCGCCCCCACCAAAGGAGCAAAGATGGAATATGAGAACAATGTGCGTAAATACATCTTATTGGATGCAAATGTATCTAATTTCATAGATTTCAACGGATGGCCTAGAGAAGTGATGATATTGGAGGTGAAAGGATTGGAAAGGGCTTTCGATACCGATTGTATTCTTTTCGACCCGGAAAACCCCCTTTCATTCAAATATATGATCCAGCTTCTTGACGAACGACACCTGGACTATAGGGAGGTATGACACATGGACCCCAACCAGCAGAACAATCAGCAGAACAATCAGCAGAACAATCAGCAGCAGACCGACCCGGCACAGCAGACGCAACCGGCCGGCGCTGACGTGGGTATCATCACGGCACAGCAGCCACAGCAGCCTGTGACTATCTCGATTGGCGATGGTTTCGGCACGATGACCGGCGCTCAGATGGGAAGCACCACGACACAGCAACCACAGCAGCAACAGCCTACACCGGTACAGCCGCTTGACTCCATCATACAGCAGCTGCAGGCCCAGAACGCAGCGTTGATGCAGCAGAACGAGGCGCTCAATGCCCAGGTGGTGAAGCTCATCAATGGAGGTGCGCAGGTCAACACGCAACAACAGCAGCAACAGCCTACACCGGTACAGCAGATGCCCGCGCAGGTACAGCAGATGTTGTCCATGGGTGCACAACCCGACCCGCTTGGGGTCATCAACCCTCCATCGCTTGCAGATGGGCATGATTGGAGCATGGAAGGACTTGCAGGGGAGATAGGCGGTAAACGATGAGCACACCTCCTCATTACAGGGGTGACGGTAGGATCACATGCAAGGATGCTATGGACTCCATGATGTGCAACTTCCATCATAGGGGAGTCATTGGATATTGGTGGGGTTGCGCGTTCAAGTACCTATGGCGCTGGCCATACAAGGGAGTACGCGAGGACCTGGAGAAGGCAAAAGCGTGTATCGACTATCTTTTGGAATACCTGCCGGGAGGTGAGGACTCATGACGCATTTCCTGTCATTCGTCGCAGGTTCCGTTTTCGGTGTAATCATAACCGCGTTGTTATCCGTGGCAGATTGATATATCATACGATTGGGTTTGCTCTGGAAAAGGTCTGCACATGGTGCGGGCCTTTTCCGTGTTATGATGTACCGTAAGATGTTACTCAACTCCCGGAGGTGGGAACGCCAGAAGAGCCGGGCAGCGCTGGGAACAACCGACAGATATCGATACTACATGAAAGGATGTGATGCAGGATGGCAGTCAAGAACAGTTCCATCCTTACCCGTGCATGGCTCAATGGGTCCAATTCGTTCCAGGAGCGTATTCCGAACCCGGCCGTCAACAGTTACGCGAACGTGGTGGCGCACCTCTTCGCCCCCATGAACAACGACATGTTCAACGAGTTCTCCATGCTCCTCAATGGTCTCAATACGACTTACGTCGATGTCAAGCGATGGACCCACGGCCTCCGTGCGCTGAAGAAGCCAGCAAGCGATTGGGGCAACTCCGAACGATACGTCGCGGTCAAGTATCTGCAGGCACACGCCGGGCGATGGGATGACGAGACCCTGCTGAAATGCGAACGTCCTGAATTCGTGGAGTGGTTCTACAGCGTCGGGGAGCCTAGGCGTTACGAGTTCTCTTGGAGCAAGACAGAGCTTCACCGCGCGTTCGCAGCTGACGGTTACGGCTACGACGATCTCCTGACCGCCACGATCACCCAGATGCTCAACTCCGTGGAAGTCGATGAGATGGACATCATGTTGCAGATGTTCGCGGAGGCCGACCACAGGACGAACGGATTGTTCCGTTACCAGCTCAGTGACGTTCCCACCACAAAGGCGGTCGCTGAGGAGCTGATGATAGGTGTCCGTGCGTTGGCAAAGCGTATGCAGGTCAAGCCGACCATGCTTTACAACCAGATTCCCGTGCCGGTCACAGAGGACCCGTCCAGCCTTATCTATTGGGTCACGCCCGAGGTTGACGCGGTGACTGATGTATCCCTTCTCGCGACCCTGTTCCATATGGATAAAGCAGAGGTCGAATACCGCAAGATCGTCATCCCGGAGTTCCCCATCCCCAACGTATACGCCGCACTCACCTCCGAGGACTTCATCTACTACCGCGACTTCATGACCGGCCTCGAGCCTCCCTTCTACAACCCGGGAAACCGTACGTTGAAGTATTACTATTGGGCAAACGGTATGATCGGTTTCAACCCCGCCGCTAACTGTATCCTGTTCACAACCGAGGAGGCTACCACGATACCGACCATCACCGTCACACCGACTGGACTTTCCTTCGACCCGGCCACCGTCAACGTATCCATTGGAGGCGAGGTGCAGCTCAATCTTGACCTCACCGGCACCGTCGCGGGTGATGCCAGCGGTAAGATAGGGGTGGAGCCTGACTCCGCACTGTTCGAGGTATCCGGCATGCGTGGTAACGATGCGATCGTCCTCAACAGCCGCACCTATGTCGACAATTACGGTAGGCTGCACGTGCAGAAGAGCGGCATCGAGGTAGGGGACGTGCTGACCGTCACCGCCAAGAGTTCCTATATCAACCCGTCCGGTGCTACCACAGAGTACACTGCCACCTGTACCGCTACCGTGACAGCAGAGGCCACGCACACCGCCAAGGAGTGCGCGGTTGCAACCGACCCATACATCGAGTACACCGACACCACCGATGAGGCTACGGCCAGCGAGTAACATCATCTTTGAATAGGTGATACAATGGGAGCCGGGAAACCGGCTCCCTTTCATTTGGAGGTAATCACATGGGCGGACGTTTCCACCGACTCACCAACAACCAGTCAGATTTCCCCCATCTGGATAACGTCGACACATACAAATATGACAACAGCCTCGATTATGGACGCTTCAACTGCACGCAGATGGAGCTGCAGATATGCAAGGTGCCATGGGACGTGGGAGAAGCGCACGTCGGACAGCGCACCATATCGGGCATAGGAAACGTCGTTTATTTCGGCACCGAGGGGAAACGGGATGCATGGTTCGAGGCCATCCCGGACGATGAATGCATCCGATTGGAGACCAGGTACAAGGAGTTACATCGGGACCAGACGATAGACGTGCCGTTACCTTTCGACGTGGCTGCGAAGTACAACTATCTGACGGTGCGGTACAACCTGTTCGCAAACAATGATTCGCCGTTGATGTACGAGTCAGATGATGGTGTACGAAAATGGTTCTGGTTCATACGCGAGGTTGAATTCGTCGCACCGAACACGACACGCCTTCATCTCATCGATGATGCATGGCAGACATGGATATACAAGGTTGATATAACCGGTATGATCTTGGAGCGTGGGCATGCACCCTTGTTCGCAACGACGGCTGATGAATATCTCTCGGACCCTATCGGAAACTGTGCGGACCTTCTCGCGGAGGATGTTGATTACGGCCGGTCCTCCATCGTGCGCGATGTGCAATCACGGGTTCTCAATGCCGAGGACATGAGGGCATGCGTAGCGACCACGGCAAACCCACGAAGCGACTGGGGGACCAAGGGTGCCGATAGCTGGCACGTGCCGGCATCGCCCTATTACACCAACGACGGGGTGCCAAGCGTCTATATCATCTCGATGGCACCGGCCGACCTGTCAACGTTCCTCACCAACGTCACCGACAGCATGCCGCAGTTCAAGCAGACGATACAGGGTGTTTTCTTCGCAAGCTCTGAGCTTCTCGACTTCGGGGCATCGTTCGTTTTCGGCGGGGTGGCGTGCCGTGGTATCAACTCATCCCGTAAGACCCTGAGCCTTTGCAAGCTGGACCGTGAATCCTTCGGTTATCCAGACAGGTACGCCGATATAGCGAAACTGTACACTTATCCCTATGCGCATATCGAGGTGACGGACGAGACCGGCAAGGTGGATATGATACGCATAGAGGACACGGACGGTAGACTCGATGTGTCCGCATCACTGTCCCTCGCGTATCCCGCCATCAACATATCCGCCCATATCCTCGGTAACGGTGGTACCGGTGGTACCGTCACGTTCGCAAACGTCACCGCCCGTTCCTTCAACTTCGACGGGAGATGGTATGAGACCCTGAGGCAGTGGGATGTTCCCACGTTCGCGGTGGTCCTGGACCC
>Ga0326512_10003676_pt1 | contig 11203 bp, 4 predicted proteins | sample 1_2617_0518_D_FD_203652 | JGI IMG/M metagenome (GOLD analysis project Ga0326512, IMG submission 203652) | Bovine rumen microbial communities from UC Davis, California, United States - 1_2617_0518 | ecosystem: Host-associated > Mammals > Digestive system > Stomach > Rumen | place: USA: California...
CCCGCTCCCCTGCGCGGCGATGCGGGGAGCGGGTGTGGGGTGGGCTAGGCGGTCGCGTCAGTCCACGTGACGGTGCCATCTTGGTTGAACGTCAAGACCTTGCCAGCAATCACGACCTTCGAATGGCTCGCACCGCCAATGACGATGGAGTCGCTGTCGGTCGCGGCAACCTTCTGGGCGTTGTAGCCAATCACGATGTTGTTGTTTCCCGACGTGCTGCTCTTGCCTGCCATCGCGCCAACGCTCACGTTGTAGTTGCCCGTTGCCTTCTGGTTGGCCTGATAGCCGACCGCGACGTTAAAGTTCGCGCCAGTCGAGGACTCCATGGCGCTGTCGCCGACGATAACGTTCTTCTGGCCCGACGAGTTTCCAGCTCTGCGCCCGATGCCGATGTTGCTTTCACCGCCACCGTTCGCGCCCACGCCGATGCCGATGCCGTAGTTGGCGCTGGCCGTCTGCATCGCGTCGGCTCCAATTGCGATGTTTCCCCTGCCGCTCGTCAGACCGTTCAGCGCGAACGAGCCGATGGCTATATTCCTGTCACCAGTCACGCAATGCTGCAGCGCGATGTACCCAATGGCCACGTTCCTTGTTCCATGGATGTTGTCAGCAAGCGCGTTCATGCCAACCGAGACGTTCCAGAAGCCGTCCGTGTTCGACTTCATGGAGTTCACGCCGAGCGCCGTGTTTGCCTGCCCGTACACGGACTTCTCACCGCTCCTAACGCCGATGAAGATGCTCGTGTTCTGCGCCTTGCCAGTCACGAGCTGCGTGGTCACGGCATCGTCGGTGTCGCTCACCGTGATTGCGGGGAGCTGCGCTACGTCGGTTATCTTCTTGAGGGACAGGCCCGTGACGGTACCCCTGTATGCCGAGCTGGGCGTGATTGTCAGCTTCGTGCCGACCGAGCCGGCGACGAGGGCATACTCATACGATACGGAGCTGCCACCGCCTCGATAGGTCTCGAACGTCGCTGAGCCTCCGAGCGACACGTAGAAGTCGGAGTTGCCATTCACTCTGGCGTCGCTTGTCGTGATGGTGAACCTGTACATGGAGCCAGCTTCGAGGCCAGAGACCTCCCTCTCTAGAGGGTCTGTGCCAGATGCGTGTGTGAAGCCGTTCGAGAAGTCTCCCGTCCATCCCGTATGCGTCCAGCCCGTGCCGTCCAGAAGCTCGCTGCCGTAGCTCGGCTCATCTTCATCAGCGTGGAAGTAGCCTAATCCCGTCTCGGTAGTGATAGCGCCGATTTGCGAAATCTTCCCCTGTAGGTAGTTGTCGAGCTGCGTGAAGCCGACCGAGCCATCCTCCACCACGGAGCTCGTTTCGTAGGTGACGCTCTTGGCAATCGCGGTGGTGTCTGCGAGCGTCGAGCACACGTACAAATACGATGCCCCCTCGGGGACAGGGAACACACCGTCTAGACCGTCTGGCAGGAGCAGCACCACGTTACTCGTGGTCGAGCCGTCATCCGACCTGAACGACACGGAGCACCCGTCGTCGATTGCGCTGGCATTCACGTATACTAGGCTTCCTGCGGTCACGGGGTACTTGGACAGCTTGTAGCCAGCGTCACTCGTGAGATGTCCGTCTGGTGCGCAGATGTACCCGATTAGCTCGTTCTTCGTGATTTCAGAACCGATGGTGAAGATGTCAGCGAAAAGGGCGTCAGTGTTGCCCTTGTCGATTTCGTACTGTGTCTTGTCAACCTTCTCGGCGATTTCGTCCACCTTGCTGCCCGTGATTTTGAACACCTTGTTCGTGGTGTTGGTCAGCAGGCGCGAGACGAACAGGTAGGTCGCGGTCTCGGGAACTTTGACGAAGCCCGTGAACCTCTCGGTGACGTTGTTGCCGACCATGTTGTTGGTGTTGTACAGCGGGTTGTCCGATGACTTCATGAACTGGAACACGCCGTCATCGTCCTTCGAGATGCTCAGGAAAAGCGTGTCACCCTCGGTCACCTTGAACTTGTCGATTCTCGAACCCGACTTGGACACGGCCTTGCCGACCTCGTTGAGCGCGTAGTTGTTGGTGCCTATGGTTGTGCTCTGCTCGGTCAGGTCGTACAGAGTGGCAACCCTCGACTCCACATCGTCAACGCGCGATAGCATGCCGCCCGTCTGCGCCAGCTTCGCGTCGGGGATGGTATCGTCGGCAATCTTCACGCCCGTGATGCTGCCGTCCTGCACGGTGGTGGTTGCCTCGGGGTGCTCGTCAAGCCATGCGGCCACGGCTTCGGCGATGGCTTCTGGGTCGGTGATGCCAGCCGCCAGCAGCTCCTTGATTTGCTGGAGCACGGGCACGACCGTCTCATACTGGCCGCTCTGTCCGCCCAACGTGTCCACAATCTCGTCAAGCACTTCCAATTCGGTAGTGTTGTCTGCCATGTATTCCTCCTTACTGGATTCTCATCGCGCGGATGTAGCCAGTGACCGAGAGCGCCGCGCCGCTGTCTTGGTAGCAATTGAGGTAGATGGTGGTCTGCGCCGTGCGCTTGGTAGTCCAGCCAGTGTGCGATGCCGTGATTCCTCCGCTGACCGCCTGCTTGCTCTCGCCAGTCTGCCTGAGAACCGCGTCGGTCACGCTTCCGCTTCCGGTCGCGAGGTCAATAATTCTGCGACCAGTCGCGTTCTCGGCGAAGCCGACGTTGCCCTCTATCGCCCACGTGCCAGGGTCGAGCACCACCGAGCAGATTGCCGTGCCGCTGTTGTTCAGAACGCTCACCGTCGCGCTATCCGTGAGCATCGTGCCGATTGAGCTTGTGTGGCTTGCGACGGTGATGCCGCCGCTCACGGAAACGTCTCCGTCAAGCGACGTGTCGCCGTTCACGGACATTCTTCCATCAGCGAAATCCAGCGCGACGCCGCCTAGTTCCTCATGAATCGGAGCGCCAGGGTCTTCGGCTGCTGGCGTCATGACCAAGTTCGGGCTGAACAGTTCATACGTCGAGCTGTACAGTATGCCAGCATAGCTTCCGCTGTCGAACTGCTCCCCGTCCGAGTCAAGCACGTAGTAGGTGTCGCCGCTTGACAGCGTGACCGTCATGCCCGAGTCGAGTCCGTTGGGGAGCAGCACCTTCATCGTGGTTAGGTCAACCGTGTACCCGTCGTTAAGACGTGCGCACAGCGCCTCGATGTATGCGTTTGTGTAGTCCGTGCCAGCCGCCGCGCCGATACCGCCGCCGTAGATACTGACAAGCTCACCCTCGTATTTCACCTCATACAGACGATCAGAACCGTTCAGGATGCCGAATCGTGTTGGCTCGACGTTCACATGCGTCTCACCCTCGTATCCGATTCGTGCGCCCTGTCTACCGAACTTCGCAATGACGTTCGCGGCGGCGCTGCCCAATCCGTCGTAGAAGGCGGTCTCTGCTCCGTAGCTCGCGACAATCATCCCCGAGCCGTCGAAGATTGACATGCCGTTGCTCGCGAGCAGCGCCTTGTAGCCAGCCGCATGCTGCGCGTCTGACGCCTGACCGATGCCAGACGGGAGAACCCACAGGCCAGCGGAAGTCACCGCGAGGTGCGCCATGATGTAGTCGCTCTGGGAGTCGGTAACGTCGAGGACGTACCATCCCTCCTGAGACGGGTTCGCCGATGGGTCTGGCGTGGCGATTGGCACGTAGTCACCAGACACCAGCTCGAAGTAGACCGTGCCATCCTGAACCGTCGTGTCGGTGGTGAGCACGTAGCTGCCGTGCTCGGAAATCCACGCGAGCGTCCCAGCCACGTCCTCGATGACCGCGAGGTTCACGAGAGCCGTGCTGGCGGCTTGGTTGGCGGTCGCTGCGTTGGCAGCAGCCGACGTTGCCGATGCCTGAGCGCTCGTTGCAGCGCCAGCGGCGGTTGTCGCTGACTGCTGCGCGTTCGTAGCCGCCTGAGACGCAGCCGTAGCCGCCTGAGCAGCCGTGCCAGCGTCCGTCTGCGCCTGTGTTGCGGCATCGGCGGCGATGCTCGCCTGAGTCAGCGCCTCGTTCGCCTGAGCGTCATCGGTGGTTGGGTGCGTGATGTTCCCGCTCACCCTCGCCGCGTGGTTCCTAATCTCCACTGTCACCCTGTCACCAGTGACAGCTTTGACCTCTGGGAGGCAGAGCGTCGGTTCGGTGGCTCCGTCAAGCAGGACGCGGTACCGCCCGCCAACAGACACGACCGTGCCAGTGTACGTTGTCGACCTCTTGCCGCCCTTGCCGACGAGCGTTGCGAGCTTCTTGGCCACGTTAGCCATTCGCACCACCCCACAGCTCTCTTGTGGACGTGAGGGTGAGGCTCATGCCAACCTCAACGTCGCATTGAATCTCGATGTCCTGAATACACGCGACCTCGTTCGCGTCGAGCTTTGACAGTTCCAGTTTCACGGCCATGCCAAGCCAGAGAGGCATGTATCCCGCCTTCAGCGAATACGTCCTCGTCACGACTGACAGCTCCCTGAGCCGCCTCTGCGCGTAATCGTCGACGGCCTCCCGCGTCGGGTTCGCCATCAGTCCCTCGGGGTTCGTCTCCCTCACGGAGACCACCCTGCCCCTCACGGGGATCGAGGTTGGCGATGACGGGTCATCGTTGATGGCGACCGAGCTGAAGTGCTGGTCACCGCCAGACCAGATGACCTCCAACTTGTTCGGGATGCCGAAAAGCGAGGTCTCCCTGTCCATGTCTGCCCAGAGGACTCCGCGCTCGTCCGTGTCGGAGAGCGTAATCGACGTTCCGAGCGCCCAAGGGGTAGGCTTCGGCTCGATTCGGAGCCGCCCCATGCCGTCTATGAGCATGGTGAGGTCTGCCGCGTCGAGCACCGCCCAGAGCATCGTGAGCCACGTGTCATCATCGCCAGCGACTATCGGGCTGGTGAGCGTCACGTCGCTCTCGTACTCGATGAGCGGAGCCCGCATGTGTGAGCAGATGAGCCTGATGGCATCGTCGACCTCGCCAGACACCTCCCAGCCAACAGGAGGGCTATCGTCCGCCAGCTCAAGAAGCGGCGAATGTGCCTCGACCGAGAACGTCCGCTTGGTACCCTCGGACTTGTCCTTGGACGCCTGACAGAGCATCGTCGCCACGGGGTAGCGCTCGGTCACGTGGCTCTGCGTGGCGTCGCACCATGCGCGGACGTAGCACTCGTACTCTGGGAAATTCTCGTCGACCTCAAGCGCCCCCGAAAGAAGCGTCTCGGTCGACGAGTCCCAGTTAACGGAGCAGGACGAGACGCTGTCAAGCGCCTCCATGTCCATCCAAGTGTCTGGGTCGACGAGGCTGTAGCGCCACGTGACCTGTAGGCTCCTAGTCCAGTCCATCTACGCCTCCACCCTCGTGACGGCGAACGCGACGTGGACAGCGCCCTCGGCATGCGCGTACGAGATGTCGCTGACCTGAATGTGCGCCCAGTAGCCAGAGCCGTATGGCTCTCGGACGTGGCAGTCACCCATGTAGGCGGCGAGCTTCCTGACCTCGTTGGTCTGCGGAAGCCCGTTGTACCTTACGATGTCGCAAGACCACGTAGCGGTGTGTCCGCGCTGAGTGCCGTAGCGCGTGACCGGATACTTCCTGCCAGCCCACTCGTTGAGCGATGACTGCTTCTGCCATTGCTCGGACACGTCGATGTTGTACGGGAGCACGACCCTATGGCCCGAGTAGGCCAAGCCCTCAGAGTCGTTGGAAGGTTCCTCGTCGAAGGATTCCTCCCATTGGATGACGATTCCTGGGCCTTTCCAGTTGAAGACGGAGTCGGAGTATCCGACCGCGCCCGTGCTGTCATCGACCGCCACGACCCTGTAGACGCACTCGCCGAACGTCGGGTGCGGGTCGACGCAGAACACCGTGCCGTCGTTCGGCATGTTGTCAAGCACCAGCTCGGTGCCGTCCGTCGTGACCCTCCACACCGATAGCGTCAGACCGCTCCTGAGAGCGCCGTCTGGCCCGTCCGTGCAGGTCGGGTACACCGTGGCGGCAAGCGTCTCGGGGTCGAACGTGGCGCTACAGTCGCAGCCGTAAATCTCCGACGCGGAGATGTCGCACTCGAAGTCGGCTGGCGTGGCGTCACCGACCATGCCGAGCTTCGTGATGACGCTGGCGTTGACCACGTAGCTCATGCCGCCGACGAATATCGCGTCCTGCGGCATCAGCGAGATTGAGTAGGTCGTGTCACCGTCGAATACGTGCTCGCCCGACCAGATGAGGTCTCCCTTCGTGACGTAGACCGTCTCTCCGTCAGAGCCGATGGTCTCGTAGTCATCAGCCGCAACGATCTGCACGACGCAGCGCTCTGCTGCGTTGGCCTCGCTCAGTGGCGGCGTTGTCACCTCTATCTCAAGCGGGTAGGAGTCCATGTTGGACACCGAGATTGTCGGAGACGGAAGCGAGTAGGCCGTGAAGCTGCCCACCGCAGACCACGGAGACCAGTCCGTGTTTGCGCCAGTGTTGAGGCCACCCTTGGTCTGCACCTGCCAAGTCACCTCGTCACCGTCACCAGCGATTGAGCTTGGCGTGAAGCTGTAGTACTGATGCGACGTGATGCCAGACCAGAACTCAAGCTGCCCGTTGCACGTAATCATCAGGTTGTACTCCGTCTGCGCGGAGCCGTCTTCGGAGTTGTGCGTCCAAGAGAGCGTGAGCCTGCTGTCAACGTCAACGACCGCTGGCACGATTCCGAGCGTCGGGGCTGTCGGCCTCGTGCCAATCGCGCAGCCGATGGTGTACCTCTTCGGCTCGTAGGTCGCGTAGCCCGACTTCTGGTAGTATTCCTCCGCGCGAGACTCCGTGCGCCTGAGCCTGAAGTAGTACGTCTTGCCAGTGTCGAGGCCAGTGATGGTACACCAATTCTCGCCCTTGGAGTTAGGTGCGCCAGTGTAACCTGTGTAGGTCTCTATGTCATCGCTATGGTTCTTCCAAGCGTTGACATCGGTCGAGTACTCCACGGTGTAGCCATCGCCAGAGTAACCGCTGTCCTTCCAACTGAGCTTCACGGAGCCGCTTGTGGCGTTGCACGAGACCAGCTGACACGCGAAGTTGGTGGGCGCGTTCGGCCTTCCGTAGTACGTCACGGTCGGCAGCGAGAGGTTTCCTGTCGACTTGCCCTTGGCGTCAGCCGTCCAACAGGCGCGGAAGCGGTACTTCTTGCCGTTGGACAGACTGAGCGCTGGCTGGTTGGCGATTGAGGTCGAGTAGGTCTTGAACTTGTTGAACTTGCCGCTGCCGTTCGCCTCGGAGTACACGATGATGTGGCTCGCGAGGGCTGGCGCGGTGTCCCACGAGATTCGGTAGATGCTGCCTTGGTAGTAGTCGAGGTCGAGGTCTGGCGGCTGCATGAACTCCGTGTGCAGGTTCACCCACTTGGGGTTCTGGATGCTGTTGGAGTACGCGCCGCCAGACTTCCAGCGGTAGTTGCCCTTGCTGTCCTTGGTCGCGTACGGCCTGACATAGCAGCGAACCTTCGTGGAGGTCGGCGCATCGTCGGGCGTCCACACGCTCTGGAACCAGTCACCGCTCTTGTAGTGCTCGTAGTGCTCGCTACTCGTGCTCGACTCGTAGAGCACCCAAGACGATGTCGTGGTGTTCCAGTACTCCCACCAGACCGAGAATCGGTCGGTGGTCGTGCCAGTGTCGAACTTCCAGTGGGCGATTACCGTGCCGTCCTGCTGGTTCAGGACTTCGCAGTAGAGGCTGTTGACCTTCCATACGGTTGCCATGCTACCTCCTGCCCATCCTCGTGAACCTCTGTGCCTCGTCGAACGTCGCGTCCATCGCCTTAGCGAGGGCGCTGTCGGGAGCCACGGTGAGGCCGTTGATTACGTAGGTGTTCCCGCCGCTGACGGGAGCGGAACTGCCGATTCGCCTCGTCATGCCGTCAGCGATGGCGTCGGCGATGGGCAGCATGTACTTCTTGTTGGTGAGCGGCACGACCGCGCCGCCTGTTGCCCAGTTGGCCACGGCCTCGACTCCGTCCTCGCCGATCCATCCCTGGTTGGTGAGCGTTGCCTTCGTGGCGATGTAGCCAGCCGCGTGGCGCGGGATGACGGGACGGTTGTTCATGCCGCCAGTGGCCTGCTTGGTGGTCTTCTCGTTCGTGGTGACCGTCACGGTGGAGTGCATGCCGTCGAGGTTCCACATCTTCCTCTGGATGCTGTCGAGCTTCGACGATGCGTAGTCGTTCAGGTTCGCTGTCGGAAAGGCCTTGGTGGCATCGAGCTTGTTGAGGTCACCCTGAAGCGTCTTGGCGTCCTCGGAAGCCTTGTCGTTCAGCTCGACTGTCGGGGTCGGTGCCTCGTCGCCAAGGGCCTCAAGCTGCGCCTTGGTGTCGAGCGCCGTCTGAGCCGCGTCTGAGTCATCCACGTAGTACTGCGTGATGACCTCGGACGGAATTGACCTGAGATCGTTGTTTATGTCGTAAATCTTGCCCTCGGTGTCGAAGATTGAGCCGTTGTCACCGATGTAGAAGGTCTTGTCACCAACCTTCACCTCGTCAAGACCAGCGATGAGCGTCATGGTCGCTTCGAGGTCTTCGCCAGCCTGCTCGTACATCGACTGGAAGGCCGATGCCGTGAGCGTCGACATGCGCTCTGCGGCCTCGGGTACCTGCTCAATGGCTTCGTTCCACGTCAACATCTGGACGCCGCCGTCTTTAAGCGCGGAGATTACCTGCTCCATGGAGCCGCCAGCGTCGGAGAACGCCGCCGCTAGGCGGTTCATGTCGACCTTGTTCAGCTCGTCTGCGTTGGCGTGTACCGCCTTCAGCCCCTCCGCCATCGCGTTGAAGCCGCCGTTCGTGCCGCCAATCTCGTCGACCGCCTTGGATAGTCGGTTCATGTTTCCGGTAACGTCAGCCGCCACCGTGTCATTGCGCTTGTCGAACTCTTCCTGCGCCTTCGCCGCCTGCTCAAGAACGTCCTTGTTCTTGTTCAGCTCGCGGTTCGCGTCGGCAATCTTGTAGTCGAGCTTGGTCATGGCATCGCCAGCCGCGCTCATCTCGGCGCGATAGTTGCTCATGGCCTTCTCGGCGTCGCTGACTTCCTTCTCGTACGCAGCCGCTATCTTGCCCTCGTCGTAGTTACTGCCGTAGACGCTTCGCGCGTTCTCGAAGTACTTCTCCTTGCCGCCATCCTGAGTCAGCGTGTTGTACTTCTCCTGAGCCTCGTTCAGCTTGTCCTGCGCAGCGGCCCACTCGCTCACGGCCTGCGCGTAGTCATCGCTGTAGTAGTCGATGAGCGCCTGCTGCTTGCGAGCGTCGATGTTGGCGAGGATAACGTCGGTGTTGGCCTGAATCTTGCCAGTGTCGGTGTCGATGATGTTCCCGTACTCGTCGATGCCGTACGTGGTTCCGCAGGCGTCGTTCACGGCCATGAGCGCCGCTTCCAGCTTGTGGGCCTCGTCACCAGTAAGCCCAGTCTTGCCGCCAAGTTCCTCGATGACGCTGCCGTAGTAGTCCATCTGTCCCGCGAAAGCTCCGTATTGACGGTTGCTGTCCTCGATGGTGCTCGCGAGGTTGGCAAGCCTGCTCTCGTAGTCCTCGGAGTCGGACGCAAGCTCGCGGAGCGAGCTGCCCACCAGCTCGATGTCGCTCGCCGTGAACTCGGACACGCTGCCGACGTTCAGGAGGGCGTCTGACAGACCCTTGGTGGCCTTCTCGTGGTCTCGGTACGTCCTGTACAGGTCGACGAGCTTGCCCACGATGAGCGCGATGCCGCCAACGACGAGACCGAGCGCGAGTCCCTTGACGATTGACATGCCGAAGTTGCTTGCGACCAGCTTAACCTTGTCCGTCATGGTCATGGTTTCCATGAGGGAGTCTACTGCCTGCTGACCGCCGCTCGCGAAGGCACGCTTGACGAACTCCATGCCAGTGACGGTCTTGTTGACCCACTCGCCGAACTCGTCATACGAGGTCATCGCGGTAGCGCCGATGGAGAGCAGCGGGCCAATCGCAGCGGTCATGCCGCCAGCGAACACGATCCACTTCTTCTGCTCGACGGTGAGTGCCGAGAACCATTCGGAAGCGGACTGGATGGCACCAGAGAGCGACTTAATCCAAGGCGCAGCGCCCTCTCCAAGCTCGGCGAGCGCGTTCTGGCCGATGTTCTTCATAATCTGAAGCTGGCCAGAGAAGCCTTCTGCCTTCTTAGCCGCCTCGTTCGCGGCGTCACCAGCCTCGCCCCACTGGTCTGAGATGCCCTTCCAAGCGTCTTCGGACATGCGGAGGTTGTTGTCGAGGCCGTCGATGGTCTGCATAAGGCCCTCGATGGCCTGCTTCTGGCGCACGGACGTAATCTTGAAGCCCTGGAGCACCGCGTCAGCGGAGCCGCCAGCAGCCTCGATGTCGTTCAGTCCTTGGATGAACGCCTGCATGACCTTGGTCGGGTCGTTCTCCCACGCCTGCACGAAATCGTCTGCCGACATATGGGCGACATCCGCGATGCTCTGAAGGGAGCCCTTAGCGGCCTCGATGTTGGCGCTGAGTTCGCCGAACACGGCCTCCGAATCGGTCTCCCACATCTCCGCGAACTCGTCGGCGCTCACGCCCATCATGTTCGCGAAGACGGTCAGCTTATCACCGCTCTCGTCGACCGCAGCGTTGACGCTCTCGAACGTAGCGTCAATGGTGCCGCCAGCTGATGCCACAGCCGTCTCGAAGAAGGACATTGTCTTGCTGATTGCGGTGCCTGCCGCCTCGGCTCGCTGTCCTGTGCTGGCGATGGTGCTCGCCCATGCGAGAACGTCCGACGCGGACATGCCGACGATTGCGCCCATCGAGCCGATGCGCTCGGCGATGTTGGCAATCTCGGTCTCGGTCGAGGCACCATTGTTGCCCAGACGGACGAGCGCGTCGGAAAAGCCCTCATAGTCCTCAGCCGTGAGGTGGAGGATGTTGCTGAGGTGTCCGAGCACCGTAGCCGCAGACTCGGTGTCAAGGTTGGTCGCTACGTCGATGTTTGAGATCGCGGTCGCAAAAGCCTCCAGGTCGGATGTAGCTACACCAAGCTCGCCGCCGATTGCCTGAATCTCAAGAATCTGGTCGGCGCTCGTGACATGCGTGCGCGAGAAGTCGATTGCGCTCTTGCGAAGCGCCTCGAACTGTTCCTCGGTACCCTCGACGGTCTTGCGCATGTCGCGGTACGCGGAGTCGATGGTAGAGCTTGCGTTGACCATCTTATAGCCGAGCGCCGTCACGAGCGGGGTGACCGTCGCGGAGAGCGTCATACCGATGGTCTTGATGGTGGACG
>Ga0326512_10003678_pt1 | contig 11201 bp, 8 predicted proteins | sample 1_2617_0518_D_FD_203652 | JGI IMG/M metagenome (GOLD analysis project Ga0326512, IMG submission 203652) | Bovine rumen microbial communities from UC Davis, California, United States - 1_2617_0518 | ecosystem: Host-associated > Mammals > Digestive system > Stomach > Rumen | place: USA: California...
GTTCGCTACATTCCCAAGATGGCTGTCAGGAATACCAAGCTTTTGCGCCATACCATCCACGATGGCGACATCATCGCCATCACCTGCAACAAGAAGGGGCTCGACATTGCCCATCTCGGATTTGCCGTATGGCGTCAGGACGGTCTGCATCTGCTCAATGCCTCTTCTATCCACAAGAAAGTGGTGGAAGAACCCATGACGCTCTACCGCTATCTGCAGAAACACCCCTCTTTCACGGGAATAAGAATCGTTAGAATTAATCAATAAAAAAAGAAGAATATGGAATTACCCGATTTTATGAACTATGCCAACAAGTTCACCCAGTCAGACTTTGTTGAGAAGATTGCCAGCATAGCCAAGCGTGCCGGTGCCAAACTGGTGTATGCAGCGCTGATACTCTACTACACGCTGCAGAGCGACAAGGTGAGTACCGCTAACAAGGCGCTCATTCTTGGTGCCCTGGGCTATATGATCAGTCCGCTTGATGTCATCCCCGATGCCATCCCCATTGCCGGACTCTCCGACGACCTTGCCGTACTGCTGTTTGTCTTGAAGAAGGTGTGGACAGATGTCGACCCGGAGATTCAGGAGAAGGCCAAGACTCGTCTCTCCAAGTGGTTCGACGACGATGAGATTGAAGAGATCAACAACCTGTTTGGTGGCGATGAGTAAGGCCAGACGTGTCAAAGTAGCAAAGACCCTCAGACGTTAGATTACTGCTATGGTGAACGAATATCAGATTCGTGTGCGTCCCCATGTGGCGGCTGTCGAGCAGAACCTGCGCCAATGGCTTGCCGAGGAGTATGGCTTCGATGTGCGCACGGTGACGGCTGTCCGCATCCTGCGCCGCAGCATCGATGCCCGTCAGCGCACCATCTTCGTCAATCTCAAGGTGCGCGTCTATATCAACGAACAGCCACAGGCCGACATGTTTGAGCCAGTGCAGTATCCCGATGTCAGCGACCGGCCTCAGGTCATCGTGGTGGGAGCCGGTCCAGGAGGCCTCTTTGCCGCACTGCGTCTCATCGAATTGGGGCTGCGGCCCGTGGTGCTGGAACGTGGCAAGGACGTGCGGCAGCGCAAGCTCGACCTGGCCCAGATTGGCAAGACGCAGCAGGTCGATTCCGAGAGCAACTATTGCTTTGGCGAGGGTGGGGCAGGTGCCTATTCCGACGGCAAGCTCTATACGCGCAGCAAGAAGCGTGGCTCCATAGAGAAAATACTCCGTGTGTTCTGTCAGCATGGTGCTTCCACCAACATTCTGGCCGATGCTCACCCCCATATCGGCACCGACAAGTTGCCGCGTGTCATTGAGAACATGCGCAGCACCATTCTGTACTGTGGCGGCGAGGTGCACTTCCAAACCAAGATGACACGCCTGCTGCTGGATGGTGATCAGGTGAAAGGTTGCGTATGCCGTGACCTTGTCACGGCCATTGATCGCGAGTATCTCGGTCCTGTCATCCTGGCCACCGGCCATTCTGCCCGCGATGTCTATCGCTATCTGTCTGACGAAAAGATCGAGATTGAGGCCAAGGGCATCGCTGTCGGCGTGCGCTTGGAGCATCCTTCTGCACTCATTGACCAGATACAGTATCACAATCCGCAAGGGCGTGGCCATTATCTGCCTGCTGCCGAGTATTCCTTTGTCACACAGGTTGATGGCCGGGGCGTCTATAGCTTCTGCATGTGTCCTGGTGGTTTCGTCATTCCTGCCGCCACTGCCCCGGAACAGATTGTCGTCAACGGCATGAGCCCTTCCAACCGTGGCGGACAGTGGTCCAACAGCGGTATGGTGGTGGAGACGCGTGCGGAAGATGTGCCTGGCGACGATCCGCTACGTGTGATGCATTTCCAAGAGGCACTCGAACGTGACTGTTGGCAGCAGGGCAACCGCAGACAGACGGCTCCGGCCCAGCGCATGACCGATTTCGTCAACAACCGTCTGTCCTTCGATCTGCCTAAGAGTTCCTATGCTCCCGGACTCCTCTCGTCTCCTCTGCATTTCTGGCTTCCCCCTTCTGTCAGCCATCGTTTGCAAGAGGGGTTCAAGGCCTTTGGTCGTCAGTGCCATGGGTTCCTCACCCGCGAAGCCGTGATGATTGGTGTCGAGACGCGCACCAGTAGTCCTGTCCGTATCCTGCGTTCTCCAGACACACTCATGCATGTGCGCCTCAAAGGCCTCTTCCCATGTGGCGAGGGAGCAGGTTATGCTGGTGGTATCGTTTCTGCTGCCATCGATGGTGAACGTTGCGCTGAGATGTGCGCTTCTGAAGAAAATGTAAGTATTTTGAGCAAATAATTGAATAAATGTTTGGTGGTTTCGGGAAAAAAGTATACTTTTGCAGCCGAAATACGAAAAGAACCGTAAAAATGACAAGTTTGAACCTGATTAGCAACCTGATTATTATTCGACTGCGTAAACGTGGCCGGAAGTGTTGGGTATTCAGGAAATCATAGATGAAGTATTTAATATGAATGAGCCTTTCTCACTTCCGAGTGCAGAGAGGTTTTTTTGTATGAATCATGGATATATTAACAGTACAACATAAAGACAAAAAAAGACAAGAAAGATGAGTGACAGATTGTTTATTTTCGACACGACGCTACGCGACGGTGAACAGGTGCCTGGGTGCCAGTTGAATACGGTAGAGAAGATTCAGGTGGCGAAGGCGCTGGAGCAGTTGGGCGTGGACGTGATTGAAGCAGGATTTCCTGTGTCGAGTCCTGGTGACTACAACAGTGTGATTGAGATTTCCAAGGCCGTGACATGGCCCACCATTTGTGCGCTGACCCGAGCTGTGGAGCGTGACATTGATGTGGCTGTCGAGGCGTTGCAGTATGCCAAGCACAAGCGCATCCACACGGGTATTGGTACCAGTGACGAGCACATTCGCTACAAGTTCAATTCTACTCGCGAGCGCATCCTGGAGCGGGCTGTTGCCGCCACCAAGTATGCTAAGCGTTTTGTAGATGATGTGGAGTTCTATTGTGAAGATGCCGGTCGTACCGACAACGAGTATTTGGCTCAGGTGGTCGAGGCCGTGATCAAGGCTGGTGCCACCGTTGTGAATATACCAGACACGACGGGCTACTGTCTGCCCCAGGAGTATTTCGAGAAAATCAAGTATCTGAAGGAGCATGTTGACGGCATTGATGCTTGTATCATTTCTACCCACTGTCACAACGATCTGGGTATGGCTACGGCTAATACGCTGAACGGTGTGCTGGCAGGTGCCCGTCAGGTGGAGGTAACTGTCAATGGTATTGGCGAGCGTGCCGGCAACACGTCGCTGGAGGAGATTGCGATGATTCTGAAGTGTCACAAGAGCCTGGATATCGAGACGAATATCAACACCACGAAGATATATCCCATGAGTAGGATGGTGTCGAGTTTGATGAATATGCCCGTGCAGCCCAACAAGGCCATCGTGGGACGTAATGCCTTTGCCCATTCGAGTGGTATTCATCAGGATGGTGTGCTGAAAAATGTTCACACGTATGAGATTATCGACCCTAAGGATGTGGGTATTGACGACAACTCTATCGTACTGACGGCCCGCAGTGGGCGCGCCGCCTTGAAACACCGTCTGATGATCAACGGTGTAGATGTCAGCGATGAGAAGAAGGTCGACTCCATTTACGAAAAGTTCTTGCAGCTGGCCGATCAGAAGAAGGATATCAGCGATGCCGACGTGTTGATGCTCGCTGGTGCCGACATGTCGGAAACACACGCTGTGCGCCTCGACTTCCTGCAGGTGACCACGGGAAAGGGCGTGAAGAGCGTGGCCTCGATAGGTCTGGATATCAGCGGTCAGAAGTTCGAGGCCGCAGCCAGCGGCAATGGTCCTGTGGATGCTGCCATCAAGGCGCTGAAGAAGATTATCATGAAGCAGATGACGCTGAAGGAGTTTACTATTCAGGCCATCTCGAAAGGCTCCGACGATGTGGGTAAGGTGCACATGCAGGTGGAGTATGACGGTTCGATGTACTATGGCTTCGGTGCCAACACCGACATTGTGACCGCCTCAGTGGAAGCATATATCGATTGTATCAATAAATTCAAGAAAGAAGACTGATGAATACGTTGTTCGACAAAATATGGGATAAGCACGTGGTGCAGGTTGTGGAGGATGGTCCCACCCAGTTGTATATCGACAGGTTGTATTGTCATGAGGTGACATCGCCGCAAGCCTTTGAAGGAATGCGGCAGCGAGGTCTGAAGTGTTTCCGTCCGCAACAGATTTTCTGTATGCCCGACCACAACACTCCCACGCACGATCAGGACAAACCCATCGAAGACCCTGTGTCGGCCAAGCAGGTTGCCACGTTGGCGCAGAATGCCAAGGATTTCGGCTTGGCACACTTTGCCATGAATTCTAAGGACAATGGCATCATCCACGTCGTTGGTCCGGAGAAGGGAATCTCGCTGCCCGGCATGACCATCGTCTGTGGTGACTCGCACACCTCTACGCACGGTGCCATGGGTGCTGTGGCTTTCGGCATCGGCACCAGTGAGGTGGAGATGGTGATGGCCTCGCAGTGCATCTTGCAGCAGAAACCCAAGTCGATGCGCATCACCATCAACGGACAGCTACAGAAGGGTGTCGTGGCCAAGGACGTGGCCCTCTACCTGATGTCGCAGTTGACCACCAGTGGTGCCACAGGCTACTTTGTGGAGTATGCGGGTGATGTCATCACGTCCATGTCGATGGAGGGTCGCCTGACGCTCTGCAACCTGTCGATAGAGATGGGTGCACGTGGTGGCTTTGTGGCTCCCGACGAGGTGACCTTTGATTATATTAAAGGTAAGGAATATGCGCCCAAGGGCGACGATTGGGACAAGGCCGTAGCCTATTGGAAGACACTGAAGAGTGGCGCTGATGCCGTGTTCGACAAGGAACTGGTGTTCGATGCCAAAGACATTGAGCCCCGCATCACCTACGGCACCAACCCTGGCATGGGCATCGGGATTGCCTCCCCAATCCCCTCCGAAGGAGGAGCTGGATTCCAGAAAGCACTCGATTATATGGGTTTCAAGGCTGGCGAGATGTTGTTGGGCAAACCCGTAGACTATGTCTTCCTTGGTGCCTGCACCAATGGCCGCATCGAGGACTTCCGGGCCTTTGCCTCTGTTGCGAAGGGTAGGAAGAAGTCCGACCGTGTGGTGGCTTGGCTGGTGCCCGGCTCATGGGCTGTCGACCGTCAGATTCGTGAAGAGGGCCTGGACAAAGTGCTTGAGGCTGCCGGCTTTGAGATTCGTCAGCCCGGCTGCTCGGCCTGTCTGGCTATGAACGACGACAAGGTGCCTGCCGGCAAGCTCGCTGTATCCACCTCGAACCGTAACTTCGAGGGACGTCAGGGACCTGGCTCGCGCACCATTCTCTGTTCGCCCCTGGTAGCCGCAGCCGCTGCCGTCACTGGTGTTATCACCGATCCAAGAGATTTTATCTAATTGACAATTGACCATTGAAGCAATGAAACAGAAATTCAACATTATAACATCTACCTGTGTACCCCTTCCACTGGAGAACGTAGATACTGACCAGATTATTCCAGCCCGCTTCCTGAAGGCAACCACGCGCGAGGAAAGCTTCTTCGGCGACAACCTGTTCCGCGACTGGCGCTATCGTGAAGACGGCACCCTGGTCGAGGATTTCGTCCTCAACGACCCTACCTACAAGGGTTGCATCCTCGTGGCCGGAAAGAACTTCGGCAGTGGCTCCTCTCGTGAACATGCGGCCTGGGCCATCGCAGGCTACGGCTTCCGTGTGGTGATCAGCTCGTTCTTTGCCGATATCCACAAGAACAACGAACTCAACAACTTTGTGCTGCCTGTGCAGGTGAGCGAGGAGTTCCTGCAAGCGCTGTTTGACAGCATCCGCCAGAATCCTATGACGGAGGTGGAAGTAGACCTGCCCAATCAGACCGTTACCAACAAAGCGACAGGGCAGAGCGAGCACTTCGACATCAACGGCTACAAGAAGCACTGTCTCATCAACGGCCTCGATGATATCGACTTCCTGGTGGAGAATCAGCAGAAGACGGTGGAGTGGGAGTGTCTCAATGCGTGAAGAGCTATGAAGCAACAGTTCGTTGAAATCATGGATTCCACGCTGCGCGATGGCGAGCAGACCAACGGCGTGTCTTTCCTGCCCCACGAGAAGCTGGTGCTGGCCCGCAAACTGCTGAGTGGTGTCAATGTAGACCGCATCGAGGTGGCATCAGCCCGTGTGAGCGAAGGAGAGCGCGAGGCCGTCAGCATGATCTGTCGTTATGCCAGCCAGAGTAACCGGCTGGACAGGGTAGAGGTGCTGGGCTTTATCGACGGAGGAAAGTCGGTCGATTGGATTGCTGAGTGTGGTGGACGGGTCATCAACCTGCTGGCCAAGGGGTCGCTGAAACACTGCACGCAGCAGTTGCACAAGACCCCCGAAGAGCACATCGCCGATATACTGAAAGAGGTGGCCTATGCGCACGAAAGAGGGCTGGAGGTCAATCTCTATCTGGAGGACTGGTCGAACGGTATGAAAGACTCGCCCGACTATGTCTTCCAGGTGATGGATGCGTTGTTAGAGGCAGGAGGCAAGAAGCAAGAGGCAGGAGGCAAGAAGCAAGAGGCAGGAGGCAAGAGGCAAGAGATTAGTCGTTTTATGCTGCCCGATACGCTGGGCGTGATGAATCCCTTGCAGGTCATCGACTACTTCCGCAAGATGCTCAAGCGCTATCCGGGTGTGCACTTTGATTTCCATGCCCACAACGACTACGACCTGGCCGTGAGCAATTCGCTGGCAGCAGTGTATAGTGGCGCCAGGGGCCTGCACGTCACTGTCAATGGGCTTGGCGAGCGCTGTGGCAATGCGCCGATGGCCTCTGTGCAGGCTATCCTGAAAGACCACTTCCATGCCAAGACCAACATTGTGGAGAGTCAGCTGAACGACCTCTCGCGCATGGTAGAGAACTTCAGCGGCATCGTGATTGCTCCCAACCAGCCCATCGTGGGCGACAACGTCTTTACCCAAGTGGCTGGTGTGCATGCCGATGGCGACTCGAAAGACAAACTCTACTACAACGAGCTCATACCAGAACGGTTTGGCAGGAAGCGAGAGTATGCGCTGGGCAAGAACTCTGGCAAGGCCAACATCCTGAAAAACCTGGAGGAACTGGGATTGGAACTGACACCCGAACAGACCCGACGCGTCACACAGCGCATCACCGAGCTGGGCGACAAGAAGGAAATCGTGACGCAGGAAGACCTGCCCTACATCGTGAGCGATGTCTTGAAGCATGATGCACCCGAAGACAAGGTGAAACTCATCAGCTATGTGGTGAACACCTCCTACGGACTGAAGCCCGGAGCCAACATCCGTGTGGAGATCAACGGCAAGCAATACGAGGCCGGGGCAACGGGCGACGGACAGTATGACGCCTTTGTGAAGGCCCTGCGATACATCTATAAGAAGTATCTGAACCGCACCTTCCCCATCCTGGCCAACTATCAGGTGACCATTCCGCCTGGCGGACGTACCGATGCCTTGGTTCAGGCTGTCATCTCGTGGCACTACAAGGACGGCATTCTGCGCACCCGCGGACTGGATGCCGACCAGACCGAAGCAGCCATCAAGGCCACCATCAAGATGCTCAACATCGTGGAGAGTGCCCTCTGATGGCCCCTGCTGGCGTGAGTAAATCACCGTGTTATTGAAAGTTTTCTACTTTTAATTTGGTTATATCGGGAAATAATCGTAATTTTGCAGCCGAATATAGAAAGAGAAAAGCAAAACAAGATGAACGAGAATACCAATCAGCCTGTCATGGAAGAAGAAGAGTCTTCCATTGACTTCGGGAAAATATTCAAGGATTTGTTGAAGCACAAGCGCCTCTACTACAAGGTGTTACCCATCACCTTTGTGGTGGCGGCCATCTATGCTTTGAGTCTCCACAACTACTACACATGTGAGGTGATGCTGAGTCCTGAGCTCAGTAGCGGTCGCAGCAACTACAGCCTGTCATCGCTGGCCAGCACTTTCGGACTGAACATCGGTTCGAGTGCGGCAGGCATGGGCTCTGAGGCCCTGTTCCCCATGTTGTATCCAGAACTGGTGAATTCAACCGACTTTAAGATCAGCCTGTTCCCCGTTCCTGTTACCATTGAGGGCGACAAGAAGAAAGGTGAGACCGACCGCACCATGTCTTACTACGACTACCTGAAAGACGAGCAGAAGTCGCCGTGGTGGAGCGCTGTCATCGCTTTCCCCTTCAAGGCCCTGGCCTCTTTGTTCGCAACCAAGGTGGATACCGTTGATGTGGTCAACCCCTTCCGCTTGACCAAGAAGCAGGACCTCATCGTCCAATCGCTCAACAAGCGGGTGATTTGCGACGTTGACAAGAAGACGATGGTCATCACCATCAGCGTGACCGATCAGGATCCCTATATCGCAGCCACAATGGCCGACACGGTGAAGCATCGTTTGCAGGACTTCATCACCGACTATCGTACGAAGAAGGCCAAGGTAGACTTGGCCTACAACCAGAAGCTCTACAGGGAAGCCAAGGCCCGCTACGACAAGGCCCGCAAGCTCTATGCAGAGTATGCCGATGCCAACCAGGACATGGTGCTGCAAAGCGCTCGCACCAAGCTCATTGATTTGGAGAACGAGATGCAGCTGCAATACAATGCCTATAACACGGTGGCCAGCAACCTGACAGCCGCTGAGGCCAAGGTGCAGCAGGAGACCCCAGCCTTCACCACGCTGCAGAGTGCTACGGTGCCTGTGAAGAAGGCAGGACCTGGACGTGCAAAGATGTGCTTGATATTTGTCTTCCTGGCATTTATCGTCACAACGGCTTACATCCTGCATAAGGAAGATGACCTGAAGCCCTTGCTGGGTCTCTCCTAAGCGCACGAATCCACGGCCAATCCTAATCAGCGCTATTTGAGCGTCTCACGCAGAAGAATCCTAAGCGGTGGGTGACACCCTTCTTGTTGACACTCACCAGTTCATACATCCCTTCTTGCAGCAGGTTGATATCTATCAGCCTGCTGTTTTTATAGGTACGTACGGCAGTGCCCTGCAGCGTCTTCACCACCAGATAAGTGCCGTCGACAGCCGATGGCAGGCGCAGCGTTCTGCCGTCGTTGGCCAGCAGCACGCTATGTCCCCTGCTGACAGGCTTGCTCTCCAACACGGCACTGCTCTCGTTGCCATAGCGGTCCAAGGCTGTCACGGCATAGTGCAGCGGTTGGTTCTCCATGACGGGGCGTGCCACCCATAGCTCGTTGCCGATGTGGCGTGTGGCAATGAGGTTGGCAGGGTTGTTGATATCCACGTGCTCTTCGGTCGATGCATAGACGTTATAGAGCAGATAAGGGCCGTCGCTGTTGTCTACGGCTCCACTCCAATGAATCAGGTCGCCCTGTGTGGTATGGCTAATCTGCAAATGCGTGGGAGACGAAGGCAAGATGCTCTGGGCCCAGGTCATCGGAGGCGTCAGTGCCGGATGCTGGTCGTGGGAGGCGCAGTAGTCGTAGATGCCCTTGATGTTGTCGAGCAGGAAACGGGTCCTAAAGTAGCAGTGGCCCATGCCGATGCTGCGTGTCACGTTCATCTGGCGCTGTACTTCACCAAGCGGCCAGTTGCGCTCTCTGGGGTGCAGCATATAGATGCCAAGTCCCGACACCACGGTCCTGCCGTACGAATGCTCCTGCCAGTCGATGGCAAAGGGGTAGAAGTTGTTGCCCTGAAAGTACATCATGGGGTAGAGTTGGTCCATCAACCCGTCACGCAGCCAGCCCTGTGCATCCTGTGCCACTTGCCGATAGGCGTTCCATCCGCGTGAACTGTATCGGCTCAGGTCGTCATATTTCCCGATGGGCGAGCAACTGAGCTTTACCCACGGCTTATAGAACTTGACACGCTGGTGTATGGCCCTAACGATACGGGTGATGTTTTCGTGGCGCTTGCTGCCCTTCCATGTCTCTGGATAACGGATGTAGTCCAAGTGGATGCCGTCGATGTCATAGCGCTGGGTGATTTCCTCGCAGATGTCAGCGAGGTAGTCGGCTGTGGCGTATGCCTCAGGGTTCATATACCCTTCATCGCCAATCTTCTTCATCAGGGAGGGGTAGCGGCGGCGCAGCTGCTGACAGCCATACGACTGCCATTTGCCCACAGGGATGGTGACCACCCAGGCGTGCAGCTCCATGCCCCGTTTGTGGCATTCGTCGATGGCAAACTGCAGGGCATCATAGCCCGGCGAGCGTCCTGGCTTGCCCGACAGACAGCCGTCCCAGGGCTCCATGTCCGAGGGATAGATGGTGGTGGCTCTGACGCGTGTCTGCAACAATACCGTGTTGACATGAATGGCTTTCAGCTGGTCGAGCATGCTGCGCAGTTGCTGCTGTTGCTGCTCGATGCCCATACCGTCGTGGGCATAGTTGGAAGGCCAGTCGATGCCCCCTATGGTGGTGAGCCATACAGCCCTCACTTCATGTTTGGGCTGAGCACAGAGCGTAACCAGTACAGCGCACCATAATATATAAAATAATGTTAATCGTTTCATTTCGCGTGCAAAGGTAATAAAAATAATGGAAAAAAATCACTACCTTTGCACGAAGATTTAAAACAACACGCGAAAAAATGATTACTTTTCTTTTGAGCCTGGTGGCTCTGGTGGTTGGTTATCTGCTCTACGGACGATTCGTCGAGAAGGTTTTCGGGCCTGATAACCGCGAGACGCCGGCAGTGGCGAAAGCCGATGGTGTCGACTTCATTGTACTTCCCAGTTGGAAGATTTTCATGATTCAGTTTCTGAATATTGCCGGCACGGGCCCCATCTTCGGTGCCATCATGGGTGCCAAGTTTGGTCCTGCTGCCTATCTGTGGATTGTGCTGGGCTGCATCTTTGCCGGTGCTGTGCACGACTACCTGAGTGGTATGCTGTCCATGCGTAATGGTGGTGCCGGTCAGCCAGAGCTGATTGGCCGCTACTTGGGACAGCCCACAAAGAAGGTGATGCTCGTCTTCTCGGTGTTCCTGCTGATGATGGTGGGTGCCGTCTTTGTGTACAGTCCTGCGCTGATTCTGGGCAAGATGTGCAGCGATGACCTGACGTGGGTCTACATCTGGTGTGCCATCATCTTCGTCTACTATTTCATCGCCACGATGATGCCTATCGATAAGATCATTGGCAAGATATAT
>Ga0326512_10003679_pt1 | contig 11201 bp, 11 predicted proteins | sample 1_2617_0518_D_FD_203652 | JGI IMG/M metagenome (GOLD analysis project Ga0326512, IMG submission 203652) | Bovine rumen microbial communities from UC Davis, California, United States - 1_2617_0518 | ecosystem: Host-associated > Mammals > Digestive system > Stomach > Rumen | place: USA...
ATAAGACAATTAAACGTACTCAAAGATGATGTTCACCTAACATACCAATACCGCAACAGAAACAAAGCAAGAAACAACATCCACAGATTGCAAGATGACATTCAAAATGAAATCGTTGACAGAACACTAAATGGAGATTCTGTAAGCAGAAGTGAAATCAGAAGAATACAAAGAGATAACAACTTCGACAAAAGAGTAGAAGATGAAATGGAAAACCTCCTAGTCAACGAAAGAAAACGAATACATCGTGATGAATCAAAATTCATAGACTATGTAGTAGAACAACATACTGCACAGTACACTAACTTCATGAAAAACCGATTAACAATTGAAGCAGGGAGAATCATTGAAAAAGCAATAATCATAGAAGGTCAAGCTTTAGAGAATGGTGCAACACCTGAAGAAGCAAGACAAGCCGTGAAAGAATATGCTAAAACACATGGAAAAGCAAGAACAAAGAACATGATTCAAGATGCAGTACATAGTCAGGAATGCAATGTAAGTTTCATCAAAGCTGTTGAAGATGAATGGCGGTACAAAGTTTGGATGAATGGTAGATCTAAAAGTGGAGTTAGGGCATGGCATATTGCAAGTAAGATAACTCCAGTACCAATTGATGAATACTTTGAAATATACGGTCCATCAGGTAGAGCTTTAGCAATGTATCCTGGTGACTTAGGCAGTGGTGCTGAGAATGTTGCTAACTGCAAATGTTGGTTACGATACACTAACAATAGACCATCTGGTTTAGGTAGTAAACAAACTGTATTCAATGTTCCTGAATCATCATACTTGAATAGTGATACTAGGAAAACTACAGTACGAATTCGTGAAGCATTCAGTAATATTGGTGAGAGAGTTTCCTCTACTGCAAAAGATGTGAAATCAAAAATAGTTAATGTGGGCAGTAGCATACGTGATAAATTCCGCTTCAGAAGGTGAAAATTTTCTAATTTCCGACCTTATATATTGAAGAGGAATTGAACTTCAGGTATGTTACCTCCTTTAGTTTTAAATATTTGACTTTTCGATAAATAAGATAATTTTCAAAAATAATATGAGTTCCGTGTTCAGATGTAATATATTTTTTATTAATCATTAACGTTTCATACACTGGAGTTCATTTATTCCTCTGTTTCGCTTATACTTAATTTTATACGAAAACCTTGTTTTTTTAAAGTTTATTAATCCCAAATGGGGTGATTAATGATGATTGTTAAAGGTCCAATCCTAGTTCCAGACATACCTGATAGTGCTGGTGATGTATTGGATGAAGAAACAATTAGAAAAGCATTCTTGATCATCTCCAGAAATGGTGTACTCATTGATGTTCAACACTCACTAATGAATGTGGGTAGATTGTTAGAACTATATGTCACTGATGCACCGATGGAATGGCAAGGCAGCATTCTCCCAAAGGGCACGTTGTTTGGTAGTGTGGATATTCTCAATGAAGAGATTAAACAAGCTATCAATGATGGGAAGTATACTGGTTTCAGCATACTAGGTGCTCCTATGAAGAGTGTTGAAGAAATGGATAGGGGGTTACATTAAAATGAGTAATTTGAAATTTGAAGATATCAATGACTGGACACCATCAAGCATTTCAATTGTAGATGAACCTTCACATCCTTGTTGTCATTTTGAGGTATATCCTGATGATGAAGAATACGTGAAAAAATCAATTGGAATCAATGAAGGTGAAATGATGGTAGAACAAAATCCACAACCTGAAGAACCTATGGTTCATGCACCTGCAAGTTTTTTAGAAAAAATTTTAGGTAGAACTGTAGGAAAAGCTGTTGAAACTGAAACTCCTGCAAAACCTCCAGTCAAAGAAGAAGAGGAAAAACCTGCAGATTCAAATCTTGAAGCAAGACTTGCAAAATTAGAAGCAAGAGTTGCAAAACTTGAAAAACAAGAGCCTCCAAAAGAGGGAGAGGAAGAAAAAGAACCTGCACCAGGAGCAGTAGCAAAATCTGAAACTGCTGAATCTTCAGAAGCAGAATCAACTACAGAAACCACAGAAGAAATTGTGGATAAGGAAGAAGTAGTTGCAAAATCAAAAAGTATAGACCCTGATACTGTTATCACTTCCAGTTCAGAAACAAGATCATTAACTGAAAGAGCAGGAAGAAACAGTAACGGTATGACATGGTAAAAAATTTAATGTTTATTCAATTAATGGGATAGGAGAATTAATATTTATGTCAATTGAGATTGTAGAAAAAGAAGTAAGACAACGTGTTCTTGCAGGAAAAAAATTTGTCACTAAATTTGTTGACATTGGTACTGGTAGTGGAAAACTGAACAATGGTGTTTTACAAGCGGAAAAAGCAGATAAGTTCTTACAAGCTGTATCTGAAGCAACAACTTTCCTTGATAAAACAAAAATGATTGTTTCCACCAATCACAAAAGAAAACTCGATACCATGAGCATGGATATTGAGTTAGAAGCAGGAAGACTCAGCGGTACTCCACAAACCTTAACCAACAGTCAGTCTGCTACTTTCAAAACTAGAACTTTCGATGCTGAAGAATTACGTGCTTTAACTGGAATTCACAAAACCGCATTGAAAGAAAACATTGAAGGTAAAGGATTCATGAATACCTTAACTCAAAAATTCGGTGAAGCTAACGGAAGAGCTTTAGAAAGAGTATTAATCTACGGAGATAAAGACTCCGCCGCTACTGGTGTAGCTACTGGATACAAAGTTATTGATGGTATTCTTGCAAAAGCAACTGATGATACCGATGCAGTCAGCAACCTTGAATTTGACTTAACTGCAGCAGACATCATTGCTGAATTCAGAGCAATCATCGATGCATTCCCTGACAAATACAAAGAACCAGGAAATGTTGTAATGTTTGTTCCTTCCAATGTCAAAAGAGCATTAAGAAGAGAATTAACTGACAACCATGATAAATACGGTAACATCTACGAAATCACCAAAGATGGTGACTTAGTATTAGAAGATGTTGTTATTATTTCCATTCCTGCATTCAGTAATCCAACAAATGGTTTCACTAAAAAACCTATTGTTGTAGCAACCAAAGAAAACATCCAATGGTTAGCTGACCCTGACAACATTGAAGTAGAAGCTCAATTTGTACTCCGTGCTAACAGTTGGGATATTGCTTCTACCATTTACGCTGATATTAACTACGCATTTAGTGATGCTATTGGAATTGGTACAGTAAAGGAAGCATAAATCCTTCAGGTGACGATACACCTAGCGGTGATGATGACCCTGTAGATGAAACTGTAGATATTGCAGTATCTGTAAGTGATAAAACAAGTGAAGCTGCTATCCAAAGTGCAAGTGTTACATTAACAGACACAACAGATAGTACTTCTACATTTACAGGAACATCTGGTTCAGCTGGAGGATGTACATTAAGCAATGTACCAGTAGGTACATACACAGTAACCGCAACTAAAGAAGGATACACAACATATGAAAGTACTCTTGAAGTAACTGCGGAAACTACTACATTAACAATTGAATTAGAAGAAGAATGATATGGCTTCTTCTAAAATTTTTTTTAAAGGAGAAAAACACTTATGTCTTACTGCACTGTTGATGATGTAAAAAAAATGTCTGGTGTGAAACCAGAGAAATTAGGCAAACAATACAAAGAAGATGAAAGCTTATTTAATGCTCTCATTGAAGATTGGATAAGTCAAGCTGAAAGTCACATCAACGGATACTGCAGGAGGAATTGGAACAACACCATTGATGAAGATGGAAATGAAATAGAAGTCAAAGTTCCTGATGCAGTTAAAAACGTTTGCATAAGACTAACAGCTAACATCATTGCATTTTACTATGCAAGGAAAGAAAATCCAATCAAAAAAGTTAATGATTATTCTATGACTATTTTTTCAAGCCAAGTATTCACAGATGACCTCAAAGAAGATTTAAAACCATATCGTAAATCTTCACGAATTTCAGTATTCAAAATTTAGGAGTTGGATCCATAAATGGTGAAAGTACATCTTGAAGTTAAAAGGCAATTCCGCTTAGGTGATAAAGGAGAGAAATTCAAAAAAGAATTGCTTGATTTATTAGCCAGTGATGGTGTTCTCTACATGGAAGCTGTAACTCCAAGAGGATTCACTGGCCGTGGAGCAAAATCCTACAAAGTAATTAACAAAGGAGATAACAGTAGAGAAATACGCAATGAAGTATTCTATCTCCCATATGTTAATGATGGAACTGGAATATACGGTAGAGGTTCACCAATAGTACCTAAAAATGCTAAAGTATTGCATTTCTGGGCAGGTGGAGCTCCTCATGCAGGTACAGAAGTATTTGCAAAATCAGTTAGAGGACAACCAGGACAACATTTTGTTGAAAAAGGTGCACGTGACATTGCTAACTCAGTAGAGAAAGTAGCAGTAGTAGCTGCAAGGAGGACATTCGGATGAATATTGTTGAAGGCCCTGCAAGAGTAACACAATTGATGAAAGATTGTATTACTGCAGAAATCAGAGAAGGAGGACTTCTTGAAGATGTAAATACTTTTGTTCCAAGTTACAAATTCAATGAAGAAATAGAAGAACCTGCAATCGGACTATTTGAACAAGAAACAGTTCCCACAGTCACAGGTACACTATCAAAAAAGATAGAATTACAAACTCCTTTTGAATTTGTCTGCATTGTCTATGATGATGAAAACATTGAACAATCTGAAATCAAAGGAAAGAATCTTGCATGCAGAGTAGCAGCAAGTATTGCTAAAAACTTCACTAGATTAACAGTAGATGGTAAAAGCGTACCTATCTTGAAACCTACCATTGAAGCAATTTATCCTGTAGGTACTGTTGAAGTTCAAGACAAAGGTGAAGAAGCTGTTGCTACAAGCATTAGAATTAGAATTAATTATTACGTTGATTGGTTGGTTTGTATGAGAAGCCAAGGATAAAGTGATATAATGGTAGATAGAGGATTTGGAATTGAAATCGAAGAAAAATATGCTGAAGATGTTGCAAAATCAGCTTTCAACCCTGATTGGTTTACCGAAGCTGAAACTGTAGACTTCAAACTTAATGATGATCCAGTTATCAAAAGTGGTTCTAGCCGTATGAACAAACGTGCTAGAGCAGGAGTAATGAAACCAACAGGAAGTACAAGTGCTGATGCAGACTTGGAAAAATTAGCATGGTACTTTAGAGGATTCCTTGATAACTACAAATACACTGCAGGCTCTGGAGATGTACATATGCATGAATACTGGGGAGGAGAAGGAAAACAACTAACCAGTTTCAGAGGAATTGCAGTATATGATATGTTAAAAAAATACATTTACGGAATGCTCACTGAAGGAATCTCATTAGAAGTTGCAGATGATGGAGTTAGCATTGGTGCTGACTGGATATATGCAACAGAAAAAGCAGGAATCATAGGTAGTAATGGTGAAACATTCACCAGACCTGAAGAGTTACAGGAAGAAATATTCCTGATGTTTTATGATATTGATGTGAAACTTGCAGGTTCATTAATAGATGGAGTTGCAACCGCATTAACATATGAAGGTAAAAACAATTTTGATGTTGATGGAACAATCGGTTTAGGTTCAAGATACCCACAGAAAACCGCCCAAGCAGGTAAAAGAGAAAACACTCTCTCAGTAACAACCAGTTTAACTGAAGATACTGTAAGAGCAATATTAAATGCTGAATACGGTGAAGTAGGAGCATTAGAACCTAGTTCATGTAAATTGTTACAACAACCTTTAGAATTAATAATCTCCTTATGTGAAGATTCAGATATTCACTGCAATATTTTATTCCCAAAATGCACACTCAAAGTAGAGTACGATATGAGTGCAGCAGACAGAGTAGAAGTAACAATCAACCTTGATACTTTAGGTACAGGTAGCGTTACATTAGCAGATGAAACAACTCAAATTACTACAGACATGTATGTTAAATTAGTAAACTATCAAACTGAAATTGCAGCAAAGGAGTAGATACACCATTATTTGGTTCACCATTAAGCGGTGAGGTTCATAACCTCATCCCTTGAACCCTGTAATGGTGTTATTTTTTTTAAACAAAAAATTAAAGGAGTTAAAAAGAATGGTACTTTCAAAAAAAGATATTTTGAGCGGTGCAAATGACTATGAAGAATACGAAATCAAAGCAGCTAAAGGCGGAATATACTTAAGACCTTTAACCATTGGTGAAGTTCACAAAATCTCCGAAATGAAAAACAAAGCATTAGGAGATTACACTGCTAATCAAAAAGGTACAACTTCAAAAAGAAGAGTCAAAGCACAGTTAGAAGCTCAAGCAAAAATGAACATGGAAAAAATCACAATAGCAGATAACAAAGCAGATATCAACACTGTTTTATGGGGTTTAGATAATGATGGAAACCCTGACAAATTCACACAGGAAGACATCCTTAAAATGAAACCACCAGTATTTAACGAAATTCTGGAAAAAGTGAAAGAGATCTCCCACATGGAAGATGATGATGTGGAAGATGATGTGGATGACTTTCCTGAAGAAGAATGAAAGTAGAAGTATAATATGGCTTGATTACTGTGGATATCATTTAGCAGACAGTATTCAAGATTTAACAATAGTGCAGGAATTATTCATCGCAAAAGGAAGATTAAAACTGCATGAAGAGATGCATAAAGTAAAAGAAAAATAAAAAAACAAATTTTCATGATTATTAAATTACAAAGGAGGTGAATTTTGTGGTATCCCGACAAGTGGTTCAAGTACTGATTGAAGCTGAAGAAAACGTGAGTAAAGCAGCTAAAAAAGCCGAAAGTGCATTAAGCAAATTAGGCAAAATTGGTTCAAAAGCAGTCAATGCAATAACCAATGGAGCAGGTAAAGTTCAAAATGCATTTGGTAAAATACATTCTTTTGTTGACCGTGCAAGAGAAAAATTTACTCAATTCATGAGCAGTTCTAACAGATTAGGAACAATTAAAACACACATCAGTAATGCTGCAAACAGTTTCGGAGAATTAATCCGCAGTAGCAATTTAGCTTCACGTGCAATGGAAAAAATCAAATCCGTATCTGATGGAGTACAAGCAAAATTCACAAATTTAGGAAGTAAAATAAGAGGCTTTGGAAGTAATGTAAAATCATCCTTAACATCAGCATTCAGCTTCAGCGGAATCAAACAAAAATTATCAGGCATAGGAACAAGCATTGATAATCTAAAAGCAAAGTTAAAAAGTTTAGCTGCAGAAGCAAAGAAAACTGGTGGAATGGGAGGTTTAGGATTCCTAAAAAATGCAGCCAGTATGACTGTAGGAATGTTAGGATATGACCTTGTTAATAGTGTAATGGAATCTGCAAGAGCTTCATTGAATGCAAGGTCAAGTATTCAAGCTTTCGCAGGCAGATTAAAAATGAGCGGAGCAGAAGTAACAGCATTCCAACAAAGCCTTGATGATCTACAAAGCACTTACAAAAAAATCGATATGGATGTAGTAGGTCAACAAGCTACTGATATGGCATTCCGTTTAGGATTACCAAAATCCGCCTTATCCGAATTAACAGAAACTACTGCAATCTTCACAGATGCAATGCAAAGAAACGGAAGAAGTGCAGAAGATGCCATGTTAGCAATGTCTGATGCAATGGATGGTCAATTTGTCAGATTAAAAGAAATCGGTATCAGTCAGGAAGACCTCATGAGGAACGGTTGGAGTGGAGATATCAATGACAAAACAGGCTTGCTTAACGCTATGAACAAAGCATTAAAAGAGCAACACTACGATGAATTAGCAAAAAGCGTAGATACATTAGATGATGCATGGAAAGTATTATCAGTTACATTAGGAAACTTATTAGAAGCAGTATTACTACCATTAACTCCCGCAATTGTCAGTATCGTAGAAGGTTTAACTTCAGTAGTTAGTGGAATTATGGGTTTTGTTAATCAAGTAAAAACTGCTTTTAGCGGATTGCCTGAATGGGCACAAATTGCTATTGGTGTTGGAATATTAGCAGTAGCAATTGGAATTTTAATCCCTGCAATGGGAGGTCTTGGAGCAATAGCAGCTGCAATTACAGGACCTTTATATGCAGTAGCAGGAGCAGTTATGGCTATTAGTTGGCCAGTTGTTGCAGTAGTTGCAGCAGTAGCATTACTTGTTGCAGCAATCTATGAAATCGGAAAAGCTTTCGGATGGTGGAGTGATGTCAACACCATGTTTGAAGCTATCAGTGCAGGATTGCAAAGAATGTGGGATGCCTTCATAAATCATCCTGATGTGCAAGCCCTAATCTCTGCAATTAGCGGTGCATTATCATGGTTATCTGATGCTATTGGTGGAGCAATAGATTCAGTATTACAATTCTTCGGAGTTTCCAGTGGTGGAGAATGGGATATTGTAGGTCAAATCATTCAAGGTGTAGGTATAGCCTGGCAAATAATGACTTCCCATATACGTTTAGCAATACAGGTTGTACAAATGATTATTGGTGTTTTCCAATCTGCTTACGAATCAATAGTTTCATTTGGAAGTTACATCATGGACATTTTAAGCCCTGCATTCAGCATGTTAGGTGAGTTATGGGGAGGGCTTGTTGAAGCAGTACAACCAATCATTACCGTGTTCCAACAATTCATGACTGGGCAAACAGATCTGTTGACTGTGATAACTACTGTTGCTACTACTATGTGGAATCTGTGGATTACATTAACTTCAAATTTAGGTAATCTGATATTGACTTTAGTAAGTAACTTGTTAACTTGGGCAATTCAAGGTGGATTAAACTTCTTAACAGGAATATCTACTTACCTGATGCAAGTTCCAACAAGAGTAGGTACATTCTTAGCACAGACATTATCAAGGATTATTAGTTATGGTGCTAGATGGGTATCTCAGGCAAGAGCAAAAGCAAGCCAAGTATTGAGCGGTGTTGTCAGCTTCTTAAGACAATTACCTAGCCGTGCATTATCTGCTTTAATGGGTGTTGTCAGCAGTATTGTCAGTGCAGGTGCTCAATGGATTAGTAACGCAAAATCTAAAGCTAAATCTGTTGTTGATGGTGTGGGAAGTGTTCTTTCCCGTACAGCAAGTGCTGTATCAAGTGCTTTGAATGGTGTTGTTGATGCTGTTGTTAAACCTTTCCGTGATGCGTATAATACTGCGAAAGGTTGGTGGGATAAAATTGCTAGCCTTGGTAATAATGCAGCAGGTTTTGATTTCACATGGACTCCACCATCTGCAGCAGGTTTTGAATTGAATGATGTTAATATAGGAGCAAATAATGTTTCAACATCAGGCAGTGGTGTTCAAAGACTGGAATTAGAAGCAAACTTAACACATGACTTCCGCAATCTACCTGAGGGTATCACTGCTGAAGAAGTGGCAAGGATTGTTCAAGATTCCACTACTGATGACAGTTTTGTAAAGAAATTAGCAAACAATATTACTTTTCAACGTGAGGACAGTAAAGTGAAAGCAGTTATGGCTGCTAAAACTAATAGAGCTAGAGGAGTATAATTTATGGTGGAACGATTTTTTGTTTCTCCAAATCGTGTCAGAGGAGGAGGTTTCCTCCTTGATGCGAAAGTAGAGGATGATTTTATTAATAGAAAATGTATGTTGTCAAAAACTACGGAAACTGTTTTTGAAGAAGATATGGGTGTATACTCCATGCTGGATGCGGTAGATACTTCATTAACTATTGCACCATCTGGTGGTATAACATTATCTAATAATGTAATTTGGTATCCTTATACGGTTAATCCATTTACAGTTAACGCGCTTTTAGTTGATGAAAACAATAATGGTTTAGCTGATGAAAATGTTTATTTTTCATCTCAGGATAAACCTACTGTTGATCCAATTACTACTGACAGTAATGGTATGGCAAGTGTGATTTTTTTATCTAATGTGGGGAATTATAGAATTCAGTGTAAGTTTCATGGTGATGTTTCTCCAGATCCTGCTTTGGGTAATAGTATTAGTAATATTTTGAATTGTAAAGTTGGTGGTGTATCTTTTGAGTTTTCAAGTTCATCTTCAGAATTGTATGTAGATAAAAGTATTGATTTATATTGTAGAATTAGTGTAAATGATGAATACTTGGCTAATGCTCCAATTAAAATTAAGGATGTTACTTCAGATACTGTTATTTTTGAAGGTTATACTAATAATAATGGTTTTGCAAATGTAACTGATGTATCCTTTGATTACATTGGAACACATACAATCGAAGCAAGTGTGGGATTGGAAACTACAACAATTGATATAAACGTAAAACCTGCAATTATACCCGACCTTGTTTCAGACATCAAACCAGCAGCAATACAAATTAACGAACAAACTAACATAACTGCAAAAGTAACAGGTCACGATGAAGACAACAATGTTGTACCTGTAGAAGGTGCGGAAGTAAAATTCTATGAACACTTCAACCCGAAATTTGTCTTCGGAGGAGATTCAATCATACAATCTGGTGAAACAGGAACACTCACAGCAATCATAAAAGATGCTGCCGACAACAGCAAAATCATAAGTCCTGGACAAGAAGTGCAATTCATCGAATTATACGATGAAATTAAACTAACTCATTTAGCAACTTATGAAGATGATATTCAAAGTGAAAGTAATATCCAACCACCAGGAACATCAATACGATTAAAAGCAACCTATTCCTCAATAAAAGGAACAACAGGTTCTTTAATCAACAAAACAGTTACATTCTATGAAGATGGAAAAGTAATCGGCATAGAAGAAACTAATGTTTTCGGTGAAGCCACAATGGAATATGTAATGCCTTACGGAGTTAGTATGGTTAATATCAGTTGTGAATGTGAATTAGAAACTAGCATTATAACAAGTAATGTTATCACACTACGTAACGGCGGATATAACCATAGTGAAAAAATAAGGATTGTATGGGAAGATTACGATGATGAAAATGAAAACAGACCAGACTCTATGAGAGTTTATCTCATTGCAGGAGGTAGGCAAATAGATATGATTTTACTATCTGAGAATAACAACTGGGAACATATTTTCGGTAATCTTCCTGAATGGACAGAAAGTGAAGTGCAAATAACATACAGTTTCACTATAGAAGAAGATCGTGATTTCTACACTTCATCATGGAGCAAAGATAGCAATATCACTACTGTTACTATGACGGCGTTAAATGAAACTGTTAATTATACTCTATGTGGAACTATTGATGATGATGATGACAG
>Ga0326512_10003680_pt1 | contig 11196 bp, 11 predicted proteins | sample 1_2617_0518_D_FD_203652 | JGI IMG/M metagenome (GOLD analysis project Ga0326512, IMG submission 203652) | Bovine rumen microbial communities from UC Davis, California, United States - 1_2617_0518 | ecosystem: Host-associated > Mammals > Digestive system > Stomach > Rumen | place: USA...
TGACAAAAGTGATTTTCGCACCTTCAAAATTTGCGCGAATTTGGAAGCAAGGAAGCCCGGGCTCGCGTATAACGCACGAGAGAGAACGAATAGCTAACACACTGATAACCACCACATTCAATGCTTCCACTCCGAAAATCGGACAATAAAACGGGAATTTCGGCTACAAAATCAGGGGAAAAAGACCTACTATTAGGCTCTAATAAACCTACTTTCACGCAGTAAAAGACCTACTATTGCGATGTGAAAGACCTACTATCACAACCTGAAAGACCTACTTTCACCCTCAAAACCCTCATTTTTCACCTTTCAACCCTCATCCATCACCCCTTTTCTCTTCCAGATTTCATTTTTTGGTGGTAAGTTCTGAAAATCACTTTTGCTCATTTTTTTGTTAAAAAAGTGTCATTTTGTAAAATCAAGGGTAGCACGGAAAAAGGATATTAAAGTGGTGATAATCGATAAAAAAATGCAAGATTTCTCACAGTTATGCAGTTTTTTCGCACACCTAAGTCATACTTTTGCACCGTAATTCATGTAAATCTATTAACTTAAAGACATTATTAAGATGAAAGAAAAAACAATTCTGAGAAATCTCGCGGTGGCGGTATTTGCAGCCATCGCCCTGACAGTAAACGCACAGCATGAACATCAAACCTACAATGGTCCCTTCGGTCACAATAATGCCGGCACCGCCACCTATTCTTATTATACGGATGATGACGGCAAGCGCATGTTTGATGGCAAGTACACCTACAAGAGAATTGACAAGCGTAATGGCGGCTCTACTTACACAGAAACTGGCCAGTATAAGGATGATAAATTGGAAGGTCTGTGGACACTCAGTTTCAATGGGTCGATGTATGGCAACAAAATAGTGGCGAACATCACGCTCAACTATAAGAACGGCCTGCTCCATGGCCCGATGAACTATTCTTGGCGAGAGACGGAGGGTGGCAAGACAAATACCAAGCAGTATGTTCTTCAATTCCATGAAGGCTATCTGACCGGCAAGGCAAGTAACATCAAGCTCGATATGCAGATTATATCATACGCGTTCGACGAGAACCATCAGCCCAGCGGTCTATGGACCTGCAGGCTGAACCGCCCATCAGAGCAATGGACATTCTGCCTTCGCTATGCCGATGGTAAGCTGCAGGAGAGCTACACGGAGAATATGGCAACGGGCGACCGCACAGGACAGCGCACAGGTGTAGGTGCTGACGACGGCGAGGTAGGTCGCCCCCTGCTGAAAGAGATCAACAAGCTCTTGCTACAACCTTACGGCTACAAGGAGATGCCCGTCCGCAGCAGCCTCAATAAAGAACAGCAGTCGCACAACTCCAGGATTATCAACGCCGAGGGCAACAAGTATGGTTTCCTCGGTTACCCAGGGTATCATGACTAACTGCTGACAAAAGGAATTTGACAGAAGTATAACATTTTTTTCGCTTTCAGCATTGTCATTTCAAAAAGATTGTGTACCTTTGCAAGCGGCTACAGCTTCGGTCGTCGTCCAATTGACATACTGAACAGCGAAGCACCGTGCTTCATTCTCACCAAACGGGAACCTGAGAAACTCCTTGCCCTTTATGGGTAAAACTGAAAACGGAGAATGTCGTACAGTTGTTTCCGCGCATTACAGCGCGGACTTCTGTCATATTCCGTTTTCAAGGTTTTCTCAGGACCTCCGTTGCAGAATATGAAAGTGAGGTTCGCGCTTCTGCGTAAACATAACTAACAACCTAAAACAAAGTAACATGCTACATTTCAAAGGCAAAGCGACATTCAAGTGCAAACAATGCGGCCACAAGTTCGAAGCCTTCGATACCGAGGGCGGCATCAAGGCAGGCCCGAATCTCCCGTGCTGTCCTAAGTGTGGGAGTGGGAAGACGAGGAAAGCAACAATTATAGACAGAATATTGTAATACCTATTTATAATATATGCCACAACTCATCAACATAGGAAAAGAACTGCTGAGAATCAATACGACAAAGAACACCATAGAGTATTCTCAAAATGGTGGCCGCTCATGGGTGACGCGCTGCAACAGCACGTCATACGGAACTTTCATCGACCTTTTACAGGTAGGCCGCGAAATCCTGGCTTGCACCAGCAAAGGTCTGTATGCCTCTCAAAACGACGGGCGATCTTTCGCGCCCCGATGCACTAACACATCATCCTATGGCGACTTCCTCTCCCTAATGCAAAACGGCAACGAACTACTGGCCAACACTAGCAAAGGACTGTACTATTCGAGAAATGAAGGGAGAAGTTGGGTAAGAAGATAATTTAGCATTTGTCAATAAATACTATTTTATGAATAATATGGAAAAGAAACAAGAACATAAAATACTAGAGAAAATCTACGAGATTGCTAAGAAACTGAACAATGAGGGTGGAACCTTCACTCGATCCGATCTTGCTTATGAACTGAAGTCATTCGGTATTGAATCAGACTCTCAGGAGATAACAAGGCTTGTATGGAAAGCTTGGGAGAAATACGGCAAGTCGAAAGATATTGAAAAAGCATTTACGAATAATGCAGGCAATCAGACGCTAGTTAACATGTACCAGGCATCTGCTGCCATAGACAATTCTGATATTAATACGGCATTAAAGATCATACACGATGAACTATCAGAAAGTGAGTCAGCTCTATCATTACTGAGGACAGAAATAGAATCAGCGTTGTATGATGTGGCAGAACGTATGGGGACTAGCACTGCTAGTGTTTTGAAGGGTACTGCCGGTATTGAACGTGTGAAAAAAGAAGCCGAGAGTGCTTTCGGTAGATATACCCAGATGGTCAATGCCTACGAGGCTGCGCGATGCAATGTACAGGAGACCTTGTTAGTATTTACCGAATTGCGCAATGATGTGGTGCGATTGTATCGTAAATATACGATGGCTCTTACTGATATTTTTGGCGATTCGATTAGGAGCGTATCCCCAGATTTGTTTGATTTTGATAAAGTAGAATGGCTTGATGTCCAAGGTATGCTCAAACAAATAGAGCTACAATACACCTCTGTTTCCACCCGATGTTCAACTCTGATGAATGAGATAGAGTCAAGTTTTAGGGCAACCATTCAGTCTTCACTGAATAATTATCGTGTGCTAAACAACAAACAGGCAGGTTTTCTTTTGGCAGGTATAAACATATTGGGGCATTATTTAGACGCCAGTTCAAGGACTGCCGAGATGTCTTCGGAACTGATACAGTTACGTAACGACATGCGTCGCGATGCTACTCATATTAATGGTGACGTTATGCGTTTGGCTAAGATATACAAGTCGATGAATGATGTCAGCATTCCGCAGGCGGAATTGTTTTATCGCTATGCAGGAAAACTGTTAGAAGGAGACATATCTAAAATAATAGATTCGCTATATACAACAGAAAAGAGCTGCCAATTAAAGGATGAAAGAGAGTCACTACTTCAACAACTACAAGAATTGGAGCGTCAGATAAGCGATGCAAACTCTAATATTTCTTATTTTGAGAATACGATTATGGAGTGCGAAACCATTCTTGGCAACTTGCATTCTAGTTATAATGATGCGATTGAGACCCGTCCACAGAAACCCATGGCATTAGTTAACTTATTTACGTTTGGTAGCTCAAACAAAACATATAATAGGGATCTGTATGAGTGGAACAGAAGGTCGGGACAGCTTGTAAAACGCTATGAGGATCTGAAGGTTGATTTGAAACTTGACAAGGAAGATCTTCAGGCAAATAGAGATATGCTTGATAAATATGTCAGCGATTATGAGAAAGCCAAGCGGCATCTCTCTACGATAAATCAAGAGCTTCTGAGGGAAGTGAAAGCCTCTCCAGAAGTTAAACTGCAGATGATTCTGCATTTGAAAGACATCGTGAAGTTGCTTCAGGTGTCAAAGTCTATAGCAGAGACAAAATTGGATGATAAGGACATGCATGTTGTTACTATCAAAGACCTTGGTAGTCTTGCCTTACCAGAGAAGGTGGAACACAACATAGATCTTATGACCCAGGTAATTAATGACCAAATGCCTGTAATCAATGAAAGAGTCAATGCTGTGGTAACGGATGAATCCTCCTCTGAAGCGTGTATAGACAATCTTCCTATAGAAAGGGCGGTGAATGTTTTCCAACAATGGGTAAAAGTTGCAGCCTTAGCCAGAGAAGATGCGAAGTCAGAGAAATACTATGGTGAGCAATTAGAACAGTTGAAAGACGAATTCCAAAAGAGTATGCAGCAGATTGATAATAAGTCTGCGTTTTTGCGCGATGTGGCAACCAAGGTTAATACAGCTTGCTCTGATGATGAAATAAAACAGGGTTTGTTCTCTTTAACTGATACTCATGAAACAGAGTGGAATGATGCCGAATGGGATGAGTTCCTTTCTGGCAAGAAAGAATTAAGGATATAATATTATGGAGAATTCAAGAAGGTCGTCTGCTCAGAAAGAATTGGGCTTGACAACATACAAAGAGGAGCGAAAACAGCAGCAAGCTCTTCAAAAGGAATTGGAGCGCCAGCAGGCAAAAGCAGAACGTCGTAGAATGTTGGAAGAAGATACCGACTACCGAATGATTAAGGGAGTCAAAACCGTCATGGATGACTATTACCTTGATCCTATATTAGGTTTTTTTCTTCCAGCAGTGGGAGATATTCTTACGTCATTGTGCGTGTTGCCATTTCTTTGGGTTGCTTTAGCAAGAGTAAAATCCATTCCTCTTACATTGGCTTGCCTCTACAATACAATGATTGATCTCGCACTTGGTCTTATCCCTTTTTATATAGGTGATATTGTTGATGCGTTCAACAAATCTTACAAAAAGAACTACCGTCTGATTGTGGGATTTGTGGAGGATGATAGGAATGTTATCAGAGAGGTAAATGGAAAAGCTGTGAAAACAGCAATTATGATAGGAATCTTCTGTATTATAATCTATTATTTGGTGAAGTGGACTTATGCTTTAGGTTCTTATCTTTATGACCTTGTCCTATCTTTATTTTCTTAACAATCACCCTTATCCCTATTATGACAGCAATCGTAGGAATCCTGAATAAACGGGCAACGGTGATGGCTGCCGACAGCGCCGTTACGGTGAAAAACGACAAGGGAGTGAAGATCTACAACACGGAAACGAAGATTTTCAAATTGTCGGATGAACACCCGATTGGGGTGATGATCTATGACAACGTGGAATTTATGGGTACTCCCTGGGAACTGATTTTCAACCTGTATCGGAAAGAACGAGGCAACATGGCTTGTCATTCTGTGCAGGAGTATGCTGAGATGTTTATCGGATTCCTGAAAGACAACGATTTCTTCAGCAGCGATGAGTCAAGGGAGACCTATCTGCTACAGGAGATTTCTGCTTTCTACAATCTGGTGAAGGACGAAGTGTCAGAACTAATGGAGAAAGAAGGAATCAGTATAGATGACAGCAGCGCAGTTAGAAAGAAGGTAAAAGATGTTATAGACGAGATAATTGGCATCTGCAAAGAAGCCGAGATATGCCCGGATTTCAAGAAATATAGTGAAAAGGAATTTAGCAAGACCAACAAACTGTTCATCGACTCGCTGATGGAAGCCTGTGGCGAGGAACATCTGCCAACGAACATGAGGAAAGAGTGGCAGCATGCCATCTTTACGCATCTTTGCTCGAACAATTTCATCGACAACTTAGGTACTGGCGTGGTTTTCATTGGCTATGGCGACCAGGATATCTTTTCATCGGTTTTTCCAACCGTCATTGGCGGAGCAATAGACAATCGGCTCAGGTATTTCTTCAATCTGGAACGAGCCGACAAGATAACACATGAAAACTCTGCCTGTATACTGCCCTTCGCACAAGGTGACGTGATGATTACCATGATGAAAGGCATTGCCCCTGATATGTACACAGCTATTACAGAAGAGGTAAGGCAGCTGACGGAGAAAGCGGTAAGACAGGTGGCTGAGAAACTTGGTGTGAGTGATGACGAAAAGGTAACGGAGGCAGCAGCTCCTGTCATAGAGATGACGCAGAAGGAACTGGAAGAGAAGATTGACGATATTATAATGGAGAAGTTCACCAGTGGGCTGGTCAATACGGTGGAGTTCTTCAATGTGGAAGACATGGTGAACATGGCGGAAAGCCTGATTTCCATCACAAACCTGCAACGGCACATCACTTTGTCAGAAGAGACCGTGGGAGGACCGATAGACGTGGCGGTGATTACCAAGACGGACGGATTCAAATGGGTTAAACAGAAAACAACAAAGTAAGATATGAGCAACATCTTTTTCGAATCCTTTGTAGGCTCTGCCTACTCCACGGGCGGTATATTTGGTAAACGGGTGATGATTCTCGGGGAGAGTCATTACTGCAAGGAGGGATGCACAGATCGTGGAAACGTAAGGGCGTATCGGGAAGTGAGGATTTAACATGTTTCCCCAATCGGGAGGATTAATTGTAACGAAGGATGGTATTATTTCAAACTTTCAAATGAGAATGAACTTGAAATGGCTAAGATAGAACTTATGAACATAATAGAGTACAATAAGAAATAGGCGCTTTTTAAAAAAGAGAACGATAAGGAACGTTATAAGTTTTTGTGCAAATATATGGAACAAACATTTGAAGACATTCTCTCGTCGCTGTTAGACGGCTACGAGAAGAGCAAAAGCAAAGATGTTGATGCTTTGCTGAGAGAGAAAAGCGAAGAACTGGGATTGACGGAGGAAAGTATTTCCTTAGTCAAGAATGCTTCGGAGTATTTTGATAAGTTCGCTGAAAAGACAAACCAACTGGCAGAGGCTCAGGATGACGGTATCAGTCGTAAACGCTGGCTGACATCCGACATAGAAAAGAGCCTTGGTGACTATGCTGATGAGGGAAAAGCAGCAATCATGCAGGCTATTTCTGAACAAGTTGACTTGGTAATTAATCAACAGGCAGGGGAGGAATAAAATATGGAAGGACAAACTTTTAACGAAAAAAAGATTGCTTTCTCCAACAAGTTGGAGGAAATGATTCCATCGTTGTCTGCTTTACAGTCACTTGCTATTGGCAAAGAATTAAGTGAGAAAGAAGGTAAGACTATCAGAGAGTTCAAAAGTGTGCAGGCATTCTTGGATATGCCCTTAAACGACGCAGCAGAAAATGGCATTAAAAAGATATTTGCTACTGCGATTATTGCCGCCAACCAAAAGGGTGCTCTGAAACTTCCAGAAGGCTATGCAAATGCAGAGTCGATAGCGAGCATCGTGGACGAAGGCTTAACTCGTATCAAGACAGCGTATCAAGTTGGTAAGGGTATCATTAATCCCATTGAAGCAGATGCAGCTGTTGCAGACAGGCTTGCCATCAGAACAGCTTCAATAGTTGATGTTGTTGCCAGTCGTTTAGAAGAGAAAGCTCAAATGCTAGTCAATGTTGTGGAGCAAAAAGCCTTATCTGTATCTGACACATTTGTTGAGCAAGGCATTAGCCGGGCCAGCAACATTATTTGTGCATTTGTTGCCAGAGCATATCCGCCTGCCATAGTAGTTGTTCCATTTATTAAGAGAGTTGAGGCTTTTGTTACACCCATTGCGAAGGTAGCTGTGAAGAAGGGTATCCGAATGGTGGCTGAAACTGCAAGAAATATGATTACTGTGACTTCAGAGAAAGTGAAGTCTTTCGCCAAAAAAGCAATCGCAAAATTATTAGCATAACATGAAACTATCATCAAATCCCAAACCAGTAAAATTCAGAATAGTGTCAGGCGGAGAAGAGCATTCTTCGCTTGAAACACTTAGAATGAAATTCTGTATCAAAGAGTTGAAAGAAAATAGCAGGAAACTTCTTCAATGGCTAAGGAGACAGGGTGCAGAAGGTGAGAAAATTGCTACAGAACTTGAAAGATTGCCAAAACCTTTTGGCAAATGTGACTCCCTTACAGATTATTACATCATATATAAAATTTTCTTCAAAGATATTGTTCCTTTCAATACGTCTGTCAATTCTCTAAGGAAATTATACGATTGGTTTCTCAAAAACAAACAAAAGTATATAAATAATTTGGATTTTCTTGAAGAAATCCTATTCTACAATGATGAAGAATTTAGATCTTCATTCATTCACAAACCTGATCGCATAAAAAAATATATCGAGTTTCTTAAGGGGTCTAACAATAAACTTGATCAGTTTATGTTAGGGAGATATTTATTGGAAGAAAAAAATGATTCAAAAGGGGGAAAGGAGTTAATTCTTGAAGCTAAGAAGAAGGGGCTACGTATAGCTATAGAATACTCAGAAAAAAATAAAGACACTCTGAAGATGAGAGAATGGAAGAACGTTAATATTGAATACATAAAAAAATTTATAAAGCTTACCCTTGACGGCAAATCAACAGCAATGTATTATACTTCTCACAGTTGGACCCAAGAAGAAAAAGGAATTAAAGAATTTGTTGATAATTGCCTAAAAATAAAAGTAAAGCAAACCGACAGAGAGAAATACAATATGGCTGTTGAACTTTTTGCTGTTAAAGAAAGAAACGTATATCGAATATTAGATACTTATAATCTTGCAAAAGAACGTCAATTTATCATTTATATGTTAGGATTTCGTTTATCTGATGTAAAGGATCATTGTTTCGACGGTATGAAACGACTTGCGGATTCATATTTCCCAGCGAAATACTTTATTACAACATCAGAAAGGAACCCTATTTTAGATGGTATTGGTTTTAGGAACCAGACAAATTTTGGAAGAATTGATTCGCTTTTATTAAACTTGTTTGAATTCTGATATGAATATTACTATAGTATCCAAACTACAGAAGATGATAGATGTCAACACACCTATTATCTATATATGTGACTATGATTTCGTCAGAGTCGACGAACTTATTATGCAGGCAATCAACAAGAAAAAAGTCTACGAGTGGAATCCAGCGACGGGTAGAACAAATTTTATCACAAAAGAAAAAGAAAAAGGTGAGGAATCTTTAGAGACATTTCTCTGTCAGCAATATGTAGTTGATGGGGAAAAACTTCCTGAAAGTTATTTATTATTAAAGGAGATTGATGACTATATAGATGAGCCAAAAGTCAAATCTTTGCTGTTGCATATTGCACAACGTAAGCTTTACGATGCAGCATACAACACAACTATTATCATTGTTTCTACAAGTATAAAAGTACCTCAAGCCATTGAGAAATATGTTTCATTTCTAGATATTGGCCTCCCAAATGAGGAGGAAATTAAAGCCCTCATTAAAAAGCACGTAGAGGTGAACCATGACGAAGAAGGGTTTGATAAAGAAGACATTCCCAAACTGATGCCTTCGCTAAAAGGCTTGACAGCTTTCGAGATTGATCGCACTTTGGATATGGCTATGAGCAGTAATGGTACGCTTCGGGCTGAGGATAAGACAATGATTCTCCAGCAAAAGAAACAGATGGTAAGACAGTCTGGAACCCTTGAACTAATTGATGCCAATGAAAAATTGGACGATATTGGCGGAATGGATGTGTTGAAAAACTACCTGAAAGCCAAAGCAAATGTGATGGCACGAGTCTCTATCATTCAGAATTACGGTGTTCAAATGCCTAAGGGTGTTTTCATTGTGGGTATGCCTGGCTGCGGAAAATCTCTTTGTGCCAAAGCATCTGCCGCTGCATTTGATGCCCCTTTGCTAAAGATGGACATGGGTAGCATGATGGGTAAATATGTAGGTGAGAGTGAAGAAAACCTACGCAAAGCCATTAAGTTGGCAGAGGCGGCTGCTCCTTGTGTATTATGGATTGACGAAATTGAAAAGGCTTTCTCTGGTGTTGGCGGGCAGAACAACGATATCGTGACGCGCATGTTTGGCTATCTGCTGGGATGGCTACAAGACAAGAAGAGTAGCGTATATGTGATTGCTACAGCAAACAATGCCGACAATCTTCCTCCAGAGCTAAAGCGCAAAGGAAGATTTGATGAGATATTCTGTGTCAATCTGCCAACTAAAGAAGAAAGAGAAGCCATCTTCAAAGTTCATTTGGGCAAAAAGAGTAAGGCAGAGAAGGTAAAAATAAATGTGCACTGCGACAAATTGGCTCAAGCGACAGAAGGCTTTAATGGCGCTGATATTGAAGCCGTCGTCAATGAGACCGTTGAACAGGGATTCTTGAAACTTGTTGAAAGCAATAAATTGAATGAAGATTTATTGATTACGACAGAAATGCTTCTCACTGAAGCCAAGAGCACTGTCAGCATCTCTAAATCATGCAAAGAACAAATAGAGAAGATGAAGAAGGTGTTCCAATCGAGTAATTTCAAAGATGCATCAAAAGTATGAGTAACTTCTTTTTCAAACCCTTTGTAGGCTCTGCCTACTCATCAGGCGGTATATTTGGCAAGCGTGTGATGATTCTTGGGGAGAGTCATTACTGCGAAGAGGGATGCAAGGACTGCGGCAACGCAAGGGTGCATCCAGAGTGCTGCGCCTTTACGAATGGCGTGGTGAGTGACTATCTGAATGAAGCGTTAGACAGGCAGCGGTGGATGTCAACGTACTTGAAGTTTGAACGGTCGTTGGTGGGGCATGAAACGGATTGGGCGGAACGGAAGAATATCTGGAACTCCGTAGTTTTCTACAACTATCTGCAGGCTGCAATGGGCGGACCTCGCGAGGCTGGAACGGGTCAGCAATATGAAGAGGCGGCAGAGCAGTTCTTCGAAGTATTGGAACAGTACCGTCCTCAGTATGTCATTGTATGGGGTTCACGGCTTTGGGGCTATATGCCGGCAGGCGAACGCTGGTCGTGGAACGACGACATCGTTGTGGATGGTAATATCAACAAATGTGGCAACTATGCTCTGAACGACGGTACCAAGGTGAAGATTATGCCCGTAAATCACCCATCTGTGGGCTATTCGTGGGATTATTGGCATAAGGTTATTACTAGGTTTCTGGGCTTTAAGTAATAAATGTTTCAAGTTTCTGAAGTTTCTCGCACTGAAAGGTAGGGCGTTCTTCTACTTGCAAAAGTTGAATAAATGTCCTTCTCACATAAAATTAGTGTGTGGCTATGCGGAGTTTTCGCATAGCCACACACTAATTTTGCACATGAATTAAAAAAAATGAATTTATGAAAGATGTAGTTATTGATGTGATAGTCCTTTATGTTGGGCTATTTGGAGCAGTGGTGTATCGTTGGGGAGATGTATATATGGCCTT
>Ga0326512_10003682_pt1 | contig 11193 bp, 26 predicted proteins | sample 1_2617_0518_D_FD_203652 | JGI IMG/M metagenome (GOLD analysis project Ga0326512, IMG submission 203652) | Bovine rumen microbial communities from UC Davis, California, United States - 1_2617_0518 | ecosystem: Host-associated > Mammals > Digestive system > Stomach > Rumen | place: USA...
TGGGTATGGAAATATATATTGAGGAGTTCTCAAATTGTCTGCTCTTTCAAGAAAAGAGAGCCATGTTTCGGCTCTCTCTCCGGGAAGGTCTTGTATGAACTTACTCACAATTCCACAATAGTATTATAACAGGATAAAATGTGTTATTGTGTGCGAACTTTTAATCAATGAGGTAGTAAGGCTTTCCTGTTGTCTGCCACATCTTCACTATCGAAGAACCATCTGACACTAACAACTTACACCGGGCAAAGGTCTTACCTATCTGCGGTTCTTTGTCTATCTCAATACCCTTTTCTTTAATGTCGTGAACCAAGGAATCCCATTCTCCTAGAAGTCTTGGAGATAATGTCTCAATGGTTTCGCGCATCAATGGATGAGGTCTAAAGATAATCTCCTCTCCTTCCAAGTCATTCAACCAACCTCTATAAGCTGCAATCTTAAAAGAGCCGCCCTCAAGGAATGGTATCAAGGAAGTACATAAGAGAACCGCATCCCCTGTTCCCTCAACAATGGTATCCATCTTCGGAGATTCAACACCAAAGATTTTCTTTTCGGGATAAAGCATTTGATAGTCCAACTCATCCTCTGGATCACAAAAGATAATGTCTGCATTTCTCACTCCCGGCTTTGTCATAAAGTCCATATTGCTCTTTCCACAGTAGTAAGGAATATATACCAAAGTTGTTTTGCCTTTGAGCTTATCAGAGTGGAACTCTTTTTCTACTTCTGTAACATAGTTTGAGTCATCATAAGGATTGTGGTACACAACCGCATCAAAGTCCTCAATCCTTACCTCATCCAAGAACGGCATTTTGTAATCGTTTCTGTTCTTACCGCAAGCCGTGTATCCCAATGGATGAACGTGGCACTTAATTCCTTCCTCAAAGGCCGCCTCATATACGGATGCCATTGAATCTTCCATGCGTTTATTGTACGGCAGGAATAGAATACTCTTTATTCCCTCATCCATAAGTTGTCTTATAATCTTCTCTCCGTTTGTCATAGATTCAACATCTCCCTTGCGGTATTTGAAATATCTGCCTTTTGTCTCCTGCACTCCAAGCACAACTTCTGTACTCCACTATTCGGATAGAACTCTTTTCCACAGGATTCACAGACCTTTTTCTTTTTAGGCTTCTGTGCATATTCAGGAGTCTCTTCTTTTTGCTTCTTTGCAGCCTTTTCCTTCTCCGCTCTCTCTCTCGGCTTCAATTCATTTTCGATTTCAATGGAATCCATAACCGACATAACGAAGTCCTTTCCCGGACCATCTTTGAAATACTTACTAAATATCATCTTTGCTTCTTCAAGTTTCATTTGTTTTCTCCTTTCAAAACTGTCTTTAACCAATCACATATCGGCTTTAGTATTTCTTCCAAGATAGAATCTTCAAGTTCTTTTTTTGCTTCTTCTAATTTTTCAAAGTCCTCATCCATTTATTCCTCACTTTCTGTCTTGTACTTGTCAATTATTTGTAATACCTCATTTCTGCTTATATGTATTGTCCTATCCATAGGGTAATCGGGGTTTATATTGTCAAGTTCCATTATCTCGGCTTTTATCTTATCAAGAATAGGCTCTTGCTCTAATATACGATTACAGGCACTATCAATAATTTCTTTTTTAAATCCTGTAAAATAACATTCAAGTATTGCCGTTATATTTTCTTTATGTGTCATTCTTATTCCTCGCTTTCTGCTTTGAAATGCCTTTTAATAACCACATCAAGCATTTCTCTGATGCCTTTTAAATCGTCTTTTGTCGCATCTTGGGGAATCACTATTTTTGCAATCATTTTATTTTCGCAATTATATTCTTGTATGTAATACTTAATTAAGTCTGTCATTCCTTATCCTCACTTTCTATTTGCTAACCACAAAAGAACCGCATTTGATATATATACACCTAAAGTCATACTTAATATAACGAGGCAAATTGCATCTGCGATTGACATTGTTATCATTCCTTATCCTCACTTTCTGCCAAATACTTGTTGCAAATGGCAATCGCCATATTGTACCCAATCAATACCTTTTCATCTGTTATCCCTTCCCGAACCTTCCGAAGTTCTTCTCCGAGAAGTTTAATCTTCTCTCGTTCTACCGCATCTTCGCAAGGCTCTTGCTCTAGTGATTTGATTGCCATATCAAATACTTCTGCTGGGGCAAGTGTATAGTTAAACTTCGCCATATTCTGTATTTCTCTAATCGCTTCTTCTCTTGTCATACACTCTTCCTCTCAATCTTTATCTGATAACCCAAGGCATTAACAAACCTGTTAAACCCTTCCAATGATGGAGAAGTACCATTCATCCATCTTCCTACTTCGTTCTTATTCAACTCCGCAGCCTTTGAGATGGCATAGGGTGTCTTTTCGGAATCCTTTACCATCTCAAGGACTATCTTATCTGGAGTATAACTTTTATATCTGTAATCAATCATTCTTCCACCAAGTATTGTTTACTCCTTCATCAAATCAAATATTGTTGTTTGTGCCATTTCAGCATCTAGCCTTGATTTTGCTTTCTTGTAGTATTCTTCGTTTATTTCAAAGCCAACAAAATTAAGACCGAGATTGTGACACGCAACCAAACTGCTTGCACTTCCACAATGAGTATCAAGAATCCTGTCGTTTTTATTTGCGTAATTACTTAAAAGCCATTCGTATAACTTTACAGGCTTTTGTGTTGGGTGGAACCTCGCTTTGTCCTGTGGAGCAAATTCCACGAATTTTGCATTTGAATTAAACGAAGTCCATGCATATTCGCACATAGCCATTGAAAAGTTTTCGCTTATGGTTAGCTTTCGCCAAATAACAAAACACCTTGTAGGCGGCAGTTGAAAGTAATTCCCCCCCCATATAATTTGGTTTTTAGATACTCGAAACAACTCTTTGAAATAATCATCGTTTGGAGCTATATCCCACTCGCAAATATTATTTCCGTATTTCTTCGCCAATGTGCCGCCTGTTCTGTCGGCTTTTACTTCTTTGTCAAAGTATTTGTCGAACCGCCCACCAAATCTTTGTTGGGTGGCATCATAATCTTTAGAACCACCACCATAAGGCGGATCTACTATTGCTAAATCAAAATACTTGTCTGGAAATTGTTTCATTCCTTCCATGCAATCCATGTTATAAAATCCAAAATCTAGCATCATATCTCCTTTACCAAAAAGGTTATTTCTCCATTCAATTTCTCCCTATACTGTTTTGCAAATACTTCTAATGCTTGCGAGTGAAGATGCCTTATATGGTCGTAGGTGTAGCCCATCTGGTTTGCTATATCTTCCAACCGTCTTAAATGAACATATCGAAGGTAGATAACGTGTTTTAATTTATAGTCACAGTTCATCGCGTAAATCTCATCCACGATTCTATCTTCAAACTTCCGATAGTCCTCTATCCTCTCAAGAATCTTTCGCTCGTAATCAACATAATCACCAACAGAACCTTCCAAGCCTTCGTTCTTAATCGATGTCTGCACCCTGTCGGCTTTTAGTTCCTTTGTACCTACCGCCAAGGCTAACTCCTTCATATTCCGAAGTCGGTCAAGTTCTGCGGTTATTGCCTGTCTGGTATCCCTTATCTGATTCAAGTATTCTTTCGCGGTCATTTCATCCCCCTTAACTTCTTAATCTCATCCTGCAACGCGGCCAACACAATCCTCGTGTTCTTTTCGTTAAGAACTTCCGTAACCCCTTTACAATCGTTTTCAACAAAAGCATTTCGGATTCTGTTCTCCAAAAGCTCGACATCTCTTAAATCCATAACAACACCCCTTCAACTTCTTTCTGTGCCTGTTCTGCGTATGCCTTTTCCTTATAACATCCATAGAACCAAAGTTCTCCATCTACCAAGCGAGCCACAACCCATCTTCCTTCGATTTCAAGTTCTCCCGGCATACCATTAACAAGTGTTTTACAAACCATATCAATCTCTCCTTTCACATTGGTGGTGTCATCATCAACCCCACAATTCCTAAAACCATCCCCAAGATCATAAAGACAATTCCCACGGTCGAGAACTTGTCATAGTCAAATTCATTCATAAACCTGTTTCCAAGAATGAAACATAAGATACCCAAACCAATTAAAACCAATTTCATAATCCCTTTTTCTCCATTTCCGCCAATAACACCGCAACCGTAGTTCGGGATATTGGCTCTAATACTTCCCCTTTGGAGATACACATCTTGTACCTACCGCAGACATCTACTATCCAATAGTGCCGACATTCTCCACATACCCTTGCAGGTACATCGTTAAATGCTTCCCCTTTGACTTTTATATATTCCCCTAGCATTGTGATAACCTCTCTATTTCCGCAAGAAACGCAGAAATAACATCAGAAGCAAATTTGCTTTGAGCTGCTATCTGTGAAGCCCTATTAACCAAATCTTCCCAGAAAGCATCATCGTTATTCTTTGGAAGTTGTGGTGCAACCTCTTTAAATAATTTCCATGCTTCATTCATAACCTCATAGCATTTGTGGATTTGTTCTTCGTTCATAACTCATAAACTCCTTAAAATGGGATGGTCTCCATGCTATCTTCTTCCGGGATAAAACCGTCTTGATCTGTTCGCCATCCATAGTGGTGTACTTCGTTTGCATAATTAAGCATCTGCTTTGATTGTGGCTCATAATACAATGGCACAAATACATCGCGCGTTCCGTTTTCACGGTCTTTTGCAATCTCAACACAGTTTGTGCAATTTGAGTTATAAATGCGGTGGTCATCCTTCCATCCAAGTGTTTGTTTGGATAACCGTTTGAAATCCTCATCCACTCGATGCACAATAAAGGCATTATCTACAATGTTTCCGATGTTGGATGTACCGGAAATATCATCCATTCGCAAAAATCCTGTTGCTTTTCTCGGATGTGCTACCAAAACTATGTGAGAGTTTGTCATTTCTGCCATGTGCTTTAATTCCCACAAAAACTGTGTTTGTGCGTTGTACTTATCCATTCGGTCAAGGCTTCCAATATCCAACGACATTAAGTTATCAATGATAACCAAGTCTGCTTTGGATTCGTTTATCTTGATCCGCAGCCCTTTTATGATTTTTTGCAAATCAAGTGTCGATTCATTATCGAATAACCAAAATTTTTCTCCAATCCATTTGCCGATGCGTTGCATAAGCTCTTTATCAACGAAAAAATGGTCTTTCATCTTTGCGGATTCCGAAACGAAGTCTTTTCCCGCAGCCTGTTTCATAATCCAATTTGCAAATGATTTATCCGATAATTCCCCGGAATAACCTACAACGTGATAGCCTTCATTGATTGCATTAAGAATGATTTGACCCAAAAGTGTAGATTTGCCACTACCGCGCAAACCACTCACAACAGAGATTTTGCCTTTTTCCAACCCAAGCATCGTTTTATCAATGATGTTTATCCCGGTTCGTACATATTCTGGATCAGGATAATCTTTATTGAGAATATCCAACATCGTTAAGAATTTGGCTTCGCCATCTTCCTGCTTTGGCTTCTCCGGCTCTGGTCTGTTATGATTAAATTGTGCAAAACCTTCTTCTATGCGTTTATCGTTGTCGTTGTATTCGTATGCGTTAGGCTCGAACATCAAACGAAGGTCTTTCCACTTATGATTAGCGCAGGAATTATGTAAGCACTTAAAACCTATTGCACCATTGCCTGCTATCGTAATCATAGAATCCGGTGCCTTGTGATTCGCATCAAACGGACATTCTTTTAATACATACTTAAAGCCATCGTGGAATGAAACTTTATCTTTATATTGGATTCCGTATTTATCCATCCATGCTTCAATATCAAACGAATGTGGGTTATAATTATTCTGCGGTGTCGGCTTAATCGTTTCCTGCGGAAGTTCCGATGCGAGCTTTTCAAGGAATGCCTTATCAGTTACTTCCGGCACCCTTACATCTCCCAAAATCTTACTCATTCGATGTGGCCTAGCATCTGAACCGCTTCCCTTTTGTGCCAACGTTCCATAGAGTTTGCATATTCTGGAAGGGTTGAAATTAACAACATCTATTTTGATTTTCTCATCACTAAAGAGCATCGAAAGTGCTTCAAGGCACTTTTTAATCAGTTGTCGGTTCTCTTCATTATTCGCAAGGTTGATTCGATAAAGTAAATGGTAGCCATTGCCACTCATGGCCTGTATTGGTCTTTCAAATCCCAACTCGTGAAGATATGTTCCAACCTTAATTAGTTTCTGCTTTGCATATTCCAATTCTTCATCGGATGATGAAATCCCAGATGGTCTTACCGGATCAAGGTCAACGAATAACCACTTATAACCGTCAATATCTGCATCGGATGTGGTATTAACTCCACTCATAAAACGTTCTTGTTGGTCTCGCTCGTAAATCTCTGGCTTTAACTGATTAAGAGTGATATAAGCATTGCAACCTTGTAAGAAATTTTCTTCCAAGCCCTTAATCAGATTATCAACATCCTTAAAGTAGGCAGATGGCTGCATCTTTTTTTTGCCAATAATGCGAACCTCAAACGCATCTCCGTTCGGATAGAGTTGTGCAATGGCTTTTCGCACTTCTGTTTCATCAAAATATGGATTATTCATTGCCACTCACCCCCATCAACCGGCGGAGCCGAAGGTGCTTCTTTTTCATTCTCTTTCATTTTTATGTTATCTTTCTTTATTGTTTGTGTTCCGCCCGTTGTTCCGTCTGATGTTCCGTGGGTTGTTCCGAGGGTTGTTCCGTCAGTTGTTCCGTTAGTGTTTCGCACAAGTGCAAAATTGCTATAATTTACAAGGGTTAGAAGTGTCCCGTTTGGTGTTGCACAAATCGTAATCATTTTTGCTTTTTCTAACATTTTGATGTATCGATAAACGCGATTTCTGCTCCAATGCCATTTTTTAGCCAACTTAACGTAACTCGTCCAAGTCTGCCCTGCCTCGATTCGGATTACATCCTTATTAACTTTAATTTCTCTTGGTTCATGATTAACTGTTAAAAGTAAATCAACCCAAGCACTTCTATCATCAAATGGCTCTTCCGAAAGCCATATAAAATTGTTTTGTATATCTCGCCATAGCGGTATATACCCTTTTTTCTTATCAGCCATTTCATCCCCCTAATAATTGTGTTATCTGGTATCCGGTGTCTGCCTTGTCACAAAACACAATGTCTACTCCGTACTTATCGCGAATCGTACATAATGATTTGTAAAGGCTGCTCCCTTCCGTAGCATTCGGGGATGTTGGTTGCTTGTATGGGTGTCCGTCCTTCATGATCCATTCGCCATCATCTCTTCGTGGGTTATGCCAAAAGTAAACATCTGAAAGTTTCTCGATTCCCTCTCCATGTTCGCAAAGGATGATAAGTTTGATTCCTGCATCATTTGCCCGGATAAGCTCTTTCTTAAATCTTTCGTGTTGTTGACATACGTTTCCACAAATTTCAAGTAAATCCTTTTTGCGGTCTACCACGATTCGTGGGCGGTCAATGTTCATGTAATCGCCAACATACAGTTTGGAGCGGAAATAATCCACCCCTAAACTGTCAAATTGGCTTTGGATGCGCTCCCATTCTTTCTTGTGTTCCCTAGTGTCTACTTGAATGGTCATTTAGCACTCCTTACTAAAAAGGTATTTCCCCATTTGTTCCTTCCGGAATATCCAAGAAATCTTCTTTTCCTGCTCCGGCTCCTGCGCCCTGCTTCTTTAAGTATTTAGGGTTCGGAATCTTTGCGCCTTCCACCGCGGAATCTTCACAAAACCAACGGATTTCATTTCTCATTGATGTTTTTCCGTTGTATTCGTTCTCAACCGCTCCAAATACTCCACCGATTTTCTTTCCGGTAAACTGTTTAAAGAAATCGTTTCCCCATTGGCAGGTGGTACCGTTTGATCTCTCGAATGCAGTAATGAATCTCTTAAAATCCTTATTTACCTTTGATTTGTCCTCATAATCCTGTTCGAGGATGTACTTGCGACCATTAAAAGGCCATTTCTTTTCTGGGCGAACATCGGTATCAAAAAGGTTGCTAAAGTAACCCGGTTGTGAATCGTTCTTTGCGGTATCGAATAAAACAACCAACATCTTGCCGGCTTTGGAATCCTGTTCCGTTACCTGCTTGATAATAAGATGATGTCCCCCTTCTGTAATTTTTTCGAATGAGCCAACGTTAAGCTCATCAAATCCCTGTGGTTTTTCCATGATAAATACTCCTTTCCCACTATTTGTTTAAAAATTCCTGTAAGTTGTATATTCTATTGCGAGTAAGATATTGGCTTCCATGGTATTCATGAATGGTTCTCTTCTCGCCATTAGAATCGATAATTTCTATGCACACGCATAGGCTATTTGGTAATTCTTCGTATATATGAATGATGTCTCGCTTTCTTATAAGCTCGTTACATTCGCTGCAACAATTTCCATCATCATCAAAGAATGCCCTTTTGATTAACACAAATTCCATAATCAATAATCCTTTAATGCTTTAAGAACCGCGGTAATATCATTCGGAATCTCTTTCTCTTCGAATGCTCCAAGCGGTGTTTTGGCGGTTGAATTATTGGCCTGTGTTTCAAATAAATACTGACCGTCTACAACCTTTGACAAAAGAACCGTGGTAAACTTGGATTCCAAAACGATTTTGTTAAGTTTCTTTCCATTGGTTTTGATCCGCGTGAACACCAAGCCAGAATCGTCTCGCTCCGTGTCGGTGTGTGCGGTAAAGATGATGGTTAAATCATCCCTGTACTCCAAGGAATCGGAAATCAAATCCCATACGGAAGATGCAAGGTCTACCCACTTGTCGTAGCCTTTTTCTTTGCTCCTGCGCATCTCATCCGCAACCATAAGACCGTTTATTGTGTCAACGATAACTGTCTTAACGTGTTTATATTCTTCGCGCTCGTTAAGAATGTTTAAGGTGTTTTGCACTACCTGCACAAAATCGGTCTTTACATAGTTTTTGTTTTCCGCGTTGTAATCCTTACTCCACCCTTTCCATGAAAGCCCCTTCTTATCGCAATCGATATAAAAGGTGGTCTTTGGATCAAGGTTTCGCATCGATGTAGTCTTTCCGCTTCCGGATTCTCCCATTACGCATATTAACTTTGCCATGCTGCTATTCTCCTTTCATAATGTTTTCTGGAATACCCAAGAGCGAACCGATAACCGCTCTATCTAAAACCTTGTGATTTGCAACGTATTCCTGCGTACAAAACCACTTATATTTGAGGTTTTCCATTTCGATTTGCTGCTTAATGTATTTATCCTTTGGAATGGATACTTTTTCTTCTGATTTGAATAAGCTCATATAAAACTCCCTTCTTAAAAAACGATGTCTCCATCGATGGTTGTTAAATCTCCGCCATAATGTAAGACTTCCAATTCGTGACTTCTGGTAAGTATCTTTTCAACATATCCGTCATATTTGTAATTCTTTTGTCCGGAATAATGGCTCAAGGCTTCATCCACTTCACAATCAAAGCCGATTAGCATTTCACAAGCCTTTCGGATTTGCTTTTCTTCGGTGTCGTAGTCGTAACCCCACACCGCACCATTGATTTGGCAAATTCCATAACAACTTCCGTTTGTGGCGGACATCTGACCGGATGATTCTCTTTCGATAAGAGCCTCTAATAACTCCGGTTGTATTCCGTATTCTGCTCCCAATGATTCGCAAAGCTCTATTTGGCTTTGTGGTATCCAAGTATCCCCGTCATCTGCCTTAACAGGTAGACTAACGAACAGAAGAAACGGAATGATTAACAGTATCTTTTTCAATCTTTCTCACTTCCTTTCTCAAAACTTCCGCAAATGTTTCCGTACTTCTTAAAATCATTGATGCTTTGACCGGAGCTTTAACCCCTGCCATTGAAGTAACGATTGTGCCATCTGCTCTTTCGTGAATAATGTTCATGGATGTTCTCTCCTAATCTTTGCGATTACGTTTTCCTCTTCCTCTGGGATTGCCGGACATTTCAACCATTCAGCCCTGTCCGAGTGGGTAGGTGGCATTGATGCGGTTTTGTCTCCGTGCATTTCAAGGATGATTGTGTAGTCCAAATCAACCAATGCTCTCCCGGTGTATAACTTGTCCGCTTCAAATCCCGAATCCCGAAGGATTGCAATTATTTTGTGTTTCATTTTCCTTGCCTTTCTCGTTGCGTTATCGAAACTTTTAAGCCAAAAAAATATCCGCAGATAATTTATAAGTATCACACAAGATGCGAATCTGCGGAACTGTGAACTCCTGCTCTCCGGATAACTTAACCGAAAGTGTTTGTGGAGTAATATTTAATAACTCTGCCACTTCCTGCTTCTTGATACCGTTCTTTGCAAGGAAGGCCTTGAAATCTCCGTATGTTGCCATTCGTACTCTCCTTTCATACAAGATATTGTGTTTCTTTTTCGAAACTTCTCTTTCATTATAACCTTAAATCCTAACTTGTCAACAAAAAGTTTTTATTTAAAAACAAAAAAATTTATTTTATAATGATAGCGGAGGAAATTGTTATGTTTTCAGAGAGATTAAAAGAATTAAGAAACCAAAAATCACTCACATTAGAAGAAACCGCAAATGGGATTCGTACCTTAACAGGTGTTCCAATGACAAAAGGCCAACTATCCAAATATGAAAAAGGTTCGGAAAACTGTTCACTTTCCAATGCGGTTGCTATTGCGTTTTTCTTTGGTGTATCCGTGGATTATCTTCTGGGCTTATCAGATGAAGCAAAGATTCGCCAAATGGAAAGAATGATGGCTTATATTGAGAGATTAAAGGAATTAAAGAAATGAGAATTGCATTGTACGTTAGAGTGAGTTTACAAGTCCAAGTAGATAAGGGAAACTCTATCCCAGAACAGAAAAAACGATTACAAGCCTATTGTGAATCTCGCGGATGGGATAACTATGATTTCTTCGTTGATCCGGGACACTCTGGAAGTAATTTAGACCGCCCTGCCCTTCAAAAGTTAATTGCATCCGTGACAAATTATGACATGGTTTTGGTGTATAAGCTCGACCGATTGAGTAGAAACCAAAGAGACATCCTTTACCTAATCGAAGATGTATTCAAAGCAAACAACGTGGATTTCAACTCCATCACGGAGAACTTTGACACTTCTACCCCGGTGGGAAAGTTAATGCTTTCTATGATGGGTGCTTTTGCGGAATTGGAAAGGCAGCAGATAAACGAGCGAATGATGATGGGAAGAATCGCATC
>Ga0326512_10003683_pt1 | contig 11192 bp, 18 predicted proteins | sample 1_2617_0518_D_FD_203652 | JGI IMG/M metagenome (GOLD analysis project Ga0326512, IMG submission 203652) | Bovine rumen microbial communities from UC Davis, California, United States - 1_2617_0518 | ecosystem: Host-associated > Mammals > Digestive system > Stomach > Rumen | place: USA...
AAAAAAAGAAACGATTATGGTAGTAACAGGACAGACAAGAAAAAGCAAGAAGGCCGAGGGCTTTCGACGCGGACTGCTCCAGCTTCGCGTAGGCGACTACGACGAAGCCCGTAAGGAGCTTATGACGGCTTTAGGAATTAACAACCGTAACAGCCTTGCAGACTATGCCAGCGGAAGGCAGGAAATGAAGGTTACACAGGCCGAAGCCGTTGAGGGAGTATTTAACCGCTACGGAGTAACTTCTAACATTTGGGGCGCATGATACTGAACGCAAAACTTACCCGGCGGGAAACAGAGGTAGCCGAACTGCTGGCATGGGGAGCCGCAAAGAAAGAAGTAGCTGACAAGCTGTTTGTTTCTACGCGCACGGTGGAGAACACCGCCCGAAGCATTTACGCCAAGACAGGCGTACAGAAGGCTACGGAGCTTTGCGTTTGGTGGTTTTGCGCGAAGTGTGGCGTTTCCCCCAGCTTAGACCCGTTAAAACGCGCCTTCATAGCCGGATGCCTTCTTATAGTCCTTATCCCACGCGAGCTTTGCGGACAGGGCGACCCGTTCAGAATAAGCCGGGCAAGGGCAAGGGTTACGAGAGTGGCAAGGCAGGGAAGACGCAAAGGCGAAGACGATAATAGTATTAACCTATTGGATTTCAAGAGAGCATGAAGCAGTTAATAGCACTTGCAGCCGTGATTATCTTAGGCGGCTTATGGATTAAGAGCGAGAAGGCAAAGGTAGCCTACGCGGACACAGACTGCCCCGTTTGCGGAAGTAGTGAAGTATTGGATTTCGGAACCAGCGAGAACGGGCAGAAGTGCCACTGCTACGATTGCGGTAGGGAGTTCTACATTTTAGGCGAAGCGAGCTATGAGTAACTACGATTTGAACAGCAGAGTAATAGACCTTACGTTAGGCGAGCTTCTGGACGCTATAGAGGAAAAGGTTAAGGCCATTCTTCCGGGCAGCTTGCAGAAGCAGCCACAGGACAAAAACTTTGTCTACGGATTGAAGGGTTTAGCCAAGCTGTTAGGATGCAGTAAGACAACAGCAGCCCGCCTAAAGGCTTCCGGCGACTACGACGAAGCGATTACGCAGGTAGGCGCATTACTTATAATAGACGCGGACAAAGTGCTGGAGATAGCCAAGGAGAAACAGAACAAACCCAAGTTATACCATCCAATTTTTTAATTATTCAGCTATATGGCAAAACAAGTAATTATCAAGCGGCTCACCCTTACGAACTTCAAGGGTTTGCGCAACGTCGCAATAGACTTTAGCGGCGTAGTAACGACGATTTCCGGGCGCAACGGAACCGGGAAGACTACCGTAATAGACGGCTTTAATTGGCTTCTTTTCGGTAAGGACAGCGAAGGGAACACCGACACGAAGTTTGGCATCAAGACAAACGACCGTAACGGCGCGTTCATTCCACACCTCGAACATGAGGTAACGGGTTCCTTCGAGGTAACGGACACAGAGACGGGAGAAACCGAAACAAAGGTTTTCCGTAGGGTATTGGTTGAGGAATGGAAGGAGACCGTAGACAGCGAGACAGGCGAGACGCGGGAGTACCTTAAAGGCCACCATACAAACTATTACTACAACGAAATGCCTTTGAAGACTAAGACGGAGTACGACAGGCTCGTAGCGGATATTATGCCGGAAGCCGTCTTCAAGGCCATCACGAACCCGGCTTATTTTCTTACGCTTCATTGGCAAACCCAGCGCGACATGCTTCTACAGATGGCCGGGGAGATAACCGACCAGCAAATAATAGCTACCGACCCGAAGTTTGGCAAGCTGCTGGAGCTTCTACAGGGTAAGACCTTAGAAGGCTACCAAGCCAAGATTAAGGAAGACCGGGCTAAGATTGAAGCCGATTTGCAGCGCATCCCCACCCGCATAGACGAAGTAACGCGCAACACCCCGCAGGATATGGATTTTTCCGCTTTGGAAGGCCAGCTTTCAATGCTTACGGCAGAGTTCGACGATATAGACAAGGCCATGACTTCAACAGCCGAAGCCAACCGCCAAGCTTACGAACGCAAGAGCAGCATCCAGCAACAGATAAACGGCTTACGCCTAAAGCAGCAGAACCTGCTGTTTTCAGCCAGGCAGAAGGCCAGCGAGGAAGCGCACCAAGCGAACCGGGCACATGACGAAGCCGTTAGGGAACTTTCCTCTATTGCCTTCGAGGAAAAGCAGATAGAAGGAACCTATAGAAGTGAGCTTCTACGTTTGCAGGAAGCGCAGGAACGCGCCGAACAGCGTATAGCCGAATATTCCAAGCAGCAGAACGAGACCCGCGAACTTTGGTTCAAGGTAAACGGCGAAGAATTTAGCGACGGCGAAGGCTTGATTTGCCCCCTGTTCAAGCACGGATGCGGCGACAGCAAGGCCGTACAGCAGTACAACGCCGACCAAGCAGCAGCCCGCGAACGCTTCTACGCAGAGAAAGACGAACGGCTGGCCAACATTACCAAGAACGGAAAGCAGCAGGGCGAAATGATTAAGGCACAGCAAGAAGAAGCCCTCAGATTAGCCGGAGAACGCACACGACTTGACGAGAAGCACGAAGCGGACTTAGCAGGCATCAAAACCAAGCGCGAAGCCGCCATAAACAAGCGCGACCAAAACCCGCTTACCAAGCCCCACGAAGTGAAAGGCGAAGACCTGCCGGAATGGGTAGCACTACAGGAACAGATAGTAAGCCTAACGGAACAGCTTACCGAAGAAAGCAGCCAGCAGCCGGACAATACTGTACAGCTACGACAGCAACGCGCCGACATTCAGAGCAGGATCGATGGAGTGAAGGCCGACTTACAGAAGCGCGAGCAGATACAGAAGGCAAAGGAGCGCATAGACGAGCTGAACCAGCAGAAGAAGGAGTTACAGAAGGCGAAGGCGCAGCTACAGAAGAAGGAAGACTTAATAGCAGACTTCGAGAAGGCCAAGATGGACGAAGTAGAACGCCGGGTAAACGCCATGTTCCAAGTAGTCAAGTTTAAGATGTACCGCCAGCAGATAGAAGACGCCAAACAGGTTCCCGATTGTGTCTGCTACATAGACGGCGTGAGGTACGGCGACAAGAACAACGCCGGGCAGATTAACGCCGGGCTGGACGTGATTAACACCCTTTGCGGCTTCTACCACATTAACGCCCCGATATTCATCGACAACGCCGAGAGCGTGAACGAGTTTATACCCGTAGCAAGCCAGCTTATCAAGCTTCAAGTAACGACGGGAGATTTTACCGTAACAAACATTTAACCCCAATATTAACTTAAATTTTTCAAGCATTATGAACTACAAAGAAATTAAGAGTTACGAAGACGCTTGCAAGGTTTTGGGATTGAAGCCCCTTGCAGACGAAGTATTTAACGCCTTCCCGAAGGCAGAGCGCGAAGACGTGAAGGCTTATCACCAGCTTTCAGTAATTACCAAGGCCATCAACGAAGGCTGGGAGTCGGATTGGACTAACCGCAAGGAAGGAAAGTTCGAGCCTTACATGTACACGAATACTGCCGGGCTTGCGTGTGCGATTACGCTTCGCACCCCCTCGTTTACGTATACGCGTATCGGTTCCCGCCTTTGCTTCCACGATTACGAACGCGCAGCGTATGCCGTAGCCACGTTCGGAGAGCTTTATAAGGCGTACTTCCGTCCGGGTAAGTGGGAGAGTTCAGCCGAACAGGAAGCAGCCACGGAAGCCGCCGGAAAGGAGCCGGAGAACATGGAGCAGGACGGCGGCGACGGCGTGATACGCGAAGAAGACGACATGACAGACGCGCCAGACTTCTTGAAGAAGGTAGTAGAAATTTGCAAAAGCGAAATTCAGCCTTTGGTGGAAGCAGACTCAGACAACCGCGCTATCATTCTTATTGCCGTACAGGACAACGCAAAGGACAAAGACGGCGACGCAGGATTTGGTACTACCGTAGCAGTAGTAGGCAGCGAAAACAACACCTCACGCGGTTTGGCTAACTTCTTGAAGCAGGAGAGAAGCCAGCCTATCATCAAGAAAGCCATCCTTCGCAACCAGTTTTACAGGATTTTCGAGGAAGGCGCGAAGGAAATTAAGGACATTTTAGACATACTTAAATAACTTAGCATTATGGAAACAAACACCCAAACAACTAACACCCTTCCGGCTACCGTAGTAGCCGCAAAGGAAACCTTCGAGCTTGCATGCAAGGAAGCACAGGGTTTGCAGATTGTAAACAATTTCGGAGCGGCATTTACAGCCGTGAACGTAGTAAGCCTGCTTAGAAAGGCACTAACCCAGGAAGTAATGGAAACCGTATTCATGCCACTCATGAATACAAAAATAGGGTTCCTTACCGACAGGAACGGGCGACCGAACAGCCGGGGAGAAGTGAAGCCTTTGTATTCGGTTGAGGTAGTACGCGACGCGGTAATAGACGCTGTGGCTATTGGCCTTCTTCCAACTGGCAACCAGTTCAATATCATAGCCGAACGCATGTACCCGACAAAGGAGGGCTACACGGCTTTGCTTAGAAAGCTGGGCGTTAAGTATTTTATCGATGTCAGCTACGACAAGAGCCAAACCCAAGGCTTTGCAGAGATACCCTGCAAGATTACGTATCAGTACAACGGCGAGAAGAACGGCTTTTCGATTGTGGCAACAGTCAAGAAAGACAACTACAGCAGCCCCGACCAACTACGCGGAAAGGCAGAGCGCAGAGCCAAAAAAGCCCTGTACGAATATATTACTGGCTGCGACTTTGGCGACGCTGACGAAGACAGCAGCCGCATCGTAGACGCGGAAGCCGAAGAAATCAAGGAGCAGGCCAACACGGGCGCGACTATTGGCGTAGGAGCACAGCAGGAAGCAGCACCCCAGCCACAGCAAGCGCAGCAGCCAGCCCCGGCACAGCCCCAGCCCGCACCCGTACAGGCAACAGCAGGACGCGGACGTAGTAACGCTAAGTCTGACAAATTACCCGGCTTCTAAATGGAATTGAAGGTTATAGGTAGCAGTTCTGAGGGTAACGCCTACGTTCTACGGAACGAGGGCGAAACCCTCCTGCTTGAAGCCGGGATAAGCTTTAAGAAAGTTTTGCCAGCTTTCGACTACGACGTTAGCAAGGTGCAGGGCGTACTGATTACCCATGAGCACGGCGACCACGCCGGACACATCGGCGAAGTGTTGAAGTACGGGCTACCCGTCTACGCGACAGCCGGAACCATAGAAGGCGCACGACGCTACATGGAGCGCACGGACTTCGAGCCGACAGCCTTACAGGGCAACCGGGAACAGGGCTACCAAGCCATTACGTTAGGAGGGTTCCGGGTAATTCCATTCCCTACACAGCACGACGCGAACGAACCCGTAGGCTTCTACGTTTGGCACCAAGAGACAGGCGGCATCCTGTTCGCTACCGATACCTTTTACGTTAAGAATAGGTTTGCAGGGCTTAGTAACATTCTGATTGAGTGCAACTACGACCAAGAAAGGCTCGAAGCGAACCTAATAGCCGGGAAGATAGACGCAGCACGCTACAGGAGAGTAAGGCACAGCCATCTAAGCTATACGACATGCCTCCAGCTTCTAAAGGCCAACGACCTGACGGCGGTAAACAACATCGTACTGATACACACAAGCCGAGATAACGGCGACGCTAAAGCCTTCCGGGAAGGCATAGCAAAGGCCACAGGAAAGACTACCACCGTAGCCGTACCCGGCTTATTGTTGAACTTCAATAAAAGCCCATTCTAATATGATAAAAGGATTTAGCAACGAGACCAGCCCCCTAAACGACTACGAGCTGCGGGTTTTACTTCCAGTCATTCTGGCCGGATTGAAGGATAAGCAGGGGAAGCGGAACGCAGTAACGAACGGCTATATTATCGGGCGCTTGAAGCAGCACGGCTATAAGATAGACGCTGCGAGGTTGAGGAAGATAATAAACCACATTCGCACGAACGACATGCTACCCGGCTTAGTGGCTACTTCCGAAGGCTACTACTTAGCAACCAGCGAAGCAGAGCTTATGGACTACGAAGACAGCCTAAGAGGGCGCGAGGAAGCGATAAAGGCCGTAAGGCTTAGTATAGCAAGGCAAAGGCGAATGCTTTACGCCGACGCAAAGAACCCGATACAAACAGAATTAAAATTTTAAGAAAATGAAAAGAGAATTAGGAAAAGACTTTCAGCAGGGCGAAGAACGTAGGCAGTTCTTAGCCGACAACGCCGACGCTGTAGAGAAGAAGGAGTACATGCGCCACTTTACCCCGGAGGAACTTCTAAAGAAGAAGGAAGGCTTATCAGAGACCTGCATTTCTATTAACGACATCGAAGAAGAACTAAAGGAGATTAAGAAGGAGTACGCCGAAAAGTTAAAGCCGCTTGTAGAGCGTAAGAAGCGAGTTTTAGGCGAGCTGAAGAAGAAGGCCGAGCTGGTAGAGGAAGACTGCTACAAGTTCATAGACGCGGAAGCCCGTGAAGTAGGCTTCTACAACGCTAACGGCGAGTTGATAGAAAGCCGCCCGGCATACAGCGAGGAACTTCAAACTACCATGTTCCAAGTTATTCGGAAGACGGGAACAGAAGACAAATAGTTATTAACCCATTAAAAGAACGCATTTATGGAAAGCGAAGACAAGAAAGTAGTAGTAAACCTGCCCGAAGGTACAAGTACGGCAGAAGTGATTATCCGCGAAGGCGAAGCCCCGCAGGTATTAGACCCAAAAGCCCCGGTTAAGATTAACCTTTCCGGCGTGATTGGTTCCCCGGTTGAGTTCCTTACACAGCGCAGCAAGGAAAGCGACCAATTCAACGAGAAACGCGCCCATGTGCTGGTAGACCGCGAACACGTTAAGATTGTCCTTATTTTCAACGAGAATGACGAATACACACGCGGACAGGTGGAAGGTACGCTTTCCTTCCATCCTAAGTTTGTCGAGTTCGGAATTAACGCGGCAAAGGGATGGACACCTATAAAGCTGGGCGAGTTCTTCAAGATGAACCGCGCATTTTTCCCGGATAAGGAAAAGAACATGGAGCTTGTAACCAAGCTAAAGAACTTCAACGCCAAGGTAGAGAGCAGCATCGAGAAGCAGCGCAACGAAAACGGCAGCTTCAAGGATAACTACAGCGCAATAGTACAGAGCAACCTGCCCGACGCTTTTACGGTTTGCCTTCCTATTTTCAAGGGTATGCCAGCCGAGAACTTAGAAGTAGAGCTTTACGCCAGCATAGACGGGCGAGACGTAACGCTTTCGCTTGTAAGCCCCGGAGCCTGCCAGCTGTTGGAAGACCTGCGCGACAAAGTGATAGACGAACAGGTTACGGCAATTCGTGAGCTTTGCCCCGGCATCGTGATTATTGAGAAGTAAGTAAAAACCGTCGCCGGGTTAGCTACCCAGCAAGCCCGGCGGCTTAAAACCGTAGAATTATGGCAGCGTTAAGAAAATTACCTTACCTTCCCCTTTACGTCCAAGACTTCACGGGCGACGAAAGGCTGACAGGTTGCAGCCCGGCGGCTGTAGGTGTCTATATTTTCTTGCTTTGCTTTTTGCACAAGTCCGAGACCTACGGAAAGCTGGTACTACGACCTAAAGACAGGCTTACAGAAACCGAGATTTCAGAGTTAAAAAAGCTAATTGAAAGCAAAACCGAAAGCAAAACCGAAAGCAAAATTATTCCATTTGCTAAGCGTTTGCAAAGGAACATGCCTTTTGAACTTCACGAAATAGCAACAGGTTTAAGCGAGTTAGCCGAAGAGCGAGTTATTACGATAGACGGCGAAGAGCTTTACCAGCGTCGTATGGTAAAAGACGGCGAAATAAGCGAAAAGCGCAGTATTAACGGCACTTTAGGCGGCAGACCTACAAAGGTTTACGAACCTTCAAAAAGCAAAACAAAAAGCAAAGTAGAAAGCAAAAACGAAAGCAAAAACAAAGCAAATACTGAATATGAAAATGAATATGAAAATAATAATATAATAGATAGTGAAGAAAGGGATGCAGGGGAAGAAACACCAGCACCCGGAAAAGGTAAGGCTAAGACCTTCACGCCGCCAACCGTAGAGGAAGTAGAAGCATACTGCCGGGAGCGCGAAAACGGCATAGACGGGCAGGAGTTTGTAGACTTCTATACGGCTAACGGCTGGGTACAGGGCAAGCAGGGCAAGCCCCTAAAGGATTGGAAGGCTTGCGTAAGAACATGGGAACGTAACGGAATAGCACCAAGGAACTATGGCACAGGAACAGCAGCAAACGCCACGGGTAGACCTTCAACGGTTCAAGGAGATACTACAGAGCCGCGTACCCGTCGCAGCACGATTTAGTATAGACGCGAGACACTACGCAGCGGACACAACCGAAATGCTTACGGCTTGCTACGTCCACGAAGTAGAGCGACGCGGTAGGGTATTCCAAGACGATGAAGCCACGCGCCAGCATATAGCCAGCGTAGCGAAGTGGCTTACCAACCCGCACGGGAAGCCAGGCCTGTTCCTATACGGAAACCCCGGAAACGGGAAGACTACGTTAGCCCGTTCGATAGCCCAGCTTATAAGCCTTCTATACGGCCACGAATACCGCTACGATGACAGGAAGGATGTGTTAACCGTTTCAGCCTTGCAGCTTGCAGACGAAGCTAAGAAGGAAGACGGCGGTAGGTTGAAGCTATACAGGACTACGGAGCTTTTGCACATAGACGATGTAGGAACCGAACCCGCCAGCTTGAAGGTTTGGGGAAACGAGGTTAGCCCGCTAACCGATATCCTATACAGCCGTTACGACAAAGTGTTATACACCGTCATAACGTCCAACCTATACGAAGACGACATAGTACAAAGATACGGCGAACGAATAGCAGACCGTTTCCGGGAAATGTTCGATTTGCTAAGTTTTGAAAACAAAAGCTATAGATAATACAAAAAGACATGGAGCAAACTAAGTGTTATATTTCCGGGCAGATAACAGGGCTACCCCCGGAAGAGTACGAAACCCTGTTCAACAAAGCGGAAGCCCAGCTTAAGGCAGAGGGCTACGACGTGATTAACCCGCTGAGGATTGCAGCCAAGCTACAGGCAGAACACCCGGAGCTGGTAGACCCGGCGACACATACCGAAGACGAGATTTGGCGCGCCTACATTATAGCGGATTTGGAAGAGCTTGTTAAGTGTAACGCCGTTTACATGCTTCCAAATTGGGAGCATAGCGAGGGCGCAACCTTCGAACACGCTGTAGCACGCGGCCTGCGCCTTCCTATTCATTACGAAGTAGAGCCACAGCACCGGGAAATAAAAGAAGCCATAGAAGCGATTATGGGCGTACCCTTCCGGGTAATTGCTAAAGATAGCAGGAACCGCTGGCACGTCTACGCCCGTATGATTTACGCACACCACGCGAAGAAGGCCGGGAGCAACACCCAGCAGATCGCAGAGGAAACACGACACGACGAAAGCTCCATAGGCTACTACCTACGACACTACGATAGCGAATACAAGTTTAACCGCGAGTTCAGAAACGCAGCCGAAAAGGTGGCTACGATACTAAGTAAGAAGCTTAGCAACCCGAACGTATTAAAGTAAGACATTATGGCAGCAAAACAGGAAAGCGTAAGCGATTGGATGGCGTTAGCGAAAGCCTACGATAAGGCAGAGCGCGAACAGGAAGTAACGCCCTACGTCGTAGTAAGTCTGCGCAACAGGCGCACGAACGAAGAGCTTTATCGCTACGACATTCCAAGGGAAATGTTTTGGCGGTGGCATTGGGTTATAGATTGGAGAGCCGCCCGCCTTCTTTGTCAGAACCCGAAAGACGGTATTAACCACGTTCTAAGTTTCTACGACAGGAAGACCGGGTTAGAATACGGGTTCGGTAGTCTGATAAGCGGCCTTACGTCAGCGAAAGCAAACTTAACGATTGTAACCAATAAGCTACAGGAATACATCCAGCGGCAAGCCGGAAACATGTTTTTCGACGAAGCCAGCGACGAAATAGTACAGAAATTCAAGGCTAAGATTTCGGCATACAGAGCCAAAGCCGCCGGGATCGAAGAGCAGATAAAGGCAAAGGTTCAAGAAATAAACGGTGGTACTGCTGCCAAAGCTGCTAAAGTTTGAAAATTTATAAAGCACTGACTATGAGCGAAAAAAGAAAGCCCGTAATGATTTTATTTGCCCGGAAAGAAGGGCAAAGAAAACAGCAGAAGGTAGAGATTTTCAGAGCTTGCGACTTTGAAGAATCAGATTGGCGTAAGGAGTGGAGTAATAAAAAATACAGACTTCGCGTAAACGGCAAATGGTTCCCAAAGGCAAAGGACGGGAAAAGAAGTAAGGTTTACTTCTACCGTACAGAAATAAGAGATTTATTTTGGCGTTCAATACGATTTTAGTAGTAAAGATATAATTTTTTGTTCAACAATTAAAAACAACAACTATGTTACAAGTAGAGATTATCGGCAACATCGGCAACGATGCCCAAGTAAAGGACTTCAACGGCAAAAAGTACATTGCCTTCAATGTCGCACACAGCGAGAAGTTTAAGAACCAGCAGGGCGTAGAAACAGAGCGCACGACATGGGTAAGCGTTCTTAAGCCCGGAGAAAGCGCAGTAGCGAAGTACCTAAAGAAAGGAACGCCCGTTTTCGTTCGCGGCGACCTTAGCGTTAAGGCTTACCAAGATAACGCCCATAATTGGCAGGTAGGCGTAAACTGCCTCGCCCGTGAGGTTCAGCTATTGCCGGGCGGCAAGCGCGACCAAAACGAACAGGCCGGACAGCAGCCAGCAGCAGCACCAGCCAGCACACAGGCACAGACTCCAGCACCCGAAGCACCAGCCGAAGGCGGTACTAACGACGATTTACCATTCTAAACACCGGGAGCCTTATGGAAGAGTACAGAGTTATAAAGGAGCAGTTCATGATAGCGGATCTTACAAACGAAGGCTACCAGTTCCCAGCTTACGACGGTAGCGACGTCCAGACTATTACCCGTTATTTGGTACAGGTTCGAAGCTTCATATTTTGGCACACGGTAAAAGCGTTCGAGAAGATTATGCCAGCCGCCCGATTGTTGCACCACCTAAAGGGACTAAATGGATGAAGAGTTTAAGCAAGTATTCGGACGCAGAACTACGCGAAGAGTTAGACAGGCGGACGCGGAAGGTTATGAACGCAAACGGGCGGGTAAGGTGTAAGGATTGCATATTACCCAACGATT
>Ga0326512_10003684_pt1 | contig 11192 bp, 22 predicted proteins | sample 1_2617_0518_D_FD_203652 | JGI IMG/M metagenome (GOLD analysis project Ga0326512, IMG submission 203652) | Bovine rumen microbial communities from UC Davis, California, United States - 1_2617_0518 | ecosystem: Host-associated > Mammals > Digestive system > Stomach > Rumen | place: USA...
AAGATCGGAAATTTCATAGTTACTCCGTTCATGGTTTCGCACGATGTGCCTTGTGTCGGTTGGTTGGTCAAGCATACGGAAATCGGCAAATTACTGTTTGTCACCGACACGATGAAACTCGATTACGTCTTTGATGGTCTTACGCAGATCATGATCGAAACGAATTATTCAGACGAGATCATAGATCGAAGACTGGAACGCGAGGAAATCACTTTTCAGATGTATAAGAGAATCATTCAATCACACATGAGTTTAGGTACTGCGCAGGCCATTCTTCGTAATCATGACCTATCGCAAGTTGATAATATCATTCTGATTCACCTATCGAACGGCAGCAGCAACGAAAACCAGTTTGTCGATACAATCAAGAAGGCCACTGGTAAGATCGTAACCGCAGCCGACAAGGGAATAGAAATCGAATTAAGTAAAACTCCTTACTAATATGAACGAAACATGGACGAAACATGGATCAAAATATATCGCAAGTTCTTGGAGTGGGAATGGTACGACGACATCAACACAAAGTGTCTTTTCCTGCACTTACTTCTGACTGCAAGCAACGCGGACAAGAAATGGCATGGAATGACGGTTCAGCGTGGCCAAGTGATCACCAGTCTGGATAGTCTACACGAAGATTTAGGCCTTTCGGTCAGACAGATTCGAACTTCTCTGGAAAAATTAAAATCTACTGGAGAAGTGACAAGCAAAGCAACAAACAAGTTTCGCGTGATAACTATCTGTAAATATGATAGTTATCAAGACTCTAAAGTCTACAATGACAAGCAAACCGACAAGCAAGCGACAAGCAAGCGACAAGCAGATGACAAGCAAGCGACAACATCTAAAGAATATAAGAATATAGAGAATATTAATAAAGAAAATAAAAAAGAAAAATCAGATCTTCCAGAATTCGTTGAAGACGCGTACAAAGAAATCTTCTCCGACTGGCTTCAGTACAAGAAAGAGAAACGACAGACATACAAGTCTGAAAAGAGTCTGAAGACCTGCTACGACAAACTTCTGAAACTCTCTGGAAACTCTCCAGCCGTCGCAAGACAAGTCGTAGATCAATCAATAGCTAACAACTGGTCTGGTCTGTTTGAGATCAAGCAAAACGCACAGAAAACGGTCGGAATGATCCTGCAGAACAATACACCAGACAAATATGACAACAACAAAACGAAAGCGTGGTAATATGAATTTAGATTTTCAACAAACACTGGATCACCTGAAGGACGTTGGATTCAATCCGAATCCAGAACACGAACAGATCGCAATTCCGCAGGCGCGTGAAGTTCTCTGGAAGGGAATCAAGTATTTCACTGGAGAAACCGCGAAGTGGCTACCAGAGTACGAGGAAATCGCGGAGTGGCTAACAGACAACAAAGGTCGCGGACTTCTCTGTGTTGGAAACTGCGGACGCGGAAAGACGGTGATCTGTGGAAAGATCCTTCCAATACTACTCCACTGCTACAAGAAGAAGATCCTTTCAATGTACGACGCGATCCAGATGAACAAAGAGTTCGAGGAAATGAAGAAGAAGCGTCTGGTCATGATCGACGATCTCGGAATAGAGTCTGAAGCAGTCGACTATGGAGAACGCAGAATGGTCTTCCCAGAACTCGCGGACATCGCAGAGAAACAAGGAAACTTTCTGGTCGTGACAACAAATCTTTCTCTGGACGAACTCACAGAGAAGTACGGAGAGAGAACGATCGACAGATTAAGATCAATAACCAAGGTGGTTTTCTTCAAGGGAAAATCGCTAAGAAAATAATACAAAGTTGTTATATTCATTAAAGAAACTTAAAGAAATGTGATTATGAATGAAGAAGAATTGAGAAAATTGATGCAATCTGGATTTGAGAAACTAAGACCTCACATCGAGGGAGTGACTGCTGCAATGATGGAATGCTATCAGCAAGGCTTTAAGGATTGCTGGAAAGTATTAACAGGCAAAGATTTTTAATTATGAAAGAATTGTCAATAGAAGAAAAAGCAAAAAGATATGATGAACTTTTGTTAAAGTTACAAAAGGCAAAAGTAGATGACAATGTCTGCGATGAAATGTATTATCGTGTAATTGATGATATTGTTCCAGAACTCAAAGAGAGCGAGGATGAGAAGATGAGGAAAGGTATTATTCGCAACCTTGAGTATTTAATGGACAGAGCTGAAGGGTTTGTTAAAGACGAACTAAGAGAAAGAATTGCTTGGCTTGAAAAGCAAGGCACACAACCACGTTACAATATTGGCGATATTCTGTGTGATAAATTGTGTACTACACTGAATAAGGAAGCGCAGCCAAACATGGAGATTGTCGATATTAAGAATGGTATGTACATCTGCGACAAAGGCTCATTCCCGGTATCCCAACAAGACGAATATGTGCTTGTTGACAAAAAGATAGATTCAAAGCTCAATGATGATTCAGTAAGCAACGAATTGCGAGCAGCTTCATTCGCCCATGCTAAGAAGGAGATACTAAATCATACCTTCCCTAACAATGAAGAATTTGAACTTGTTTATACCTTTGAAAAAGGTGCTAAATGGGATGCAGCACAGAAGCCTACTTGGAGTGAAAAATATATTGCAGATGTGTTTGAGAAAGTCGGACTTGCTAAGATTGTTAGAGAACAAAGTAATGATAATCTTACAAATGCTCTACAAGATGCTATGATTGAGCTTAGTAAGGTTACACTACAACCAAATCCTACTGCTTGGAGTGAAGAGGATGAAGAAATACTTAGGACGATAATATCTGACGGTATCAGAGGTGCAGAATTTGATATGCTACAAATAGACTGGCTCAAATCCATTAAAAATAGATACGCTTGGAAGCCGAGTGATGAGCAGATGAAAGTACTTGAAGCAATGCTAACTGTATCGCCACAATCTCCTACAATGACATCAACATTGATAGAGTTGTATGAGGATTTAAAGAAACTAAGAGTAGAGTAAATATTTGTTGGTGTGGTGGAATTAGATTCTAGAGTAACCAATCTCACCACCACCAATTTTTAAGAACAATAGTTATGAACATCTTAAAAAGGCTATTCTGTAAACATACTTATAAGTTTGTCCGTAATATCTATGGCGATGAAATTAGGTATTTAGGATGGAAACGTAGTATATGGAAATGCAGTAAATGTGGTAAAGTTAAATATTCGGAATATCTTAAAGAATAAAGTTATGAAAGCAAACGAAGCACCAGAGAAGATTTATTTGACACCTCTTGAGTGTATGGCTGCGAGTTGTCAGCCGCAAAAAGACAACACTGTTGAGTACATCCGTACTAATGCCTTTATTGAGAAGGCTTGTAAGTTCTTAAATAAAAAAATACCAATCACAAATCTATCATCTTCAAATATGCTTGATATAACGTTTAAGGTATTTGACAAAGAAAATAAAAGAGTGCTTATTGAAAATTTCAAAAAGTATATGGAGAAAAAATAAAATATGACACAGTATAGAATAGAACACAGATACCCATGTTATGCCAATGGTGGATGTATTCCTTATGATGGTTACTTTGTTCAAAAACTTGAAGAAGGTTTCTTTTCAGACGAATGGGTTGACATCAAAGGTTTTGGTGACAGAGATCGTGCAGAAGAATTGTTGAAAATATTAAAAGGTTAAATTATGGCACAATACATAGACAAATCCGCTTTAGTAGCGGAGATAGATAGAAGAATTCAATTTTTTACAGAAGAATCAGGAAATTCTAATTCTGATATTGTAATAGCCTTATTCGGGTTAAAATCTTTTCTCGACACTCTGGAAGTGAAAGAGATAGACTTTCATAAGGAATTATTGTCTTTTTATAAACATACAAATGATAGCGGTAGTGAAATTGCCCTTGCAAAACATTTCTACGAACTTGGGATTAAAGCAGCACAGAATGAGCACAAAAGTTGTACAACTGATGAGTAATCATGAGTAATTGTGAGTAATTATGAGTAATTCAGAGTAATATTGTAGCTATGGAGCAGTATATTAAGAAATCCGCTATAATGGCAGAGATAAGGAAATATATTAAAAGTGCAGAAGCGTTTTTAAAGTACCATCATAACCGTAATGATAAATCGGTTTATGCGTTTGAGCAAGAAAAATTAGTAATGTGTGACCTTCTTATTTTCCTCGACACACTTGAAGTGAAAGAGGTGGATTTGAATGAAGAAATTGAAAAGTGTCTAAAACGGCACAATATGTTAGCAGTTGGTAAGAAAGATTTTACTGACATTGCCAAACATTTCTTTGAACTTGGTGTGCAAGTAAGTAATAAATTACAGAAAGGAGAATAATATGACAGACAGAATTGCATTGGTAATTATTGCTGTGTTAATAGTAGCAGCACCATTTATTGTTTATATATGGAAAGGAAGAAATGGAGGTATCGGATGACTAACAAAGAAGCAATTAAATTTCTACAGCAACTTTACCCAAATGGTGGGCATTGTTGGCTTGATGATCAACGTATGGAGGCTATAGGCATGGCTGTAAAGGCTTTGCAAGAAGAGCCTGTAAGTGAGGAACAAGTAAAAGAAGATACAATGACTATTAGTAAAGAATGGTTCGAACATTGCAAAAAGTCTTGGTATAATGAAGGTTATATTGATGGAGAATATAATCGTGATAGACAGTTTGAAAAACCTGTAAGCGAAGATTTTGAAGAGGCGGCAAGTAGGTATGCTAAAGAAGAGTACAACCGTAAAAATCCAGCAACTCTTCCTGATAGATGTAGAGGTTGCTATGAACCATTGATGTATGCTTTCAAGGCTGGTGCTAAGTGGAAGGCTGAACAATTTGAAAAAGAAAGGCTAAAACAATGTAATACTTTAACAAAAGAGCAAGCAAAGATAGAGCAAGACTTTGTAGTGAACTTTATCAAAAATAATAATTGTACACCTACATTCATTGATGCTATTGAATATGGTAAGAAATTAAAACTTAAAGATAAGAAATAAACTATGAGTAGGGAAGAGAAATTCATACAGGACTACACAAGAACTTGTAGTAATGAACTTGAAGGTGGTATCTATCACGAATGGCTAACTCCAGATGATGCAAGAAGTGCTGTGGAGATTGCAAGGGGAGAAGTCTTGCTAAATGTCGCAGAATGGATAGAAGACACCTTTATCTTTAGTAAAGATGCGAAGAAAGACTTTAGTCAAACATTTAATATAAATCTGTTATGAATAAGGCAGAAGAACGAGCATTAGAAGCATATCCAAAAGAAACAAGGGATATTTCAGGATTTGTCATTGATATTGGGCATCCACAATATATGCGTGACTTATACATTGAAGGCTATCACCAAGCAGAGAAAGACAATGAACTGACTTGGGTAGATATGGAGTGTATAATAAAGCACTATCAAGACATTATGGCTGAAAAAAGCCATGTGTTTATGCGTGTAGAAGATTATCAAGAAGTGTTGAAACGATTTAAAGATTTGAAGAAATGAATATTTTAATTACACTACCAAAGCACCTGATCGAAAAGATTATGTCGGGTGAGAAGAAGTATGAAATGAGAAAGTGTCTGCCAAAGAACATGAAGATTGGTGAAGATGGCTTTTTCATAGTTGAGAAAGGAACAGATAAGGTTAGGTGTTGGTGTATGGTTGACAAAGTTATAGGGTACGATGCTGGTGTAAATTTTGCAGGGCTACATGCACAAGACTTATGCGTATCAAGGGAGTATATTGCAAAGTATGCCAACGAAAAGAAAGTCTATCTTTGGAAGATTGGTAAGGTTATAAAAACTGAAGGTCTCTGTCGCAACTCTCTTGGTATTGATAAGAACCCACAGCAGTTTGCATATTGCTAAAGGAAAGATATTAATAATAAACAAAGTAAATAGAGTAAAGATATGGAAAATTATGAAGTAGGAGGTAATCATTATCAATTGCCAATACAACCAGTAGAATTTATTCAAAAGAATAACATTCCATTCTGTGAGGGTAATGTTATTAAGTATGTGTGTAGACACAAAAAAAAGGAAAAAGCAAAGGATATAAGAAAAGCTATATCTTACTGTGTGCTTATCCTGAAGCATGAATACGGATATTCCGATGATGATATAAAGGAAATATTCAAGTAATCTACAAAAAAACCTAGGCGAGCCATCACGGTTAACCTAGGTAAATAACCATTTTTAAAAATTTATTATGAAATTACTTCTTATAAAAGAAGCAATGCAAAGGTACGTAAATATTTGCTAATTTACTCGTATCTTGCTTATTTTTTTATTTCATTTAAGAAATTCACTACCTTATTTATGGTTTCGTCTATCTTTTTTCTGTCCTGGCTAATGTATCTGGAGGTAACTGTTTTTGCCCAGCTGTGACCCAAACACATTGCTATAGCCCTATCATTTATGTCTAATGTATTTGCACATATATCTCCGAAAGTATACCTGGCACTATATAATGTAGCATGAGGAACTATCTTTTTTATAGCAGTGTTGGCTCCATGGGTAAAAGATAGGTAGCTTTTTCGGTTATCCATGAAGGATAATAAGTGATGCTTACCCTTATATTTATTTAATAATATTCTAGCCGGTTCAGTAATTGGCAAACTAATTTTATGAATATGTTTAGCATTATCTTTATTTGTCTTTGTCCTAACAAATACCAGTCTATCGTTAATAATAGAACATGAAGTAAGAAGATCCACCGGATTAATACCTCCAAAATAAAAAGATAGCATAAAGAAGTCACTATATTTTTTTATATAGTTGTCTCCGGAGTAATCACGAATAGATAGTAGCTCATCTATAGAAAGCTGATTAGGTTCTGTCTCTTCTACCGGAATAGACCATTTTCTAAATACACCTAGAGCCAAATCATAATAATTACATACGGTCCTAATATTCCTAAACTCTTTACCTGCTCCATTGATACTCATATTTTTGCGAAGCTGGACATAATATTTATCTAGCCATACTTTATTTGGCTCAACCATTTTCGCATCATACTGATTAATTAAATCAGCCGTATGTCTATACATATAAGAGGTGGCAGGATTATTTTTTAACTTACTATATTCTAGCACATAATATGTAAAAGGCTTTTGGGCACTTTTCTTTGTCCTGTTGAAAAATAAATCAAGCTGCTCTTTTAACTGATCTTTCGTCCATGCAGGATGATTGATTACATACTCGTCTGTAAACAACTGCAATTTATTTAACAAGTTTTTCTTTGGTTTACGATTTGGTTCTTTCTCGTTAAGATCTGTTCCTTTAAAAGCGTATTTAACTTTTATTCCTATATTATATTGCAAGCGTAAAGGACCACGTTTCACAATAAGATATACTGGTATCATACCATACTTATTTGCTCTTGAAGCTATACACCGTGTGAAAATTGATGTTATCATATTACAAAAATGTACACCTAATGTTATACCTAAAATGTAATAATCTGCGGTATTTTGCAGATATTTTGTTGATTTTAAAGAAAAATTGAGTGAAAAATATAACCGGTAAAGATGCGTAAGTATCTGATTATCAGGCTAGAGCGGGATACGGGAGTCGAACCCGCCTCACAGGCTTGGGAAGCATAGAAACAAGCTTGTAACTGTCTGATTATTAGTTACTTACTTACGGCTAAAAATGTTGTACACCTAATGTTATACCTAAATGGTACTTATTAGGTGCATGATCATTTCTTTCCTTATTTTGGTTATACTATCTTCGTCTATTTTCTTTTTAAGCATGTTGCCATTACCGGTTATCAACCATTCCAAATTTAGCATTGGAAATTTCTTAGCTACAAGTAATATTTTTTCACTACCGACACTACCTTTTGTTTTGTGTGCAGCATTATAAACAAACTGGTTTCCTAGTTTGCAAATTGTCTCAAAATTCCTTACAGAAGCGACAATTTCATTTTCAATACACCAATACATAAACTGTTCAAGTCTTTGTGCGCAATTAAATTTCTCCATTTAGTTTCTCCATTAAGTTAGCAATCTTTCTATTTGTTATTATAGTCTCTTGATAAAGTTGTTTTTGACGTTCTAGTAGATAGTTGAGCTCTGTCTTGGCCGCTAATAGGTCATCGTTTGCTACAAGCTCTTCACGGGATATTCCAAATTTCTTGACGCAATAATCTACTAGTTTTTCGTTTCTTCGTTTCCCACTAATCATTGCTGAAATTGTAGACTGAATTATTCCAGTATCCTGCATGATTTCATTTTGGGTTACACCCCTTTCTCTCAGCAAAGACTTAATCCTTTTACCTACTAATTCGTAATTCATATTGTAATAGTTTCTAAATTATTGTATAATATAGTAAAATAATATTAAATATAGCGGTATTTTGTGCGATAATATGCTATATATCGCAAGTATATGCTATATTTGCATCGTCATTCAGAGATATTGACTACTCAGGGTACTAAATAGTATAACCCTTTTGCTACATATAACTATTGCAAATGTACTAATTTAGAGAATACTCTGCAAGAATATTATATATAAAAAAGATTAATATGGAATGCAAAGTACATTACGTCCGGAAAAAATGGCTCGATGAAAAGCAAGCAGCTACTTATACTTCGCTGTCAAAGCGTAAGCTGTTTGATTTGAGAATGAGCGGAAGACTTTCATACTGTAAGGTTGACGGAAAGATATTATATGATATAGATATACTGGATAATTTCGTAGAAAATAACAGGGTGATTTAACTTTTATCTACTAGTTTTGAGTTATTGTAATGTTTCAATTATCATGTTAGTATTCAGCTGCTTGTTTGTGAAAATAGGCAGTTTTTCAGAAATTGATAGAAATTTTGACATATGCAATTAGGCTGCTTGTTTGTGAAAATAGGCAGTTTTTTACCGGGAAAGGTTAAATTAAAGCAGGTTCGATTCCTGCACCCGGTGCTCCAGAAGGCTCGTTAAGTCGGTAAGTTCCTTCGATAGATCTTTGAAATAGTGGCAACAGCCCTTTGAAATTGAATGTTGTGTGGACTGGTTGGGGGTGGCGAAAAATAGTAACTGCCTCCAACCTATAAAAACTGATTGTGTGTTAATGCAAGCTTTGACGGATAAGCAACTTCCGTATGCGAAATGCAGAGCAACACTTAAAGTATTACTTATGAAAAAAATCGAATACGCAATCAGCGAAGCAGAACTGATTAACCGTGTAAGCATGGTGTCAGGTTACGAAAGAGATAAATGTAAAGATGTTATAGATGCATTCAGAGACATAATTTACGATTGCATGGAGAATGGTACAAGTGTTACATGGAATAATGTATGCAAGTTTAATAGGAATGTTAGTAAAAGACATTCGTTTAGCGAGGAGGTTAATCCTCATTACGTTATGAACTGCAAACCGGCAAAGAAAATGATTAATATGCTTCGTGGTATAAATGTTGAGGAATGATGAAAGCAAAACAAGAATGGGTATATGATGGTATTACTTTTGATAGCCGTGAAGAGATGACCTATTATAAGCACCTTCTTACTGTTCCTGGTATCAAAAGCATTCATAGACAAATATCATTTACAATTTTGCCAAAAGTGGTATATTACGTAAAAAAGAAGCTAAAGACGAAAGAGAAACTTGTAGAAAGAGTTGCAAGCTCTAAAAGGATTTATACTTGCGATTTTATCTATGAGCTAGATGGGCAAATATATATTGTAGATGTTAAGTCTTATTATACACACTCCATGCGCTATTGGGGATTCACAAAGGATCTAATGATTAGAAAACTATGTGAACACAATAATAAAAGAAAGAGTAACATAAAGTTTCGCGAAGTCATTGTGACATTTGTTCCTAAGCGAAATGGTGGAGGATATACACTAAAGTATATCGATAAACTTTGAGCAACTTGTATCTTTTACAATAGATCAACTAAAAAAAGTGTTTTTTAGGGTTTTTCATATTTCATGCTAAATAAATTTTTTCGTTTTACCAAAATTTGTATTTCAGCTGCTTGTTTGTGAAAATAGGCAGTTTTTTTTGAACTCATTTAAAATTTAATATATGAAATCATTCAAAGGTCCTTTTTACATCTGTGGGGTAAAATATCCTAAGATGCTCGATAATGGCAAGACAAAAGCCGTATCTGAGAATTATGTGGTTTCTGCTTTATCGTTTACAGAAGCAGAGGCAAACATTATCCAAAATATTAGTCCATACGCTAATGATCTATCTGTAGAGTCTATTAAAAAGGCTACATTTAGCGAAATATTCATTCCTGAGAATGAAGCATACGACAAATGGTATATAGCTAAACTTGACTTCATTGTTATTGATGAAAAAAGCGACAAGGAGAAGAAACAGAAAGTTTGCTATCTGGTAAATGCTGCTAATCTTGGTAATGCAATAATGAATGTTGATAAGGCAATGCGCGGTACGATGATAGATTATCGTAATGTCGCTGTTACCGAAAGTGATATACTAGATGTTTTTAACAATGGATAAATATAAGACTAAAGGTCATTTACTCTATGAAATAGAACACCCAGAGCGAAACTATACATTTGATAATAATTCTACAGCAAAGCATTATGCAAATGTATTAAACGGGAGAACAAAGAAAGATTTTACCTATCTGGGGCACAAACAAGGTTGGACCGTTGTCCCACTTAAATATAGAGTAGCAGAGGCTCTAAATCTTGAAACAGAATGCCACTATGTTGGTAGATGTGAATGTGAGACCTATTGCCCTGCATTAGGTTTTAGTTATAGAACTAATTAATGTAATAATAAAATGGTAAATACAGAAGATAATTTAAGAATCTACAATTTGGTCCGCAAAGTACCACAAGAAGCTTTGAAGACAATCTCAGCCGGCAATCTAAAGGGTATGAGTGATATTAATCCTCAATTCCGAATTATGGCTATGACACAAGCTTTTGGTATATGCGGTATTGGTTGGAAGTACGAGATAACCAAACAGTGGACTGAGACTTATGGTAATGAGGTAAAGTGTTTCACTAACATCAATGTTTATGTTCGTGACAAAGATAATAACTGGTCAGATCCTATTCCTGGTACTGGTGGTTCTTCTATTGTTCAGGTGTTTTCTAGCCGCACACAAGTTAACGATGAGGGCTACAAGATGTCATTAACAGATGCTTTAGGTGTTGCGATGAAAGCTTTAGGTGTGGCTGCTGATGTCTATTTTCAAAAAGGTGCAAGATTTGGTACTAAGTATGAACAAGCAGAAT
>Ga0326512_10003686_pt1 | contig 11191 bp, 5 predicted proteins | sample 1_2617_0518_D_FD_203652 | JGI IMG/M metagenome (GOLD analysis project Ga0326512, IMG submission 203652) | Bovine rumen microbial communities from UC Davis, California, United States - 1_2617_0518 | ecosystem: Host-associated > Mammals > Digestive system > Stomach > Rumen | place: USA: California...
ACGTCTATCATGCTTGGTGATTACGCAAACATGAACTTCATGGAATTCTTCTGGATGAAGGGACGTCCCGGAATTTTCTGGGCCGTTGAGCTTGGAGCGATCATGACAGTACCTGTAATGATGTTTCTTTTTCATAAGCTCACCCAGCCGGTTGAGGCAAATGAAAAAACAGTTGTGGAAGATAAGTTTCCTACCATAGCTCTTTGCGGCATAGTTGTATGTCTCATCATCGCATCATTTATTCCAAATACTCCATCAATAACAAACGGTACCATATGTATGGTCATCGCAGTGATATGTCTGATCTATGATTATGTCAGGAAGAGAAACATAACAAATCTCAGGCGTGCGCTGGCGTCGGTTGACTTTGAAACATTGTTTGTTCTGTGCGGTCTTTTTGTGGTCATCCGCGGAATAACCGATGTAGGACTTATAGATGATGCAGCAAAACTCATAGTAGATGCAGGCGGTGATAATCTGTTTTTACTGTACACCATCATTGTTTGGGGTTCCGTATTGTTATCTGCCTTTATCGACAATATTCCTTATGTTGCAACCATGCTTCCTATACTGACGGGTATTACCTCTCTTCTGGGTATCGAGCCTTATGTGCTTTACTTCGGACTTCTTTCAGGTGCTACCCTGGGAGGAAACATTACACCGATAGGGGCAAGTGCCAATATCACGGCAGTAGGTATGCTGAAGAAAGGTGGTCATGAAGTGTCCTTTGGAGATTTTATGAAGATAGGGCTTCCTTTCACATTGGTTGCAGCTACAACAGGCTACCTTTTTATATGGGTTTTCTGGCATTGAAACAGCCGGTCAATATTTCGCCATTTCAGATGATTTTGATGTATTGTGGATATATGGAAGCTCTGTAAATAATTAAAAGAATGTTAAAAAAATATCAATTTGTATTGACAAGGAGAGATTTAGGAAATATACTATGTCCATAGATTGATAAAAAAATAACAAACGCATCAAAACTGATTCGTGGAATTATTTTTCAGAAACTATTGTTGCCACAGAAAAGAGGAAATCACATGAGTAAAGTAAAAAATCCGGAAGTTGTAAATGACATGGATTCATTGCTTCAGAAGATCCAGGTAGTTCGTGAGGCTCAGGAGAAGTTCGCGACTTACAGTCAGGAACAGGTTGACAAGATCTTCAATGCAGCAGCTACAGCAGCAAACCAGATGCGTATCGAACTAGCGCAGATGGCTGTAGAAGAAACAGGAATGGGCGTAGTTGAGGATAAGGTTATAAAGAACAACTACGCAGCTGAGTATATCTACAATAAGTACAAGAATGTACAGACCTGTGGAGTTATCGACGAGGATCCTGCGTTCGGAACAAAGACAGTTGCCGAGCCTTTGGGACTTATCGCTGCCGTTATCCCTACAACAAACCCTACATCAACAGCTATTTTCAAGACATTGCTTTGCCTTAAGACAAGAAACGGTATCATCATCAGCCCGCACCCAAGAGCTAAGAAGTGTACAAGCCTTGCAGCAAAGATCGTACTTGACGCAGCAGTTGCAGCAGGTGCACCTGAGAACATCATCGGATGGATCGATGAGCCGTCACTGGAGATGACATCAGAGATCATGCATGATGCTGACTGCATCCTTGCAACAGGCGGACCGGGAATGGTTAACGCAGCTTATTCATCTGGAACACCGGCTCTCGGAGTTGGTGCAGGAAACAACCCATGTATCATCGATTCTTCAGCTGATATCGAGATGGCAGTTTCCTCTATCCTTCATTCAAAGACCTTTGATAACGGTATGATCTGTGCATCAGAGCAGTCAATAACCGTTGTTGCAGACGTTTACGATAAAGTAAAGAAAGAGCTGGAGTACAGAGGTGCCTACTTCCTCAATAAAGAGGAGCGTGAGAAGGTTGGAAAGACCATCATTATCAATGGTTCCCTCAATGCAAAGATCGTTGGACAGCCTGCATGGAAGATCGCTGAGCTTGCCGGAGTAAAGATTCCTCACGACAAGAAGGTGATCATCGGAGAGGTTTCCGACAACACAAAGGCAGAGCCATTTGCACACGAGAAGCTTTCACCTGTTCTCGGAATGTACAAGGCAAAGGATTTCGATGCTGCTATTAAGAATGCAGAGCTCCTTCTCATGGACGGAGGCCCGGGACACACAGCATCAATCTTCATCGATCCAAGAGAGACCGAAAAGATACATAAGCACGCAGTTGCAATGCATGCCTGCAGAATACTTCTTAACATGCCGTCTTCACATGGTGGAATCGGTGATCTCTATAACTTTAAGGTTGCTCCTTCTCTTACACTGGGATGCGGTTCTTACGGCGGAAACTCCGTATCGGAGAACGTTGGTATCAAGCATCTTTTAAACTATAAGACAGTTGCAGAGAGGAGAGAGAATATGCTCTGGTTCAGAACACCTGAGAAGGTTTATTTCAAGAAGGGCTGTATGCCTGTAGCCCTCAGTGAGCTTAAGGACGTTTACGATAAGAAGAAGGTATTCCTGGTAACAGACTCCTTCCTTGATCAGGCAGGATACATCAAGCCTATAACAGATAAGCTTCATGAGATGGGAATCGACTACAGAGTATTCTCTCATGTTCAGCCGGATCCTACACTTGCAAATGCAACTGAAGGTGCTGAACAGATGGAACGCTACAATCCTGATACCATCATCGCATTCGGTGGCGGTTCAGCAATGGACGCAGCAAAGATCATGTGGGTTCTTTACGAGCATCCTGAAGTAAAGTTCGCTGACATGGCTATGCGTTACATCGATATCCGTAAGAAGGTTTACCAGTTCCCTAAGATGGGTACAAAGGCTCTGTTTGTAGCTATCCCTACATCTTCAGGAACAGGTTCAGAGGTTACACCGTTCGCGGTTATCACAGATGAGGAGACAGGAACAAAGTATCCTATCACTGACTACGAGCTTCTTCCGAACATTGCCATCGTTGACACAGACAACATGATGACACAGCCAAGAGGACTTACAGCTGCATCAGGAATCGACGTACTTGTACATGCTCTTGAGGCATACGCAAGCATGATGGCTTCACCATATACAGACGGTCTCGCACTTCAGGCTATGAAGAGAGTATTTGATTATCTTCCTACAGCCTACAACGAGCCTACAAACATCAAGGCACGTGATGAGATGGCTAATGCTTCCTGCATGGCAGGTATGGCCTTCGCCAATGCTTTCCTTGGAATCTGCCACTCCATGGCTCACAAGCTTGGCGCATTCCACCACATCCCTCACGGACTTGCAAACGCACTGCTTCTTAATGCTGTAATCAGATATAACGCATCAGAGCAGCCGCCAAAGATGGGAACCTTCCCTCAGTACGAGTATCCTCACACACTTAAGAGATACGCTGAGTGTGCTCGTTTCGTAGGCATTAACGAGAAGGACGATGCAAAGGCTGTTGAGAAGCTCTGCGAGAAGATCACAGAACTCAAGAAGACAGTAGGCGTTAAGGAGAGAATCCAGGATTACAATGTAACAGAAGAAGATTTCTTAAAGACCCTCGATGAGATGAGTGTCAAGGCCTTCGACGACCAGTGTACCGGAGCAAACCCCCGTTATCCGCTGATCTCAGATCTCAAGGAAATCTACATGCTTGCCTTCTACGGAAAGAAGTATAAGAAGAACGACAAGACCCCTGTAGAAATCCTGGGCTGCGTAAAGGAGTATACAGAGTAATACTTAGCTATGCGCTATCTTACTTTGATATTCATAAAATGATGAACCTTGTGGCAACAAGTTCATAAAAAAGCTGTGTGAGATTCAGATCTCACACAGCCTTTTTTATATACGTAAATCATTCATCAGTGAATTTTGTCAGTATGTGAGGAAAATGCAAGGGATGTGTGGCTGGGGCTGCGAACCTTATCAGCGTTTCGTAAGAAATGCTGATGCCCCCAGGCGGCGAGGCTGTTTCGGCGTAAGCCGAAATCAAACGAAAATGCCCGCGCGGCTTGTGGCAGATTCTGGAAGAATCTATCATGTAGCGTCAGCCCTCGCGTAGCGAGTTCAAATGGGCTGACGTTCCCAACGTAGCGCATTTAAATGGCATTTTCTCCTTGTACTTCGTGGCCCGTCACGCATCCCTTGCATTTTCCGTACCATTTAAATACATACCGTTTAGTTATACCTGTTATTTTTAGTTTACTCAAAAGTTATAACGTGCTATAGTATCTCATGTAAAGCAAACGATTCGGAGCCAATGGGGGCGCCTTTCAGGAAGAGAGGGCGTGGTCTGTCCTGGCACCGGATTTTTTAAATTTAAGAAGTATTTCCTGAAGGAGGAAAATCTTATGTCTTATGTTGCAGAAGTATACGAAAACTTAAAAGCTAAACATCCTTACGAGCCTGAATTTCTTGAGGCTGCAAAGAGAATTCTTGATTCTCTGGATCCTATCGTTCAGAAGAACGAAGAGGTTTACAGAAAGAATGCTCTCCTCGAGAGATTTGTAGAGCCTGAGAGAATCATCACATTCAGAGTACCCTGGACAGATGATAAGGGTGTAAACCATGTAAATCTTGGCTATAGAGTGCAGTTTAACTCTGCTATCGGACCATACAAGGGGGGTCTTCGTTTCCATCCTTCAGTTACACAGTCAATTCTCAAATTCCTTGGCTTCGAGCAGATATTAAAGAATTCTCTTACAGGTCTTCCTATCGGCGGCGGCAAGGGTGGTTCTGATTTCGATCCTCACGGAAAGTCAGAGTCAGAGGTTATGCGTTTCTGCCAGAGCTTCATGACAGAGCTTTTCAAGTATATCGGTAAGGATACAGACGTACCTGCAGGAGATATCGGTGTAGGCGGACGTGAGGTCGGATTCCTTTTCGGACAGTACAAGAGACTCACAAACCTCTACGAGGGTGTTCTCACAGGTAAGGGACTCAGCTTCGGTGGATCCCTTGCAAGACCGGAGGCTACAGGATACGGTCTCGTATATATCACAGACGAAATGGTAAGGGCAGCAGGCAAGTCTCTTAACGGAGCAACAGTAGTTGTTTCAGGTTCAGGAAACGTTGCACAGTATGCTATCCAGAAGGCAACCGCACTTGGAGCAAAGGTTGTTACATGTTCTGATTCTAACGGATACGTTTATGATCCTAACGGAATCAACTTCGATGTTCTCTGCCAGATCAAGCAGGTAGAGAGAGCAAGAATCAGCGAGTATTCTAAGAGAGTTCCGGGTTCTGAGTACCATGAGGGTGAGAGACCTTGGGGCGTTAAGTGCGATATTGCTCTTCCTTGCGCAACACAGAATGAGATCAACGGTGAGGATGCCAAGAAGCTTCTTGCCAACGGATGCTGGGCAGTTGCAGAGGGTGCTAACATGCCATCTGATTCAGATGCCATCGATGCTTACCTTGCAGCAAAGATCCTCTTCATGCCTGCTAAGGCAGCTAATGCCGGCGGCGTTGCAGTTTCAGCTCTTGAGATGTCTCAGAACTCTGAGAGACTCAGCTGGACCTTCGAAGAGGTTGACGGAAAGCTTAAGGATATCATGACAAATATCTACAAGAACGTTGCAGCTGCAGCTGAGAAGTATGGCTATGAGGGCAACTTCGTAGTTGGTGCCAACATCGCAGGTTTCGAGAAAGTTGCTGACGCAATGCTCGCTCAGGGACTGGTATAATGCAGAGCTTTTTCCGTGAAATTGAGATAGCTTGCAATTAAGAAACTGATATAGTAATATACGAAAGTCAGGTGTATTTAACACCTGGCTTTCGTTGGTTATTCCCGTAAATGTAATTATCTTACGTTTCTAAATGAAAACGATTGGGTTTTAGTTTGGTATACGTTCATTCTGTTTAAAAGCATTTATTTTACGGGTAAATATAAGATTATTCAGAAGCATTTGGGAACTCCAGCCATTTAGTTCGCTTCGCGAAGGCTGGAGCTACATGACAGGTTCCGCAGGAGCCTGCCACAAGTTGCAGTCTAAAGAGGTTATAGATGCATAATTTTCTGAAAACAATAGGATTTTCAAAGATACAAACAGATATGCAGCTTGAGCCGCTTTTGGAGCGTGCTGTAAATGAAAAGTATCGGACTCTTATCATCAATGGCAACGAAGGTTCCGTCATTGAGCAGTATCAGCTTCCGGTGGCACCTTCCATGGGTATTGCGGTTGTGGGAGAGAGAACTCCCGATGGTGTTTTCCACAGGAATTATTATTTTCCTTATATGAGATCCTATGACGGAACCTTGACAGAAGCAGGATCTGTGGAGAGACATCTGGAGAAAGAAACCTATGCCGGAGTACTGGAAGACTTTAAGTCAGGAATAACACTTATCTTTTATGTAACCAACTCAGTACAGCTCAGAGAACTCCATAAAATGGGCATGAACGTTAAAGCAAGACAGGCATTTCTCACCGGCCTTGCCATCGAAGGAAAAATCCTGCTGCCTATAGAGAAGAAGGAAGATCCTGAAGCTGTAAAAAGAAAAAGCATTGAGCGAAGAAGACTTTTTGAGGCCGCAAGGCAGGGAGATCAGGAGGCAATCGATACCCTTACGGAAACGGATATCAATATGTTTAATGAGCTCCATCAACGTATAGTTACAGAAGATTTATACAGCATAGTAGAAACAACCTTCATGCCTACGGGTGTTGAGTGTGATATATATTCGATCCTTGGAGAGATTGTTTCTCTCAGAGTAAAGGAAAATGTTTATACCCATGAAAATGTGGTGGATATGAAGATCAGCTGCAATGACTGCATCTTCCATGTTGCCATCAATGAGACGGATCTCGTGGGCATCCCCGCTGTGGGAAGAAGATTTAAAGGAAAAATATGGATGCAGGGCAATCTGGAGTTCATTGAGAATGATACGGATGGTCAGGCTGATGACGATAACGCAGAAGCTGTGGGATAACCCCACAGCTTTTTTTCGCGATAAGGCCGTCACATGTGCTTATACAAAAGCATTTGGGAACTCCAGCCATTTAGTTCGCTTCGCGAAGGCTGGAGCTACATAACAGGTTCCGCAGGAACCTGCCACAAGACATGTGACGGTCAACGCGTAATCGAGTAGGGCGTATTTTCTCTACTCGATTGATGAGGAAGCTTACGATTCAGGCGAAGAGAAATTCTAATTAATTTTTTTTGAAATAATTGTCGAATAATAAGAAGAATGGCGATGAATGTAATTGCTGTTCATACAAATAATAAGGGGATTTAGTTTTTTTACTATCGCAGGGAGTAATAATGCTGTCAAATATATCGAGCGGTGAAATTTTAAGAGCAGAAAATTTACATAAACAGTATATATCCGGGGAAGTTGTCGTGAACGCGCTAAATGGTGTGTCTTTCTCTATTTCAGCCGGGGAATTCGTGGTGGTTCTCGGTCCTTCCGGGTCAGGTAAAAGTACTATGTTGAATACTATCGGAGGTATTGAAACTATCACCTCAGGGGAACTGTATTACCAGGATGTTGCTGTCCATAGTCTCAGTAAAAAGGAACTGACAGACTATCGTAGGAAGTACATCGGTTTTATATTTCAGTTTTACAACCTTATGCCAAATCTAACAGCTTTGGAAAACATAGAGCTTGCCGCAGAACTCACGGATCATCCCCTTGACCCGAACAAGCTCCTGAATGATGTAGGGCTGTCCAAACAAGCGGGGCATTTTCCTGCGAAAATGTCGGGAGGACAGCAGCAGCGAGTTGCCATCGCCAGAGCTTTATGTAAAAACCCGGATCTTCTTCTATGTGATGAGCCTACAGGAGCTCTTGATACCAGAACCGGAGTAGATGTACTTAAGCTATTGTTGGATTTCAATAAAAATCTGAAAAAAACCGTTATTGTAGTAACGCACAATCCTTCCATAGCCTATGTAGCGGATAAGGTTATTTATTTTCGTGATGGAGTTATCGAAAGGGTTGAAGAGAATGATCGTCCGTTAAGTGTGGATGAGGTAGAGTGGTAGATGGAAACCTATTCAAAAAATATATATCGAGGTATTCTTCGGAATCGGGGATCATATATCGGAGCTGTTTTAATCATTTCTTTGGGTATATTTGTTTACTGCGCTATGACGGAATTTCTGATGAATTTCAGAAATACCACTGAGATTTACTGCGAAGAGAACGGGTTTGCCGATGCATTTGCAACTGTCAAAGGAATGCCTAAAAGTAAGCTTGCGGAGCTGGAGGATATAGAAGGCATTCGAGAGGTGTTTGGGCGTCTTGAAGCAAATGCCCGATTAATCCTTCCCGACGAGAACAAAATCGTTACACTGCATATTATGACCTGGAGTAAAAATGATATCATGAATCGCATGGTGCTTGATCCGTCTCCTGAGGAATTGACCCCGGAAGATATATATATCGGACCGCTTCTTGTTGAAAACTATGGAATCCTTATGGGAGATGAACTGAAGGTAATCTGCGGAAACCGTACAAAACAGCTTACCTTCCTTGGGAATGCATACTCACCGGAGCAGATGTTCATTTTGCCGGATGAATCTGTTCCTGCAATGGATAACACCATCTTCGACCTTGCGGCAATGAGTGAAGATGGAATAGAAGCTCTGACCGGGCAAAACGGAATCGTTACCAATATCGGTTTCCGACTGGAAAGTGGCTACAGTTTTGCGGATGTGCAATATGCTGTTAAGGAAAAGCTGAAGCCCTACGGCTATGTTGATCTATGTTCTCGCAGAAATCAGACAAGTTATGCGTCCATAATTGAAGAGATCGAGAGCTATGAACTGATCATAGCAATTCTTCCGACGATTTTTATGGCAGTAACGATGTTTATGCTGTATGTGGTTTTGAAAAAGATGGTGGACGGTGATCGCACACTGATCGGAACCTTGAAGGCTTTTGGTGTCCGGGATGGTGAGATTCTTTTTCAATATATGCGGCAGGGGGTTTTGATAGGACTTCTGGGAGGGCTGCTCCCTATAGTGTTTGCGGAAATTGCAGGCAAAGCACTTTATGACGATGATATAACATATTATTCGATCCCTGTTCATAATTATATTGGACATTTAAGTGTATGGCTGAAGGGTATATGTATTTCGTTGTTTACGTCACTTACAGCACTTTTTCTCGGGGTGGTTGAAGTGCTCAGAATCACGCCGGCGGAAAGTATGCGGCCGGCGGCACCAAATAAAGGCATTTCTTTTGGTCTTCCTTTGGCTGTCAAACAAAGCTTGAATGCACGCCAGGTAATGGGGCTCAGAGCAATCTTCAGAAATCCATTGAGAAGTATGATTATTGCACTTGCAGTTTCGCTGCCGTTTGCATTGATATCTTCATTCAGTTCCTTTGACGATGTCATGCAGCAGACACTTTACGACCAGTATATTAAAGCGGAGACCTATGATCTCAGACTGCGTTTGGAGAATGAGATAAATGATGCTTCGGTGGATTCTTTGGTCGACAGGCTGCGATATGTGAAGGAATATGAAAGTATATCTTCATATACGGTTCAGCTGAAATGTGAAAACAGAGCGGAATATACAGGACTTACTATATTAAATCCTGGATCGAATATGTTTCGTATCATTGATATTTATAATGAATACTTTGAACCGAGAAGTGACGGTCTCCTCATTAGCGAGGGGCTTGCACATAAGATGAATATCAAGGCAGGAGATGTGATAGAAATCAGCGCTTCGGAACTTACACAACCTGATGAAACTGTTTTGATTCCTGTGATCAGGCTGGTAAAAAGTGGTTTTGGAAGCGGTTGCTACCTTTCTGCCGAAGGAGTTCAGCGATACTTTCGTACAACATTCCATCCCAATATGGTACTGCTTAATATAGAAGATGGAAAGAAGGATGTGGTGCTTTCACAGATTCAGAATTTAGGTGATATAACCTATTCGATTGAAAGTGGGGGAATGCTTGAGAAAAGTGTAGATATGATGAGCACAACGATATTGATGCTCGATTTTCTATCTATATTTTCATTGATTGTTGGCGGTATCATTATCTACAGCATCATCAGTATCAGCATGAGGGAACGGACAAATGAATTTGGAACGATGATTATACTCGGAATGGATTCCATGGAGGTAAGTGAGATCATAGTCTTCGAGCAGACTTTTAATTTCGTTATTGGTATCCTACTGGGATTTCCGCTATCAGGTTTGATGTGTAAAATAGTGGAATATGCTGTTTCCACAGATACATTGTCCGTGGAAATGCATATAAGTAAAGAGATGTATCTAGGGGTATTTCTGATCTGTTTAACCGAAACGGCTTTTTCGATTTTTATAATTGTACGTAGGATATTATCTATGCAGTTAACGGATGTATTAAAAAACAGGGAATGATTCATATGAAAAAAATAGTGTTTAAAAAGAAATATGCAGCCATAATTTCCGGTGTAATTATTGCGGGGGCAGTAATTTACATGTTCCTGAATTCTCCTATTGATGTTCGTATGGAAACAGCGGAACGGACTGATTACTCCGATACCTTTACGGAAAAAGGTGTTGTAAAGAGTGAAACGGAGCTTCATTACTTCAGTGAGATCGAAGCGGGAATACAGAAGGTTTTCGTACATAAAAACGACAAGGTAAAGGCAGGAGATATTCTGGTTCAGCTTGACCTGACAAATTTTCAGTATGAACGTGAATCTCATGAGAATGCGCTTAAGAAGTCTCGCGCCGAATGGGAAAAGAGACGTTACTCTGCCGACATGGTGGTCTCGCCAAAGGCATACCTGGACATTGCGAGGTCGGAGAGGGATGCAGCAGCTTCCAATCTTTCATATTGGGAAACAAATGTTGCCGGAATCCGTGTGCTGTACGCAGCAGGTGATGTATCACTTCAGGGATTTCAGGAGGCAGAAGCAAAGCTTAAAGAGGCAAGAAGTAATTATGAGGCTGCGGAACTTAAGTATAAGGATGCTGCTTCCAGAATCAATGAAGCCGGAGAAAATGTGAATGAAGAGTACTATTCAGCTGATGACCGGTTTTATCAGGCGCAGATTGAGGAAGAAGAATCCCAGATACGGATGCTGGATGAAAAAATCGAACGATGCAGCATACGGGCAGAGCAGGATGGTATCGTTACAGATCTTCCTGCGGCATCCATTACTCGTGTGCAGCAGGGAGATAAGCTTGTTACTATAACAGGAGATTCTGAAAGAAGGCTGGAGGTCAATGTACTGACGAATAAAGAACCTTATCTAAAGGTGGGAGAT